>JACCDP011005383.1_pt1 | contig 76063 bp, 112 predicted proteins | sample 7445841 | NCBI WGS metagenome assembly JACCDP01 (sample SAMN15323441, study PRJNA562643) | freshwater metagenome | isolation source: river surface water | place: USA:Blue River Watershed | collected 2017-08-17 | reverse complement strand
CAATATAGCGGATGAACGAATAAGATAATGAATAATTAACAAACTTCAACAATATTAGGGTCTCTTGTCGGCATGTCAACATAATCAAAACTCGCTGAAACTTGGATAACCTTTTTAATTGGATTCAACCTCACAAACTCAAAACTTATTAACCACTAAAAATTAAAATATGAACGCATTAATCGTTTATTACATTATTTGTATTATTTATTGTTTTTATCAATTAAATAAAAAATATAAGACAAGAGGTGTAGATTACGGAACATCGCCAGAATTGGATTCAATTATGGTATTAGTTATGGCTTGGGTGTTAGCGCCTATCGATGTATCTATAACTTGGATACGAATGATAAAGGAAGCTGAAGAAGCTAAAAGAAGAAGTGAAAAAAGAATTCTATAATATTTAGATTTGAATGGTTTTAGAAAATAAAAAAATAATATGCTGTGCTATACATGATGAGGTATCATTTTTTGTATATACACTATGTAAATCAAAAACATTGATATTTGAAAATAATGAATATTCATTATATTATTCAAATGATTATGATTTTTATTTATTTTTCTTCAAAAACATATTCAATAAATCAAAAATAATATTAAAATTAAAAGAATTATCGGAAAAAAACTATGTGCATTATGTACTATGTGATACCGATACGGGGTTCGTATCCAATCATTTGGAAAGAGAGATGGATTTTACAAACTTTGATTATTCTATAATTTTCTATCCAGGTGAATTTTTAACAGATGATAATCCTTTTAAATTAAAAGAATTTAAGCATTTAAAATATTTGTTCTCATCTACAAAAACTATTAATAAAGAAGGTTGGCTTACTTGGCAATATGAAAATGCAGATAATTTCTTTTTTGATATAAACTATGGGATTTTGTTTGGATTTTTTAAAGTAGGATTCAATTATGTAAATCCTTCTCATTTGGATTTTCAGACACCCAAATTGGATAAAGTATTTGTATATACAAAAGCACAAGATAGAGTCGGTAGAATTAATTCTGTAAAGGAATTTGAAAATATAGATAGATTTTATCAAAAAAAGTTTAGCAAAGATGATTATTTTTGCTTTGAAGCAAATAGAAAAGCTAATCACTTTTCAAATATATTAGATTATAATTGTTGTAAATTCAATTTAGTATTGGAAACATTGGATTTTACATACGATATGGTATATTTTTTAAGTGAAAAGACTGTGAAAGGTTTGATGTATAATACTCCATTTTATGTAAATGCAAATTCATTGTTGATAAATGAATTGAAAAGTAAAGGATATTATGTATTGAATGAGGAATTTGATGGTGAAAATTATAAAAATTATAAAAATTTTTGTGATTTTATGAGAGAATGTTCTGATGAACAATTTGATGAATTACATAATAGAGCAATTGAAAAAACCAAAAACAATAGAAATACATTAATTGAATATGTATATTCGGATAAAGTAAAAGAAATAAATCTTTTAATAAATAAGTAGGAGAGGTGGCAGAGTTGGTCTATCGCGCCGGTCTTGAAAACCGGTGACTGTAACAGGTCCGTGAGTTCGAATCTCACCCTCTCCGCAAATTGTGGTGTGTTGAAATTGGCAGACAAGCCCTCCTGTCTCGGGGGTAGTGAGAACGAAATAGGTGAGTAATATGGGGTAGACCACCAGCCGGCCGGCGAAAGTGTTACTTACTGAATCGCACTATGGAGTGTTCGAATCCTCCCACCACAGCAACTTTATAATAATATGAATACGACAAAAGACAAAATTCTTTTTCAATTGGATGATTGGGTTTCTGATAAAGGAAACGGTGGGTATGTTCCGATTGATTATAACCCATATGTAGCAGTTCATAATAACTTCTTAAATGAAGAGGTGGGTATTCAGCAAAATAGAGAAGAGTTAGAAAAGTTTATCGATGTTCTATTACAATCAAAAACTGGTGTTTGTTTAGAAATAGGATTGGGATTCTTTGGTAGCACGCATTTTCTTTGGAGGCAAATTTACGATAAAGTTATTACAATCGAAAAAAACTTCGAAAGAATAAGAGAGTTTGGTAGAAATACTAAAAAATTCTATGGTGATTGGATAATGAACGATGGTCGTTCTCAATTCTTTGTTGGTTATTCGAATGATGAAAAAGTAATAGCTGATGTTTACAAAAATGTAGCAGAAATTGATTTCTTATTTATAGATGGTAATCATTCATATGAATCAGTATTATGTGATTTCTTACTGTATTATCCATTGGTAAAAAAAGGTGGAATTATTGGATTTCACGATACGGCATTATCGGAAGATAATATGGGAGTTCCACAATTGATAGCTGAAATTAGAACGGGAAAATATACGAATGGAGAACGAATCGATATCAAAGATATTGTTGAAAACAAATGGTCAGGCATTAGTTATTTTTATAAATAAAATACTTATTTATATTAATCAACTTTACTATGACAAAAAGAGAACAAAAAGCCCAAAATCGTAAAAAAATGGCAAAAGCTAGTAGAAAGCTTAACCAACAAAAAGGATTACATAAGAAAAAATCATAACCCATTAAAAATTAATGGGTTTTTTATTTGGAAATGTCACAAATTTTTATTATATTTGTGACAATAAAATTATTAATATGGCAGATTTTAGTAAACAATGGTGTGAAATTCACGACCCAGAAATGCCGTGGGATTTTGATATAGAGATTGAAGCTGAAAATATTCCAAAAGGACATTATAAACCAATGATATGTGAGGGATTTGGGTTTGGTGGAATCGGAGTTAGAATGGATGGTTCAATAATGTTATTGTTTGCCGATTATGTTTTGGGAGAATCAAACGAAATCACATACAAACAAATTGATTATCATAAATTTATCCAAAAACAAAAATTAAAATCGAGTGGTATCTAAAGATTTAAAAAAAGAAATTAATCCAGGTCATTATTTAGAATTGATGGATAGGTTATATGTGTTAGCTTCCACACTTCACGACCATTGTTTACAACACCCATTAGCAGAAGTAGATGATGAAATTTATTCAGCAATAGAAACCGCTACTGAAGCAGTATATGAAGCATATCAGATAGTAGGAAGTAAAGATTTTGAAAATGAAGAAGAGAATAACTCACATTAGTGATACACACAATAAACACAATCAATTAAATGGTAAATTGTCAGGAGGTGATATCCTTATTCATAGTGGGGATATTTCATCTATTGGTAGAGAATCCGAAGTTAAACGATTTATAAAATGGTTTAATGAAATTGATAACTACACTCATAAAGTATTCATAGCAGGTAATCACGACTTAACATTTGAATCTGAAATTCTATTCAGAAACAAATCCGAATACTTTGATAGAGTTCAGTACGAAGGATTGGCATCAATAGGTAAACCACAATGGTTGGAAGTTTTATTAACATCTGATTTAAATCCAAATGTATTCTATTTGGAAAATAATAGTGTTGATATTGAAGGTGTGAAGATTTGGGGTTCACCATATTCAGCAACCTTTGGATATGGATGGGCATTCAATGTAGATAGAGGACACGATTCTGCGCAAATGTGGAATACGATTCCAAATGATACGGATATTGTAATTACTCACGGACCTATTTATGGATACAATGATAAGACTCAAAACAATTATCAAAATGTAGGATGTGAAGATTTGTATCACAGATTGCAAGAAGTAAAACCACACTTACACTTCGCCGGTCACATTCACGAAGCATATGGATATGGTGTTATACCATATAAGGATGCGTGGGGTGATATTTACACATTCAATGGATGTAGTTGTAATTTAAGTTATGAGGTGTATAACAAACCAATTACATTTGATTACGATTTTATTAGTAGAGAATTAAATTTTGTACACGATGAAGAGAAATAAAATATATTTGTATTTGGATGATGTTAGAACTCCAACCGAAGGTGATTGGGTAGTTGTAAAAAACTATGATGAATTTGTAGCACATATTCGATTAAACGGATTGGAAAACTACGAAGTTATTTCTTTGGACCACGATTTGGGAGAAAGTGCTATGATTGAATATTATAGTAATGTAAAACCAAATTATGAGTTGGATTATAAAAGAATAGAGGAGAAAACGGGATATGATTGTGCTAAGTTTTTAGTAGCAGAAGCAATATCTAAAAATATTCCTTTACCACAAATCTATGTTCATTCTGCTAATCCAATTGGTTCGGCTAATATCATAGGATATGTGAATAATTATTTCAGAAACCAAAGATTGCCAGAAGTATGTGTCAAAGTTAATATCCAACACACATATTCGGAAACTTTATCGGAAGAGGAGAGGAATCGTAGATATAAAATTATGAAAAATCAAAACGATTAGTATGATTTATTTTATCATTGGAATAGTTGGTACATTTGGTTGGATAGCATATGAAATGCATACCGCACCTATGTATGATGAAAAAACAAAAAAATTTATTAAAAAGAAAAAAAATGAAAGTAGAATTTAAAGATACATTCTTTGAGAGTGTAGAGAAGTTAGTTTGGTATGATACTAAACTATGGAAGGCGTGGGACTTTATTAGATATGGTATCCCTCGTTTCTTTGGAAACATTTGGAAATTCCGTAAGGAGTTGTATTCACATGATTGGTATGATTATCGTTATACATTGGAAATGATACATCGTTCCCTAACTATTATGGTTGATAGATTAGAGAAGGATGGTATTGAAGAAGATGGAAGTAGAGGTAAGAAGGTTGCAAAAATCAAAAGAGCAATTCAATTATTAGATAATAGATTGTCAGATAATTACATTGAACAAGCTGAAAAGGAATTGGGTGATTTAATTATGCGTGATTGGGAATTTGAACCAACGGATGATGGCAAACATTATCAATTAAAAGATAATTTAAATAAAGAGGAACAATCTCATAATTCTAAAGTATTTAAATTATCGCATTCTATTGATGATAGAGAATGGAGAGAGTTATGGAATATATTCAAAGGACAATCAATATTGGATTATAAGAAACATTTAAAAACATTACCTAAAGAAGAACAAGCCAATGCATGGAATGATTGGTTCAATGGTTCGGATATGAGAGGTTGGTGGGATTAAAAAATAAAATATACATATATATACATTTAAAATACTATACATTCATCATATGGAATATCTACCAGTTTTAGCTCTAATGTTTATTGTTGTTGCATTTATCTCCTGGAGATGGGTAGAAGGGATAGATTATATGCAAAAGAATCATCCTGATTATAAAGGCGATGATTTATTTGGATTTGAAGAAGATAATGTTACCAAAACAGCAGGTAGAGATGGGTGGGATGATAATTTAGTTCATACCGATGGTGAGTTTTAATAAAAAATTGATATTTATTAGTAATTAATAAACAAACAAATAATTAATATGGAAAAAGTATATTGTATCGTAGATTTAACTGTTGACCCGGATGTAGCCATCGATGGATTAGTTGATTTAACACATAGTGAAGCTTTGGCTTGGCTAGAAGAAAACAATTCAGAAAACAAATACGAAGCAAGACCTCATAATTGGATAGTTGAAGATGCTACATCTGAAACATCTCCAGCTGAATAGGTAAAAATTTAAATAGGTTATGCGTGTAAAACTTAGAAAAGAGTTTTCATTTTTTATTGCTGAAACTTGCTTTAAAGCTGAAATTATAGAAAGTAATTTATATAATGGTCGTTGGTATTTTAAAACCAATGACCATTTTTTTGTCTACGATAGAAATGATAATTTAAATGATGATGAATTTGATATCATTGAATTAAATATATTTGAATTACTATCATATGATGCCAATAATTCATTTTCAAAGATTGAGGATTTTTTTGAAAAATTAGATAATTCAAAAAAATATTTCCAATTTTGGTATTATGGTGAAGCAATGCATAGTAACAATAGAATTTGGGAAAGATTGATGGAAGTTGGAGTTGATATTTATAGTTCTACTTGGATAAAAGAATTTGTAAAATACCCAACATACCATTATAGTATGGATTTTGCATTTCATTATTTCAATCACTTTAATGGGTTATGCTATGTATATACTGATAATTTGGTAAGAGGTAATTTCAGAAAAGATTATAAAGTTGGAATGTATGGTGTAACTTCATCCAAATTAGAAAATGAAGATAGACATTGGAGAAATAACTATATTGATTATTTTGCATCAAAAAATGATTCATTAATATTATCATATAAAACAAAAGGATTATTTCAACTATCTCAACTATATAGAAATCAGCATTTTGCATTACCATTTGATTTTGCAAACGCCAATTATTTTATAACAGCTGAAACGCATTTCAATAGTAGACATTCGGACCCGTTAGCTCCTAAATTTTTTGATTTACCATATTTCACATCAGAAAAAATAATGAAGGCAGCTTTTATGGAAATATTTAATACAAATACAATACTAATAACATCTCCAATGCATATTAAAGAATTGCATGAAAATGGATTTGTATTTGCAAATTCTAAATTTATAACCGAATATACCCCCGAATGTGTGATGGATTCTATATTTGAATGTTATAATTCAACTGAAATAATTGAAACTAACAATTTAGAATTAGTAAAAAAAATATTAAATAAAAATTTATTTATAGACTATAAAATAATATAATATGGATGTAGAACAATTTGCAATAGTTAAAAAACTATTAGAAGAAATTAGAGATTTACTGAAAGAGCAACAATCTAATCAGCAACCACAAACCAAAATCACAGTTGTTGGTAATAAACCACAAACTAAGATTCCAAAAGGAATGAATAGCAATGATGACTTTAGCTTCTAAAGAATATTTGGAAAGGATATATAAATTTTCAAATAAATTTAAGAATTTCACATTTCCTAAAGATGAAGTAATCGTATTAGATGATTCATTTATGAACGAACCATCCGATGAAATTATGGATGGATTTTTCGAATATGTGAATTCTTATAAATTTATAATATTTGCATATTCAGAGCATTGGAATAGTGTAAAAGTAAAAGATTTGGTAGTAAGATTGATAGATGCTGGAAAATGCGTTTTATTTTCTAATTTTACATTTGGATATGAACACTATTTAAGGAAATATATTAAAAGTGATAATCTATTCTATATACCTCTAGAGAATACAATATACGAATCATATAATAATACATTTATTCAAAAAAAAGAATATAATCTTGCATACGATAAAACAAAACTACTTTTATATTTTACATATAATAGAGCACCCCATAAAGATTATGTAATTCAATTGTTAAAAAATAATAATTTAATAGATTTGGATGGTAATCTAATAACATATCATAATTTTATTCCAAATGTTGATTTTCCAATTACTTTAGAAAAATTATCAAATAATGGTTTTTTTTACAAAACAAAGCAAGAATTAGAATTTATTAAACAAAACAATATTGATATGGAATTCTTATCAACCTATCAACGAATAATAGATTCCGAAAATTTCAATATACAAAATCAGCAATTACAACGATTGAATTTACAAATAGCGCATTCTAAATCAATGTTTAATATTATATCCGAAGCATGCTCACCAATATATTCGAATGATGAAAATGATGTTTTAAATTATTTTTCAAATATATCGGGTAAAACTATATTCCCAATTTTGTTTGAAAATGTATTTCACATTACTCCAAAAAATCATTTATACGAATCAGCTTTAAAGCAAATTGGCTTTGAATTTTATTTTGAATCGGATGAAGAATTTCTTAAAAACTTAAACGAATCCTATTATTACTCAAATGAAACTCAATCAAAAATAAAGCATAATAAACAATTACTGATATCGATTATTCAAAAAATGGATAAATCGAATGATGATTGGATAAAAAATGTAATGGATTCAAAATCAATAGATTACACATATGAAATAATTTAATACATAATTAATTGATTTTCAATGATTTATAACTTTTTTTAAAAATAATTCAATAAAAGCTTGGCAATATGGGAATTTCTTCGTATATTGTGGAACAATTGAGAGTTAAACATAAAATGAGTTATATGAGTTATTTCAAATCCCTTTCTAAAAACACTAAAACATCTTACGCTTCATCCTTTTGGGCTGATGAGTGGGATATGTATGATGATGACAAATTCGCTGAATCTTATTACGATTCTGAAACTGGCGCTTTTGTTACTAAACGATTATCTTCATCCGAATCTTCAACTGTTGAAATGTTAAGATTATCGGCACATAGAAGAGCAATCGCTAACTTTGTTAATATCCTTACTAACAAAAACATTCCCGTTAAATTTTACACTAAAGGTAATTCTTATACCGATGGTAAGCATGTTGTGTTATCAGCCGAAGTTAAGCCAGATAAATTTGATGTGGCTGTTGGTTTGGCATTGCACGAAGCATCTCACATCAATTTAACTAACTTTGATACATTTAGAGTTTATCAGGTTCCACAAAATGGTCGTGAATTATTTGAAACCAAAGGTATTGGTAATGGTGAAGTTTGGAACTTAATTAAAAATCTTACCAATTGGATTGAAGATAGACGTATTGACCAATTCATTTTCGATACCTGTCCAGGTTATAGAGATTATTATCGTGCGTTATACGATGAATATTTTAACGATAAGTTAATTGATAAGGGTTTAATGAGTGATGAATATACTGATGAAAATATAGATTCATATATGTTCCGTATTATTAATCTTACTAATCCGAATACTGATTTAAAAAAGTTAAAAGGATTGGCTAAGATTTATTCATTGGTTGACCTTAAAAATATTAATCGATTAAAATCAACTTCAGATAGTTTAATATTGGCTGAACAAATCGCTGAAATCATTGGTAAATGTATTGATGCTTTGCCTGTCGGAGATGCTGGACAAGGTGGTGGTGAAACAAAAGATGGTGAACCACAAGAGCAAGATGGTAGTGGTGGTGAAGGTAATGGTAATGAACAATCTGACGAGCAAGATACTAATGAAGATAATTCACCTTCTATGGGTGGTGGTTCTATGAAAGACCAACCCAATATGAGTGGTTCTGAATCCGATGATGATAATGGTACTGCTGATGGTGATAAAGCCGATGCGAATGGTAAATCCAAAGAAACATTATCTGATAAAATTAAAAAGCAATTAGATAGAAAAATTAAGAATCAAAAAGATTTCATTAATAATGAAATTAAGAAAAAAGCTTTGACTAAAAAAGATGAGCAATTGCTTGATTCAGTTGAGCAATCGGGTACTGAAATGGTAAGTGTAGGTGGTGAACAAATTGGTAGTCTTGGATTTTTAAAAGGTACACAATGTATTGTTTCTAAGAAAATGACCGAAGAGTTAATGAAGGATAAAGATTTCCCATTTGCCGATTGGTGGAAAGGTTGGGGTGATAGAGAAGCTTGTTTTTCGGGTTTCAATGAAACGGCTTTGAGAAAGGGTATTCAATTGGGTACTTTGTTGGGTAAGAGATTGGCTGTTCGTAGTGAAGAGCGTATTACCGATAATCCTCGTCAAAAGAGTGGTAAGATTGACCGTAGATTGATTGCCGGACTTGGTTACGATTATGTAAATGTATTTACTACTAAAGATATTGACAAATTTAAGAAAGCTAACTTACATATCAGTTTAGATGGCAGTGGTTCAATGAGTGGTAGAACTTGGGATAGAGCACTTACAACTACAATCGCTATTTGTAAAGCAGCTTCGATGGTTAATAACTTAAATGTTCAGGTAACTATCCGTGGTATTTGGGGTAGAAAACCTTACATCTGCCAGGCGTATGATTCGCGTGTGGATAAGTTTGATAAAGTAAAACGATTGTTCCCAGCTTTACACGCCAATGGTACAACGCCTGAAGGTTTGTGTTATGAAGCAACTATGAAATACTTTGTACCTACAACCAAAGATATCGATTCATACTTCTTAAACATTTGTGATGGTGAACCTCAATATAGTGAAGATGGTACAAATTACTACGGAGAGATTGCTGTTGAGCACACCCGTAAAATGGTTAAGAAAATGAAAGAGCAAGGTATTAATATGTTGGCTTACTTTGTTTCAGATTACGACCATCAGAGTTCTAAAAATAAGTTCAAAAGAATGTATGGTGAAGATAGTAGCCGATTCATTGATATCGAAAATATCGTTCCAATTACTAAAACTTTGAACGAATTATTCCTTAAAAAATAATAAAATATATGGTTCATAATGAGTTGATTATCAATAAGTTATGAACCATTGATTATCAATAAGTTATGAATTTAAATTATAGTAATATGATTAATGGAATACTGACCTTATTGGGTAAATATAATCGATTCCTGACAATTTATATTGAGTTTTTGGCCATTTTAATATGGTATATTTTAGAAATATTTTGAAAAAAAGTCAAAAAATATTTGGCAATACCGATTTTATTTCGTATATTTACAAAGTAAATGAGAGTTATTAATATTAAACCTTTAAATAATAGAGTTATGAGTAAGACTAAAAAAGAGGTGTTGGTAGGTTACACTAATGAAATCTACAAAATTGAAAAAATTGGTAATCGTTTCGGTTTGTTAAATACAACCGGAGAATTAGAATCGGACCCATCTGTTGTTCGTTCTATCATTCGTAGTAGAGCACACGCTAAAGGTAAAGCAGTTCGTGCTCACATTAACAAAGCCGGTAAGAAATCGTTTCGTATGGTTGATGTTTCAGAATACAATGATATGTTAGTTAAACCAATCAATACTGCATTGGCTGAAACTGTTGTAGAAAATCCTACTGACCACAAAGAAGTTATTGATTTTATACACAAAGATGGTATTTCACTTAAACCTAAAAATCTTATTATGACTGAATTGAAGTGGAAATATTTACTTCGTTCAGCAGTTAGAGCTAAAAACATTATGATGACCGGACCCGCTGGTAGTGGTAAAACTATGGCGGCTAAAGCATTAGTTGAAGCTCTTAATCGCCCGTTCTTCTATTTTAACTTAGGAGCAACGCAGGACCCGAGAGCATCGTTAATTGGTAATACTCACTTCAACAAAGCTGAAGGTACTTACTTTAACGAATCCGCTTTCGTAAAAGCTATTAAGACACCTTATTCAGTAGTTCTATTGGATGAGTTATCCCGTTCACACCCTGAAGCTTGGAACATTTTGATGACTGTGTTAGACCAGGGACAACGCTACTTACGATTAGATGAGGCAGTTGATTCACCAATCGTTAAGGTAGCAGAAGGTGTTACTTTTATCGCTACCGCTAACATCGGTAACGAATTTACTTCAACGAGAGTTCTTGACCGTGCGTTGATTGACCGTTTCGTTACTATCGAAGTTGATACTTTGAACGCTGAGCAAGAGCTTGAGTTATTAACTATGTTATACCCTGAAGCTAACGCTGAGGACTTAAAAGCAATCGCTGAAATTGCGGCTCATACGCGTGACCAAATCAAATCAGAAGTTGGTAAAATTACTACCGCAGTTTCGACTCGTATTTCGGTTGAGATGGCTGGTTTGATTTATGATGGGTTCAACATTATCGAAGCAGCTGAAGTTGCTATCTTCCCACTTTATTCGCAAGATGGTGGTATGGATTCCGAAAGAACTTATATCAAACAATTGGTTCAGAAGTATATGAGAAGTGAAAATGATTCTACATTATATGAAAATGTAGTAGCACAAGAAGATGATACAATTCAATGGTAAAAATATAAGGGGTGGTATTACTCATAACTCATACTCATAACTCAACCACCCCGGTATATAGACCCCACTTTTAGTGGGGTTCTATATTTTTTTAGAGTATGAATAAAACAACCACTATGAAGATAAAATATAAAATAAAGCCTGTTAAACTTAATGTGTTCGCTGTTGTAGTTCCGGATGATTATGATAGAGCAATGTTATTTTGTAGAGCACAGGAATACTACGAATCGCCTAATAAGAAGTTTAGAGGAAAGGATTTCAGTATTTGGGATTATATGAAATGGTATAATAACCAATATGGTAGAGGGTTTAGTTATGGTGCTGATTGGAGTGGGTTTAATATTCCGTTTGATATTGTTTGGAATTGCTATCAATCAAACGATATGGAAACTCCTTATGATGAAATTATGTGGGATATATTGGGGGAGATAGATAATAAGATGGATATAAATAAGAAAGCATATATCATTGGTGTTGATAGTTTGGATAGTGAGACATTTAATCACGAAGTTGCTCACGGTTTATATTATACCAATAAGCAATATAAAGAATTAATGGATGAAGTAACATTAACTATTTCAACAAAAAATTATCAAACATTTAGAAATAATCTAATTGAAATGGGATATACCGATTCGGTTATTAATGATGAAATTCAGGCGTATCTATCTACAAATTGGAAAAATAGAAAATTTATGAATGGTGTTAGTTCGCAAGAATGTAAGGAATTACATAAACAATATAAGAATATATTTAGTAACTTTTAAAAATTAAAAATTATGGCAAGTATTGATATTGATATCGATGAAATTCTATGGGGAATGACCGATAGAGAAAAGCAAGAATTAGTAGATGAACTATATGCGGATGGTTATATAGCTAAAAAGGATGACTCCGAAAAGAGTACAGATGATGAATGGAATGAGCAAGTTCATAAACTATTCAATAACAAATGGAGATTATCCAAAGAAGATGAAGAAACAATTTTAAAAATAACAAACAAAATTATAGGATAATGGCACAACTAAAAGAAAGTAAAACAAATTGGCATTTCCGTATTAGTGTAGTTAAATCTGCATTACGAATCGCCGCTGGTATCGCATTATGTAAATCTGATATTTGGGTAGCAGGTGCATTTTTTATCGTAGCTGAAATATTAGGAATAGCTGAAGAGCTTTAAATTTTTTAACTTATGATGCATAGTAGTCAAATACCTATGGAAATTATCGTAGGAATGCCGAAAGGATTAGAATTATTTTATTTAAATTAATAGATTATGAAGAAAGTATTAAATTACAAAAAACAAATCTTCACATTCGTAGCAATATTTTTGTTATTAGAGTTTGGAGTTTTTCCCTGCTTAACAATGGCTAACACATTTGCTAATATTGTTGGTGCAATAGGATTAGTATCATTGTTAATTTGGGCTGTTATCGAATTGTTTGAAGCAATAAAAGAACCATCTCAAATAGAAACGGCGATTAAAGACGATTTAAAAATTAAGCCAAAGCCAAAACATAAATCTTCTAAAAAATCGGAATTTCCAATAGAACCACATAGTAAAACTGTAAAATCAACTAAATCAAAAGCAAAATAATATGGGTATTTACGAAACATTTGAAGAGCGATACGCTAAGCAAGAAGTTGAGCGTCAAAAACAATTAGAAGAATACAAATTAAAACAACAATTAAAAATTAAAAAAATGGTAAAAACAATCGGAGCAAGTATTTTAGGTTTTATTATGTTAGTAGTATTATTCAATTCGTGTGAACGAATCGATGCAGGACATGTTGGTGTTAAAGTGAATCAGTATGGTGATAACAAAGGTGTAGATGATGTAGTAGCAGTTACCGGTATGGTATTCTACAATCCGATTACAACAAAGGTATATGAGTTCCCTACATTCATTCAACATAAGGAATACAAAGGTGAGAATTCATTTATTGTAAACTCAAAAGATGGTTCGGAGTTTAGTGTATCACCTATTATGAACTATTCAGTACAACGAGAAAAAGTTCCAGCTATCTTTAGTAAATATCGTAGAAGTTTAGAAGATATCGAAGAAGGTTTCTTAAAGACCGCAGTGTACGATGCGTTCCGATTGGCTACTAACAAATATACGGCTGATGAATTGATTAGCAATAGAGCAGTATTTGAAGTAGAGGTTCGTAGATTATTGGATAACTCTTTATTGAAAGAAGGATTTGTAATCAATCAGTTCACATCTAATTTGATTTATCCTGAAACATTCAAACGCTCTATCGAAGCTAAGAACAACGCAGTTCAGGCAGCATTGAGAGCAGAGAATGAAGTTAAAACCGCTGAAGCACAGGCTAAGATTAAAGTAGCAACGGCTGAAGGTAACGCTCAGGCATTATTAACATCCGCTAAGGCTGAAGCTGAAGCTAATAGTTTAAAACAAAAAACATTGACACCATTGTTATTACAATTAGAGTACATTAACAAATGGGATGGTAAGTTGCCGGTATATGGAACAGTACCACAAATGTTTAAAAACATTCAATAATATTTGTATGAAAACATTTAAAAATTTAGACTTTAAACCTCACCCTAATAATATGGGTGGGGTTCAAGCTATCGAAAAGTTTGATAATGGATATGGTGTTAGTGTAGTTAGGACACCATACACATATGGTGGGAAAGATGGATTATATGAATTGGCTGTATTAGATAATGATGGAATCACATACGATACGCCAATTACAAACGATGTGCTGGGGTATCTATCGGAGCAAGATGTAACAGAAGTATTAATTAAAATACAACAATTATGAAAGAATTTATAGCAAAATATCAGAAAGCAATTGTAGGAACTGGCGCCGTAGCTGTATTATTAATTTGTTATTTTCAACAAAAAGAATTAGCAAAATTGCGTAGCGAAAGAAAAATTGAAGTGTTAGGTGGTGGTGATATAACTAAAGTTCAAACAATCGATTCATTAACAAATGTAATAGATTCAATCAGCGCTGAAAATTTACCATTACAAATACAATTAGGTAAATATGATGTGGCTTTGGAGCTATTAAGAGAGAAAAACAAAAAGGCTGCTGAAGAATTCGAATTAATATTATCAACTCAAACCGAATAATATGAAAAAATTGGTATTATTTTGTGCATCACTAATGATTCTAATTGGATGTACAAAGGATGATATATTTCCCGCTGAAAAGGTTGAAATCAGTATTGATACTAAATTACCAAAAGATGCCAATGGGTATTCGGTGTATAATTTATATACTACCGAAACTCAAAACATTCAATCTATTTCTGGCACAATTCGTATCAATGGAGAAGTGCCCGATAATCCAAGAGTAAAGGTTGAATGGGAAAGTTCACATTATTGGACATTGAGACAGGGAGAAACTATCGGTACAATATATAGAAGAACTTGGAAAGGGTTAGGTTGGCAAATTGTAGATAGTATTAAGGTAGTTAATTTAAAAACAGCCAATGTACCCACAATTAATCCTATTTGCTACAATTCGGCAGATGGTAGTATTAATACAGTAATTGCTCCAATTTATAAAATGAAGGGTGATACTATGACTATTGTTGCAAAGTATGGAAATTTACAAAAAATTGAGAAAATTATTTTGAAATAACAAATATTTTTCGTATATTTGATTATAAATTTAAAACCTAAAAGATATGAGTAACAAAGAACAAACCTTATTTTCTACCTTTTTAGATAAGTTAAAAGGTAAGTACATTCCAAATGAGAAAGAGCAACGCATCATTGATATCGTTGAAGAGATGTGCAATCAATCCGATTCCGATATTAAAATGGCTCCTCTTACACATCGTTATTTCATAGTAAACAAACGTTTGGAATATTGGATACGAATTTCTGAATTCGAAGTCACCATTACTAACCACAAATTTACACTAAATTATAGTGGTAATGCAAAATTCCATACTTTATTACAAAACACAGTTTCAAATAGTATCGAACAAGCTCGAAATGAATTTGAAGAAACTGTATTTCAAAATGAAGTAGAACTATTGGATAATATCAAACAATCTTTAACACTTAAATACTAAAGTTATGGGTAGAATGAAAGAATTATTTATGGAATATCAGCAACAAATGACTGGCAGTAATGCTGATTTATTAGATGATGAATATCACTTCCAACAATGGTGTGAGCAAAAAGCCAAAGAAGAGATAGAATTTTGGGATAATGTAGCAAGCGGTTCTATATTTCCTGATGATTTGTTTTACGATGATGAGTATTACAAATCAACATATCACCCAACAAAAGAAGAAGAGGAAGCTGCATTTAAACTCTTTAATAAGGAATAATATGAATATATTAACGGAAATAACCGAATTAGCCGATGAAATTATAATTGAATTAATCGAACTCGGTTTCTTTAAACAAAATATATTTGTAGATGCTTTGGAGTTGAAACGGAAAATGGAGATACAAATGCAATATAATTGGGAGCAGATTGATACTATACATTTATCAGATTCCCAATTTGAAGATATCATAAAAGAAGTTCATAGAGAAGGTATAATTAAAACAATGGATACCTTATATATGGATGAGATATTGGTAGCTGATTCAATTGATAAGGATGGTGAAATAGTTTATAAATTAAACCCTGAAATTAATATAGATGATTACTTACAATCCAAATAATGAATTAACAGACGAACAATTAGAGAAATTATCGGAAGATGATTTCTTTAGTTATTTAGACCAGAAAGCAGCTCATTTAAAACAATTTACTCGTCCTTTGGGTTCGTATGAAACTAAGCACTTTGCTGCTTGGACTAAAGGCGATAGTTTAACAACCGAAGAGTTAAAGAAAGCTAAAGAAATTGGTAAGATTGGTGATGAAGAGAAAGCTAGAAAGATAGCAGAAGCAGCTTCTCGTAAAGGTGGTGACCCAAAGTTCAAAGATGCTGGAATCAAAAATATCAAAACAAACCGAACTCAATGGTTCGACTAACATAACATTATGGCAAACCACATAGAAAACTACATTAGGATTAGAAATGCAGATGAGAATGTTCTAAATGAAATCAAAAGAATATTTGAGTATGAAGCTGAAAGTACATACAAAACTATTCATACCGAAGAACTGGCACAAAGAGTATTTGGTGAGGAAGCGCCTGTTGAGTATGATAGGGAATGGTATGTTACCAAAGTAGGTGCTAAATGGTTTTATGGTGTGGTTGAAGATTGGGATGTGAATGATATTACAATTGATATTACATCAGCATGGGACCCGATTAATGGTTGGTTGGATAGATTGGCTATAAACTTACAAGCAATCAAAGAAGATGTAATCATTGAGAGTACATTTGAAGATGAGGGGTTGAATTTTATGGGAGTGGCATATTATTCAAAAGAATATTCAGATGAAGAATATTTAGATGAAGAAGTTGATGGTGCCAAATTTTGGGATAATGATGAATATAGAAATGAGATATACGAAACCATTCAGTTAATGATGGAGGATATGCGAAGAATACATTTAGAAGTAATTGAAGAACTTAAAAACGAATAATATGAATTTAGATTTTAAAAAGCCAACAATCATTACGGCACAACAATATGGTACAAAGGTATCGGTAGAATTAGACCATAGCGATACCGATATCGATGAACTATTTGATGTGTTTCAAACATTGGTAGTGGGATTAGGATATCACGAATCAGCATGGAAACAATGGATTGTGGATAGAGCAGATGAATACAAAGAGGAGGAAATTGAGAACGCCGTAGATATGGGAATCTATGAACCATCCCCCGAATTAAGAAGAGCAGCTGAAGAGTATGTTAAGATGTTGAAAGAGGATGAACTTAATACCGATAATGGATATAAAGCAAACTTACCAACCGAAGATAATGAGTTCGATGATTATGGCAGTAGAAAATCTAAAAAGAAAAATAAATAATGGGATTCAATCAAAGATATGTTGGAAATGTACTCCAAATTCAAAAAGAATTAGATGAATACGGATTAGATGAATTTGTAAGAATTTATACCAAATACGATTCTTTAACAGGTGATTCTGAAAGTATAGATTTTATAGAAAGTATAGTTAAAAAATATTATAATGAAAAATATATTATCAGCAATAGTAATATTAATACTATTAAGTAGTTGTGAAAAGGAATTAATAGTTCCTGTTTATAATAATGCTAATAACGATAATACGGAATTATGGGTAGATAACCGAATGGTATCAACCTATCCTCATTTAACAATTCTATACGATTCATTATCTAAATATAAGCAGATAAGTCAAAATGCTTTGATAGATTTTGATAACAATGGTAGATATGATATGATTACAATGAGGCATAATCAATCAGTAGTTGGTACAAAGATTAATTATGAATTATTAGACCCATATATTGTTATGGATGATGGTACAATAAAGGATATTACCAATATGTGGAAGGGTGGAAGTGAATTGACTAGCGGTGATTATAATGGTGATGGTTACAAAGATATAGCTGTTTTTGATAATGGTCCCGATAATTTGTGGAATATTATATCTAATCCGGATAAAACACCAGTTACTGTTTATTGGGGTGATAGAGGTGGCCCCAATGGTGAAAAAACAATAGTTACAAATGTTTATGATAATTCATTTGTATTGGTTAGTGGAAAAATTTCAAATACAAAGGATGTATTGATTTTGGGAAAGCCGAATTCGGAAACTTATTATGAATTTAATGGAACTGAATTTGTTATGAAATCATTTCCTACCATTGATAATATAGGTCGTAGTCAGCAAGGTGGTTGGACTATGAATCAGCATTCATATGAAGATGTTAATAACGATGGCGCATCTGATTTAATATATTTTTGTGTTGAGAAGCCGAAAATAGTTTACGATGTATTCAATACTGCTAAAAGCTCATTTACATTTGAAGATATGCCATCGGGATATCTATCAGCTAGAGCAATGACCGGTGATTTTAGAAAAGTTGGTAGAAAGGATATTATCTTCATTGCTCAAAGAGTAAATGTAGATAATCATTTTGTTTTAGAAAATAAGCATTACTATTTTTATTATGAAAATAATGGAAATGGTTCATTTACTTTGAATAAAGAAATAATGCCCGTAGATGGTACTCCTTATAAAACTTTTGGATTACCAAATTTTGTAGTAGCTGATTGTAATTTTGATGGATATTTGGATTTATTCAATGTAAACGCATCTATGAATGCATTTTTCAAATGGGATAAACAAACAAATAAATTTAAAGTTTCAAACAGAAGTTGGCAATAAATTAAAATAATATGGCATATAATAAATTTAGATGGTGGACTAAAGGTAGACCGAATAAACCACTTAAAGCAGATGCTCCACTTTTATTGAAAATACGCAATGGTGACTTTGATTATTCTTATATGTTTAGTGAAGCTAGGTTGGTTAAAGAATCTGCCAAGAAAGCTGGTGAGATTGCTTATAAGAATTATGGGGGAACGGACGAGCAGAATCGTATTCAGGCATCTTTGGAAGCGGGACGAATGAAACGAATCAAAGCTCTTAAATTAGAAATGGAAGCATACGCCGATGAGAATAGAATTCTTTGGAAACTTCGTAAAGAATTAACTGCGGAGTTTGGTAAGGATTTATGGGATAAAGCAATGGAGAGACAAAGAGGTAAGGGAACTTTGGAAGATTTGTATATGTGGTATAAAAAACAATGTAAGGAGGCAACTACTAAATCCGAAATGGATATTCTATTTAGACGCTCAAATACGAAAGGTTTAGAATACTTATTTATATGAATGAATCACAACCACCAATGATATTACATATTGATTTGGGTAACCAATCATTACAATCTTGGCTAAGAAATAACAAATATATTGTTTTTTCAGAGTTAGTTAGATTTTGTGAAAAGTTGATTAAAACTGATATGGATTTTATCCAAGCGGTTATGGTATCTAATTTGAGCGATAATGTGGTTTTTATAATTAAAAAAGAAAATGTAAATCTGACTTTAGGTAAAGCAATGGAATACTTTTTATCAATTGAGGAGTATGAACAATGTTCTAAAATTAGGGATTTACAAATGTTGTTATGATAGATTTCAAAGTATTTAATAAATTTAATAAAATAACGGATTTAGATAAAGGACTTTTAGAACTAAATTTTGCTAAAAATGCACTTTATTCTAAATTTGAAATTAATAAAAAGATACTTCATTTATTTTATTCGGGTACATTTGGTATGAATCAATTCGATTTTGAATTAGATTTTACAATGTATGATAAAGTATTCGTTGATTTCAGTGCAGATGATTTAATGCTTAGATATGAAGATGTCGAGCATTTTATTAAATTAATAAAAGCAAATGAAATTTATGTTATATCGAAAAATGCATGTGAAAAGGATAATTGGTTATACATCGACCCGTTGATATATCGAATAACTCAATTGAAATTTGAAATCGATAAAAACAATGTAAAAGATTATTTCTATTTGGGTGGGCATGCGAGATACCATAGATTATTATTTTTAGATAAACTTAATCTATTAAATGATTTAAAAAACATTAGTTGGTCTCAAAGAGCAGTGGATGAATCTTTGATTTTTTTAGAAATACCATATGAGTTTAAAGATACATACAAAGAATTAAAAATACATTCATTACTACCAAAGATGTTAGATATAGATAATCATAACGATGCCGAATACCACAATAATACATCGGATGATTATATATTAAATAGTGTTGGAGTTACGGCTAATTTAGATTTTTATAAAAATCATATTGCCGAAATAATTTCGGAAACTTTGTATTATTTTACAATTAATCCTGTTAAATCGGATATCAATTTCTTAAATTTTTCTGAAAAAACATTCAAACCTTTATCACTAGGATATCCATTTATATCATTTAATTTACCAAAATCATTTTCTAAAATAAAAGAATGGGGATTTGAATTATTTGATGAATTATTTGATTATACATTTGATAATGAGTACAATGATGAAAAAAGAATGGATATGATAATTAATCAGATAAATCAAAGCAATCTATCTGAAAAATATTTAAATAATTTTGAATCCATTTACAATAAGCATGTATTCAATAAAAATAAATTTATAGAGTTCAAAAAAGAAATGTTATTAAAATATGAAAAAAGTTTGTTTCTTTAAAATTAAACGCAGAGATGCTGAAAATGGGTTCGAATGGTATTGGGAAGATTTGAGACCAAATGAAGGACCTCATATATCGGAAGTGATAACATCTTTATATAAAGCAGGATATCCAATTGAATTTTGTAATTATGATTCAGTTGATTCGAAGATTCCAATTGTAGTAGTAATTCAGGTTATTGATATGAATGATGTGGTATTTTTGGATAATCTAAAAAAGGCTTTTAGTTTGGATTCTAAAAAAGTATTCATAGAGTTGATAACATATGATTTTCAAGATGTTGAACCAGAATTTTATGAATTTTGTAGAAAAGAATGTAATAAAGAATTATACTTTATAAGTAAGAATTTATTATTAGAGGATGATACTTTGTTTTTTGAGAATAGTGCATTCCATGTCGATATGTACATACCAAATTACATAAAAGAATATAAGAAAATAAATAAATGGTGCGAAAAGTTTGGTAAAAATTATAGTGGATTATTTCTATCGGGGCATATAAGATTCCATAAAATTCAATTGTTAAATTATTTGTATGAAAATAATTTATTAGATGAAAACTTTCTATGGAGTTCAACCGATGAGTTTTGGGAACCCGAATCATTTGGAGAATTTATACCGGAACATAATGTAGAAGAATATCGAAAGTTTAAAATATTGGAAAGGATTCCTAATATGCACGATTATGATTTGAATGATAAATTCAAATATTATAACTACTCATTTCAGGTAAATCATATGCATTATTTTAATACATATTTTGAAATCATACCCGAAACTCAATTTTATCATAGGCCTGTTGGATTAAGAGGTACTCGTGCTACTCAAAAGAATTGGAAAAGTGTTAGTGAAAAAACACTAAAAGCATTGTTAATGGACCACCCATTTATTATGGTAGGCAAATCCGATATCTTAAAAATATTGAGAGATGAATATGAATTTGATTTTGAAATGGATGGCTGGATGCATGAGTATGATAGTATAGAAAACGATAGTGATAGAATGGCAGCCATACAAACGAAAGTTAAAGATATTCTTAGTATGAGTAAATCTGATTTGCATGATTTACATTATAGATATTTTAAATCAAAAGATAATTATCCATTGTTTGTTAATAATTTTGTCAATAAACCATTATCAAAAATATTTAATAAATTGTAATGAAAAAGAAAGTTTGTTTTATTAGATTTATTAATGATAATTCGATATATGGTAATGGGTTCAGAATAAGCGATTATGAATTATCAGAATGGACAAACGAATTGTTTAGATTATATCATAAAGAAAATTATCCAATCGAATTTATAAAATATGCCAATTTAGATTCAGATGTAACATTGGTAGCTAGTTTGAGTGTAGTAGATATTTCGGATGAATTGTTTTTAGAATCATTAAAAAGATTATTAACAATAAAATGTAAAAAAATATTCATAGATACTTCGACTTATGACCATCAGGAAATTCCAATTGAATTTTATGAATTTTGTAGAAAAGAATCGAATAAAGAATTATGGTTTTTAGATAAAAATCTAATAAATGTTTCGAATGATATTTTATATTATGAACAACATATGTATCACGCAATTAATACTTTAATTGAAAATGATACATTAGAGTGCTTTAGAAAATTACACATAAGGGAGCAATCTCGCTTAAAGCCACATAAAGGATTATTTCTATCAGGGCATATTCGATTTCATAAAGTAGAATTATTAAACTATTTTTATGAAAAGAATTTGTTAAACGAAAATTTCATATGGAGTTGTACAGATGAAAATTGGGAGCCAGATTCATTTAGAAATTTTGTACCAAAAGAAAGAGAAGCTGAATTTAGAAATTTTAAAATATTGGAAGCTCTTCCACATATGGCTGATTTGAATTATTCAAAAATCAAATTAGAAGGAGGTTATTCTCCAAATGTAAATGTTTTACATTATTTAAGTACATATTTTGAAATAATATTAGAAACTCAATTCTATAAAAAAAATGGTACTAATCAATGGTCGGCAACTAGAAATGATTGGAATAATATTAGTGAAAAAACATTAAAATCTATTCGAATGGGTAACCCATTTATTTTAGTATCCAAACCAAATACATTAAAACTTCTGAAAGAAAGATTTGGATTTGATTTTGAAATGAATGGTTGGATGCACGAATATGATACTATTGAAAATGATAATGATAGAATGAAATCAATTCAGAATAAAATAAATAGTACATTAGAGTGTGATAACTTGCATGAGCTACATTATGAGTATTTTAATCGTAAATTTAATAATGATATATTTATTGAAAATTTTTATAAACAAACATTAAATATAATTTTTAATAAATTTTAGTATGAAACAATCGATTTTAAAACTAATTAGCTCAATCAAAGATGATTTGAAGCAAATAGAAAATGAGGGAACATATCACCCATTGTTGGATAGTATATGGGAATCTTTAGCAGAAATTGAAGATGAAATATATGATGACGAAGATGAAGATGGGATAGATATTTCCGATTATATGGATTAAAACAAATAAAAATGAATAAGTTACTTTTGGGGTTTTTGTACGGATTAGTCGCACAAATACTAACATTTCTTCAATTACAGGGAAATGTAAAATGGAATTGGTATGAACGATATCCGATTCTAATGCTATCGATATCAATACCAATGGCTTGGTTATATATCAAATCGGTTGAAGCATTTGTCCAACATTTTAATGGTGAAATATGGCCATCCCGTCTTATTGGATTTGGGATTGGTATAGTTGTGTTTGCGTTAATGAGTCGTTTTTTGTTTAATGAAGATATAAATTTAAAAACATTTATTTGTTTATTATTAGCTTGTACTATTTTAGGAATACAAATATTTTGGAAATGAGAAAATTAGATTTGATAAAAAATGGTGAAGATTTATATGAAGTTGTAAGAAGATTTTCTGTATATAAATTCAGTAAGGAAATAACGGGAGGCAATGCTGATATATTGAAGCAATGGGTAGGAGCTGAAAAAATACTAAGGGATACTCAAAACAACGAATATCTTTTTGTTAATAAAATAGAAGAAGCTAAAATAGAAGAATAATGCCTACACTTTGGACATTTGGTGATAGTTTTACGAGAGGGCATGGTATGAATGGTGAAATTCCGGAATACGAAAATGCTGATAAAAATGCAACTTGGGTAAATCTATTAGCTAATAGATTGGGTTATGATGTTAAAAATTTTGGTGAAAACGGATTGCCAAATGAAATGATAATTCAAAATGTAATAAATAATCTTATTAATTTTGAAAAGGATGATGTTATTATAATTGAATCATCGACTATGGGTAGGATGGTTGTGCCTGAAAAGGACTCTAAATACAACAATGCTAATCTAAATCCTATATTCATACATCAGAATACAATATTAGATGAGCCGGATGTATATTTAAAGCATTTTGACAGATACGAATTGGATTCGATAATTTCTTTTTTCAATAACTTTATTTTGGATGGATTTTATTACACAAATGAAGTTAAAGCAATGATACAATTATCTAAATATTTAAATGATAAAGGTATTGTTAGAAAGGTTATATTCTGGAATCTATTTCCAATAAAAGGAAATAAAAATTTACCAATAAAAGAAATATATGAAAATGAATCGGAATTACAAAGTATTTATTTAACCAATCCAAACGGAAGCGATACATACACATATGGATGGTTATCTTATTTTACATCACAAAAAATGACAATTTGGGATGACACATATGGTAAAATAAATGATAAGCATTTATCAAAAAAAGGACATGATATATTTTTTAGATTACTACTAAATACGCTTGGACTCGAAACAAAACACAATTATTTTATATAGAAAGGGGATATTTTATCCCCTTTTTTGTTTGGAAATATCGAATATTTGTCGTATATTTGTTAAAACTAAATAATAAAAATATGTTACAAATCACAAAACAGGAGTTAGTAGATAAACTACAATTGGAATCGGTAAATTTGAAATTCATTAAAGCCGATGGTAGTGAAAGAGTTATGAATTGCACTCAACGAATTGATTTAATACCCGAACAATTCCATCCAAAAACAAAAAAAGTAGCACAAACAGACGATAATGGTGTTGTATTATCAAACGATAATATCACTGTTTGGGATTTGGATGTGGAAGGTTGGAGAATGTTCAATTTTAATAAGTTAATAGTAGTAAATTAAATTTAATGGCATTGAAGAAACAATTAAAAGAAATACAAAAAGAGCTTGATTATTGGGAGAATTATCCAGCTCAAAATTGGATTGGAAAATGGGGTAGGCAAATCCGCATTGATAATGCCAAAAGGAAAAAAAGAAAAATAGAAGAAGAGTTAATTAAACGAAAAACAAAGTAAAATGAAAATTTCAGAAAAACAAAAAGTATTACTAGCTAATGTTTTAGAAGGAATATTATTCATAGGTGGAATAGCATTTGGATTATCAATTTTAGTAATTGGATTCACAATGATTTGGCATATATTAAAATCTCTATTTGTGTGAAAATAAAAGGTTGGGAAAAAATTAATGGTATAACTTATAAGGATTATTGTATGGTTAATCCAATCCATAATGCACAGCAAACTGTATATTATGCCGATGTTATAAATCTAATTACAAAGGATAAATTGGGTTTACAATTGGAAATGGAAGAAGTATTTCAACCCGTAGATAAATACAATAGAGTGCGTGAATATTTTACATTAATACTGAAAGATGTACCCCGTAACATCAAAGTTCAAAGGGTTGTACAAATAAAACACATTGAAAATATAAGTTCATTCAGACAAATGGTTGAAATGTGTATTGAAGATTATTTAAATGAAATCGGCGAAAATGATTGGGCAAATGGAATCATTAATCAAGTTCAACAAAATGGAACGAGTTTAAAATATACAACATCGATACCCACATTTGATGAATTTGTAAAAATGTTTAAAAACAAATAAATTATGGCAAAGTATAAAATAAATTATGGTGAATCCTATGTGGTGTATTCATATAGAAATGAAATTGAAATTGACACATCGGATTACCCGGAGTTTGAAGGTAAATCAAAAGAGGAAATCAGCGATTTGATTTTATCGGGCGATATTAAGCATAAAAATGGAGAATGGATGCTAGATGTATTGTTGGATGAAGATGAGCAATCATATGATGAAGATGGGCATGATAGTTGGGTAGATGTAAATGATATAGAATAGTATGAACAAAAAGTTATTGTTAGTAGTATTAATGGGAGTGTTAATATTACAAAGTTGCACCACATATAGAATTAAAGTAACGCACCACGACAAAGGAGTTACTTATTATTTTCCACAAAAAAGAAGTTTTGAAACACTTTTTGAATGGAGGGATGTTTACAACCGTGAAGGTTCGTACACATTGGAATGGGCAAGAAAGGAAATTGAAACGGATAGATATAAGCAAACCAAAGGAATTGAATATATCAAAGTAAAATAAAAATATGAGAACAATTTTTAAATACAAATTGAGGCCAGTAGTTTCTTTACCAAAAGATTCGGTAATATTAAAAACAGCCATACAAAATGGTGAAATGTTTATATGGGTATTGATATATCCGAATGAAACTGAAATGGTTGATAGAAATTTTGAAATAATTGGTACGGGGCATTCTTTTGATTTCGATTATCTGACTCACACATTCATTGATACGATATTCGATGGTCCATTTGTTTGGCACATTTGGGAAGTAAATAAGAATTAATATGAGTATAACATTAAATAGTGATAGTGGAAAACTAACAATACCTAGCAGTACGAAAGCTCAAATGAATTCGTCAATTACGATAGCAGGTAGTGGAACGAAGTTACCAATTACAATAGTTGGTGAGTTCAAAGATATTCCACCACACTTACATCAAATTTATATTCAAGCGATGTGGAGTTCGTATGGTGATACTAATGTACATGATAACACAAAGGAAGAGCCATATCCAATGACAATAGAAGAAAAACAAAAGGAGTGGAGGTGGAATAGATTGGCAAAATTAGTTTTGAAAGCATTGAAAATAAAATAGTATGGAATATAGATACGATGTTAGTCAGTTTGTTTGGAATAAAGAAAGTAATTCATTTTATGGCGATGCGCCGCATTTGGAATGTTTGTTATCCGATGGTAATATTCATTCAGAAGCATTCCCAAATCAGAAGCAACAATTCTTTATTGATAATCATAAGACAGGTGCATTTCGTAGATTTCGTTTTGTAAAGGAAACTACTAATTGGGTAACTGATTTAGATAATGATATTCACTATGAATTAGTGAATTGGGAATTTGAAAGTGAAGATGGTATTAAATGTTTTATAGCAATTAATTAATTATGAAAGGATATTATTGTATATATGAGTGCTCAAAAAATAGATGGTTGTGCGATGAACACCAATGGGCAAATGATAGGGATTATTATAGCCGTTCAATAGGAACAAAGCATGCAATCCAAATCAACCAAAGTTATAGCTATAATCCAAACCTACCGCAAGTGGAAGTTATAGATACCGAACATGATATAGTATTGACTGAAGGGTCACAAAAGGTTGATACAAATCAGTTAATAGTATTTGAAACAATGAATGAAGCTGAAGCATATTTACTTAATAATTTTTCATCAGCTCAAGGATATTTTTATTCAATTAGAAAAATATATTTTTAATATGGAAAAATATAGAATCGAAGAGGGGATATATAGGGATGAGTATGGTAAAGAAAGGTATAAAGTTTATTATATCTTAAAAAGAAAAACCTTTTTGGGGTTTGAGTATTGGCGATACCAAACGCATGAGGATTGTAGTTGGGGGGATTGCCATAATGTACGAACCGAATTTAGTTCACATCACGACGCATATCAATTTGTAAAAGAGAATTTATGCGGTGGGAATTTCAAAGAAGGTTGGAGTTATAAAGTAATAAACGAATTTGAATGTAATGAATAATATGGTAGAAAAATATACAAAGAAGCCCGTAGTAATAGAAGCAATCCAATATAAAGGATGGATGACTGACGAGGTTAAGGAATTTATAGGTGATAGTTTAATATCAGAAAACCGATGGGGTGATGAAGGTGGGCCAGTTGGTTACTTTATTAAAACATTGGAAGGGACATCTTATATGTTGGATAAAAACGATTATATAATCAAAGGAGTGAAGGGGGAATTTTATCCATGCAAACCCGATGTGTTCGAAATGACTTACGAAAAACTTAAATAGTATGGATAATGTTTTAAGATATTCACCAATAATATTGTTTGTTTCAATATTGTTATTAGCACTTGGTTTTAGTGTAAATCATAGTAAAGAAAATATAACAAAAGCTGAAGTGAGTTATATGAGTTCACTACATAAGCAAGATTCTTTACAAAATGTAATTGATAGTTTACAAACTGATATTAGAATTTTAGAGGATGGATTCGATGAAAAGGAAAGCCGTTATTCAAATGTTATTGATGAATATCAATTCGGAATAGCATATTTAAAAGATTATCACCCATCAGCATATAAAGACTTTCATAGAATCATTGGAATGAAAGAAAGATATTCAATAGAGCTTGAAAGGGAAAACAAACAAAGATTAAATCAATACAAATGAATAGAGAGGAGCACCTACAAAAAACATTCCCGTTAGAAGATGGGACTACCTATATTCAGAGCATAGATAAGTTCAACGAACCGAAGGGGTTGGGGGCTGGGGGTGAGTCGAAAAAGGAAAATTTTATTGATAGTTCGTCCGTTGAGTTGGGAAAGTCAGTTAGTGAAGATAGTGATTGGATGTATAATTGGATTAGAAAACATAGTGGAAAATGAAATGGTTAGATAGAAACATATTGTATGTAGTGTATGGATTCCTTGCAATGGTAATCTTATTTCAAATGTGGTATATTTGGGAAATCAAATCGGAATTGAAATCGTTTAATCAAAAGGAGCATATTGTTATTGAAGTTATCGAATTGGAAGGGAGAAGATATTCAGACACCATAAGAATATCTTGTGGTGAGAATAAGAATAGAAGGGTAGAAAGAACATTTGTAAAACAAAAAGGATTATAAAATGTTACAAATATGGATAGTAATTATTTAAGACAAATGAGTATTCAAAATGCTCAATTAGCATTAGACCAAGCAAAGTTCCGTGCCCAATATCAAATCGAATCGGATGAATTGTGGATGGAGGTACAAAAGAGAATCAATGGAGGTTCGGATAGTTTAGCGGATAGGCTTAATAGTTTATTAAAGGATAAGATGGAGAGGCCAAATGTTTTAACGATACAAAACATAGAAAGGATAGTAGGAGGGAGATTTATGGTAAGAGGGATACCGCAAGAATTGTATTCGTTTAATGATTATCCAGGTCGTTATGAATATTGGTTTTGGTATCGTACAATTGGTTCAATAGGAAGTGATAAAAAGTTGGTACTACATAGGAAACCCGATTTTGAAACGCATGGTGATAGGTATTATATATTAGAAAATGTTCAGCATAATACTACTATTCGTATTCACCCAAATCATTTAAAGAGTCCAAAAGATTTTATCGACTTATTAGAAAATTATTTAAATCATTAGTATGAAAGATATAAGATTAGAAATGTTATCCGATATGGTTCGTAAAGGTGAGCCCGTTAATCCAAATGAAGCAATCGAAGTTATCGAATATCAAACCCAATTAAAGAAGTTAAGAGAGGAAAAACGAAAGATGTGGTTGAATATACTTTGGAATGGGACACCAATCGGACAATTGATAAATTTATTTAAAAGATAGTATGAAAGAAGTAATCCACAAAAGAATATCGGAATTGAAGAGTAAACCAATGACTCCTCAAATCAAACTCGAAATCCAAAAGTTGCAACAAATGTTAGATGCATCGGAAAACCTTAATAAAAATAATTCAGCTAAATAGTATAATAGTATGGAAGAAAAGGATAGTATAAGTTATGGAGATACAATAGCAGCAATATCACATTCACTAAAGGATTATACAAATCAATCAGTAGAATTAGATAGGATACTGAATACATACAAAGAGTTATTAAATGAAGTGGATAAGGTAGGGGGGAATACAAATGCTATAAAGGAAAAGAGAAAGATAACAATAACTAACCCTGAAAAACTAAATGGAAGGGTACATAGGGATGGAATCGAATGGGAAATAACATATGTAGGTAGAGACTTGAGTATTAAAGAGGATAATTACAAATGGGAAATAAAATGCCAATGGAATAGTTTAAGTGGATGGTATGTTATACAAAGAGAAAGGGGTGAGGGTGAATCCATCCAAGCTCATTGGAAAACGAATTCAATGCCCAATAGGAAGTCCGAATGGGTATCGCATAAGATGATATCCAATCCAACGGAGTTCGTAAAATTAATCACTTCTACAATGGATATCCCGTTTTAGTATATCAAAGTAGTGCTCTATCAAAATCCATCTCAACACTAAAAGTGGGGGAAAGTGGTAAAAAGTGTGTAATTACTACCGATGTCTATCATAATATATATTTATATATGAATATAAAGCATACAATCAAGAGGGTCTAAGGGGGATATCAATACAAAGAAAGACGCACCACTCATTCACGCCGTCCTAAAGCAAAAAAATATTTGGCAATATGCTCTAAAACCCCTATCGGGTAAGGATTTGAACAAAAATATATTTTGCTGTTACAAATGTAAACGCACCCGTTTGTACTTTTCTAATTTGTTTACAAATGTAAAAGCGCTGCAGATGTTGCCTGGATTAGTTTATATGGCATACGAGAAGCGCTGAGACATAGGATTATTCTAAGCTGCAGAGTTCTACTTAACATAATGCAAATTATATAACAAAAATTTATTGGACTTTAGAGGGAAAATAAATTTGGCAATATGGGGATTTTTTCGTATATTTGTAGGGTGGGTGGGAGGCCAGTATAGTAGGGACTGATTATCAATGCCTTATGAATTAGATATTTTCTAATGCGTATCTGCCTGGAAATGAATAACTTATAAGAAATTGGGGATTTTTTTGAAAAATATTTAAAAAAAGTAGTAAAAATGTTTGGCAGTCTACGCAGAATGTTGTATATTTACTATGTAAATGAGAGTTAATCAATTAAATCAATCAGTTATGAGTTACACATCAATGAATTATGAGAAGTTCGGAATGTATAAGAATGTTCCAGCTAACAAAGAAAGAGTTATTAAGGCGGGTACTCCAATCGTTACTTTCAGGAGTATTTTCGGGAAGGTTTTCAATTTCCCTTATAGAACTAAGAAACAATACGCTGAGGCGGTTTCAATCATTAAGTTGTTAAGAGAAGATAATATTCGTTTGAATCGTATCCTTTCTGACTATTCAGTATCGTTTGGTAAGTATGTTAATGAGAGTAAGTTGCGTAAAGAGTTAAAAGCTGAATTTAATTTTACTAAATCTGCTATCGATTCTATCATTGCCGCTCATTAATCTTTAAACCAATCATTATGAAAAATTATCAAATCCTTTTATTATCTATCGTGTCCTACACAATCGCTATTGGTATCGCTAATGGTAGTGTATCGGATAAGTACTTTGCCGGTCCAATGAATGAATTGGGATGTGCCGTTATTGCGTTCTCTATGGGTACATTCTCCCTAATTGCTTTTGATTGGAAAGGTTTCTTTAAATTCTTAAATCAAAATCGTTAATACTATGAGTTATTCACTATTTAATCGACATGCCAATATGAGTAAGGAAACCCTATATGAAATTGGCGATATTATCAATGAGGTTCGTTGGGATGGTAGTTTTGAATTAACTAACCAATTGTTTGGCTTATACGATGGATACCTTTACGATGAGTTATTAATTAACGCTGAGAATGCTGACTTACCAAAAGAAGTATTCCGCAGGATTATCAAAGTTTGGAATACATGTCGTACATATCCGGTCCTACATCGTTATACCGATGAGGTTGAGGTTGCGGAGGTGGAGCCAGTAGAGTATTCACCAAATATGGGTATTGCGGAAGGTAAGGCCTATTTAGCATCTATTTCATAACTGATTGATTTACAATGAGTTATAAATAAATTTGGCAATATCGAAAAAATGTCGTATATTTACATAGTAAATGAGTTATCAATTAAATCAATCAGTTATGAATAAAATCCCAAGAGGTTACACTATTACCCCAAAAGTGAAGTATTTAAGAACTAAAGATGGCAAGAAGCGTACTAACCTTGTCGAACTGACTAACAAGCGTAGAGGTATTAAGAAGCTCTTCGGTAACGAAGATTACGCTATTAAGTTCATTGCTTCGTTAGAAGCTAACAAAGTGGAGGCGAAAGCCCTTAATCTAAGTGGTTATCAGCATGTTAAGGGTGTGGTTGCCGCACATAAAGAAAATGAGGCATTGCAGGAATTTAAGGAGATAGCAGAACATATCCTATAATAAATTTGGCAATATCAATTATTTTTCGTATATTTGTATAAATCAACATAATATTGAGGTGAAGGCGTAGACCTCTATTCAACTACGCTGGATTAAATTTTAAACAATGGCTAAAAAAGCAACACAATCAAAGAAGGTAGCTAAGGCACCAGTAAAGCAAACTCGTAAGACAGCTAAGCGTAAGACAGCTTATGAGACTGTAGTATCTAACATCCAAAAGATTACCTACGCATCAGGTCGTACATCTTATAGAGTTAGAGTAGCTGGTAATTCAGAGTTTACAACATCTTTGAAGAAAGCTAGAGAGATTAAGAAAGCAATGTTAGCTTAATCTTATATAGGTTATTTGGGACCGGCATAGGGCTGGTCCTAAAATAATCTAACTATTATTTGGATATATCAATTATTTTTCGTATATTTGTATTATTAAACAAAACAGCATAAACAATGAAAAAAGTAGTATTAGCATTAGCAGTATTAGTGACCGTAGGTTTAACGGCATGTGGTGGTAATGGTTCAGCTTCTAAAGCAACCGATTCAACCGCAGTGGATTCAGTAGCAGTAGATTCAGCAGCAGTAGCAGCTGACACAGCTAAAGTAGATTCAGCTAAATAAACCAACGGGGGTGGTGTCGCCCCCTATAAGCGGTGAAAGTGTAATGGTTGCATGCCTGGCGTCCAGCTAGGAGGAGGTGGTTCGAATCCACATCACCGCTCTAACGCATTCGGTTATTTGGTTATTCTCTGATTTGATTTACATTTACAACAAGCGTTATTCATTTACATAAGATGGTCGAGCCGAACGACCATCTTTTTTATTTTAAAACAATTCTGAATGAGTATAAAATTAAACAGCAGGTTAGATAGGAAAGGAGTAGTAAGGATAGGTAATATGGCAGAGACATGGTGTCGTAAGCATATGGGGATAAACAATCGAAAGAAGCTGGATATATTAGTATCATACAGGCAATCACGCAATCTATCCATAGTAGGTGAGTACGACCCACAAGAGCATGAAATCTTCGTATATTGGGATAACATCGACAATGTTAAGGAGTTATTACAAACAATGATACACGAATGGACTCACTCCCTACAACCCCTAACATCTAAGTGGTCCGAATACACTGCGGAGGCGTATAGTAGGAATAGGTTCGAAAAGGAAGCATATGACAATGAGAAGAGATATGTAGAAATGTGGGCAGACTTAAAATCGAAAATAAACAAAATATAAATCAGCTAAATAACAATATAACATATACACATATGAGAGAAGCAATAGAAGTATTAGAGAAAGCAGAAGGAGTACTTATGAAAAGAATAAGAGAGATGAGAGATGGTAAACCTAAGTACGCAGCTAGTGAAAGATTAAACGAATTAAGGTCCGCACTTAAACTCATTAAAACATATGAGAGAGAAGCACAACTATTAGAAGAAGAAGAGGATGCCTACCTTATAGAATCTCTTACTATAAACCCACCCATAGCACAAGCTTAATCCCTTACCCCCATACACATAGTAGCCCGTAGTGAGTAATCGCTATGGGCTTTTTTTATGCCCAATCGCATCCTCGCTTATTCGGATATACGAATATACACATAGACCCCCTAACTGAATTTCATGTAGCTAGGGAAAAGGAGACAGCCAACAGACCCGGTCGGGTCCGCTTAAATATTGCGGTCAAATTTTTTCCACCCAGAAACGCTTTTTGATACGATGTGTGATACACATATCTTTTCTGAAGCCTTCCCTATGCCGTTTAAAAGGGGTAGGTAATCTTCTTAGCTATTTTTCTTTTTCCTAATTGTGGATATTTATAATAGAACTTAAATCATTATACGATATGTTAAAGCAAGAAGTATGGGATTGGGTAGCCGATACATTTGGTTGTTCAGTAGGAATGGCAACTATTGTTGAAATTCATAGTAGAGATTCGGAAGAGGGAAAGGAAAGGGTAAAGAAGTATTCTCGATTTGAGGATGAATTGGGGATTAATGAAATCATTACGGAATCAATAGAGGAGGGTAGATATAGGAAATTACAAAGGGAATTATATCGATTAGGTAAGAAAGGGTTCTCTCCTAAAATTAAAGAGGTTACTATATATAAAAGAGCTTGGAAAGAAGCAACTAATAGAAATGATAGCAAAAAAGGAAATAACGAACAATCCTCAAAGGTATAAGTTGGATGGAGAGCAGTGGAAGGTTTCTGCTGTTGCGGATTCACCTAACTCTAACTTAAAGGGTGAGATTAAGGAATTGGAATTCGACTTTGGAAAACTAACCCCATCGGATTCTCTTAAACCCCTACTCCAAACAGATGGTATTGTAGTTCTCCTATCTTCAGGTCAATACTTATGTTCTCCTAATACATTACAATCTATAAAGGAGTTCAGTAATCCTCATTGGGATATTTCTTCTAATGGGATTATTATGATAAAGGATAAGGAAGTGGTATTAGGTAAGACGATTCCTATTATACGATTGGATATTAATAACCTTACTCAAAAGTCTACTGAATTAAAGAAGTCCAATGATACTGCGGGTGTCGAATCCGTTGAGTGGATATTCGAAGGAGAAGATATTGATGGGATTCCCTTTAATCTAATTAACCAAATCGATTGGACTCTAACCGAAGGAGTGGATAAGATAGGAGATACATTCTCCCTATGGAATTTACAATTGGCACCCGATTCGATGTATTCAATAGAACCAATAGTAGTTGCTACTACGCAAGAAGATGGTAAGTTCGACCAAAAGAAATTGGATAACTTCCTAAAGGAAATCAATGCCCGTTTAAATGCGTTAAGTACGGATTTTGATGGAATTAAAAAAATGTTCTATTCCGGCACCAAACCTTCCAATTCGGGGGTTAAACGATTTGAAAGGGTATTACCTAAAGATATCGATGATTCTCCAATAGTGGAAAGTTTTGTAACGGAAGGAACTACAACTATTTTAAATGTAGAATCTACTCCAAAAGATAAAGCAGTTGATGCACAACAAAAAGCAACCGATGAGTTGGCTAAAAAGGCGGCAGAACAACTTAAAGTAGAAACCGATGCTTTGAAAACTACTCAAAGGAGTTTAAGTGAAAAGATACAAGAAGCGGGTGGTGTGACAAATTATGTTACACAAGCCGGCGGCTGGGATAAGTTCATAAAGGAAATGTACAATAAGCAAAAGTAATGGAGTATGAAGAGGTATGATAAGAATGTAATTACTTTTGTAATACTTATTGTATCACTTATATTGATACATACACTATTATAAAAAAAACATATATGAAACAAAAAGTTACGGGCAAATTAATTAAATCCGAAAAGGGTTTGGAATTATTGGAAGGTATAGGAGTAGTAATGAGAATCCTTGCTTTCGGAATGTTATCTATTCTTAATGAAAATACTCCATTTCTCCTAATGTGGATATGGAATACAATCGATGCACTAATTTTAACTTATTGCGCATGGGAAAGAGACAACCGACCTTATATTTTATTAAATGTATTTTGGTTAATAGTAGGGGTAGTGGGTATTTGGAACTCACTTTAAAACTTCTATTTAACATAATAATGGGAATTATAATGATTCCTTTCATTCTTATTGCTATCTCTTTGTTTATTTTGGGATTTATGATATATTATCCCAAATGGTTGAGAAATAGGAAAGGTGACAAAAGAAATAGGTTCTATCAATAGAGATACCAAAAAATTTTCTTTAAAAAACGACTGCCCCCCAACCCCCCCTTCCCACTAAAATGATAGAAATATGGATTATTTTGGGTATATTTGCGATATTAGTAATACTTGCTATTAGGATAATGTTTTGGTTATTTGATGATATTTAGTTATATGAGAAAATTATTTGTATTCGGAGATTCGTATTCAGAAAAATGGTCTAAATCTTCACCATATACCAAATGGAAGGGATATATTCCTAAAAATTTCACAGAAATTGTTTCAGAAAAATGTGAAATGGAATTAATTAACTGCGCTAGGGGTGGATTTAGTAATTACGATATATTTGAAACTATTTGCAATCAATCACATAATATAGGTTCGGATGATGTAGTTATCGTTGGATGGTCAATTCTAACACGATATAGAATGGCGCACCCTAAATTCAATCAATGGGTACAATTTCAACAGAGTAACTGGCAAACTAACAAAGAAGCAAATTTGATAATGTATGGGTTTTCCGAATCTACTCATAATGAAATATTATATAATAGGACACATTTGGAATTGTATAGAAAAGAGATATTGAGTTGGATTAATCTACTAAAGTGTACCTTTAAAACAAATACATTTATAAATTGGGGATGGGGTAGAAAAGTGGATTGGGGATTAAAAAGTATGGATTACGAAATTATAACCGATGAAACAAATGGGAAATTGATAGATTGGCATTGGTCTGAAAAGGGTCAATCTGATTTTTCCGAATGGATATTAAAAAAAATTGAAGAAGGTGGGTTTGTAAATGATTTAATTTGATATATATATATGTATATATTAGATTGTTATGAATAGCAAAGTTTTACAAACATTAGAAAAGGGATATATTAGATTGGATTGGTCTGAATATATCAATAGAGTATATCTTACAACAGACCATTTAAATACTATTGTGGATATGATTGATAATTTCAAATCCAATAGAGGTGCGAGGGAGTTGATTATATTTCGTTTTCAGGGTATTCCGGCATATGTAATGATAAAAAGAGAAGAGTATCCTAATATATTGCTATGGATTAAAGATAAATTAGTCGAAAGAGAAGCGTATGAAGGATGCCAACATATTGTTAATCTATTATCCCATATAAACAAATCAAATGTTAGACGTAAAAGAAATATGGAAAGCTTGGAAGATAGCAGAGAATCCAACGCCGGCTCAATCCGAATTAGCTAAAAAAAGATTTGATGTATGTATAAGTTGTCCACATAAATCGGATTTTGAGATTGTGGGTAAGTTGATATCATCCGTTTGTGGTAAATGCGGATGTCCATTGAACAAAAAAATTTTCGCAGAAAAACCAAAGATGTGGTGTCCTATTGGTAAATGGGATAGTATAAAATAAAAAGATTTTCCTATATTTATATAAAAATAACGAATAAACTCATTTATGAAAGCTACTCTATTTACAATAGATTTTATAGAAGATGTATCAGGCAATCTTCGTATGATGGAATTAAACACAGATACTGCACTTACTGAAGGCGGATTGGGTAATATAGACTTTACCGAACTTACTCAAATTCTATCTGATAATTCTATAACCGAAGTACATACTATTTCTAAATCATTTCAATTAAATTTAATAAACGCATTATCTCAAAGTTTATCTGAAAATGCTACATTTATTACTACATTCGAAAATCATTTAGAAGAAGATACATCTATATATCCAACAGCTATCGATGATGCTACTAATAAATTTATTTTGAGATTAGCATACGATGAATCTGCTTTATTCGATACCGAATATGCTAAGAATAAATTAGGTCCTTTGGAATTATTTTATTCAAATGGAGATAGTGGTTCTATTGTAGAATACTATCATTCATCTTCGGTGGATGGTGTTACCGATATACTTCCTATTAGTTTTAATTCCAATACAATGCCTGATATCGTTGTTAAAGAATTAAGTAATGTTAATAACCCTATTCAGTTTTTCAAAATAGGTAAACCAGAACAAACCGATGTTGATAGATTTAATGAAGCTAAAACATATTTTAATGAAAATAATTTAGCTATTAAATTCTATGAGAAACCATCGGATTCAATTTGTAAAAGTATTCGTTCTGTAAATATAATTTATGGTGCGGATTTGGATGTTATTACTATTGGTAGTTATGAGAACGATGCTTTGTTTGAAAAACCAACAACATTATTATACGATGATACCGAAATATTAAGTAGAATAAATACTAAACACTATTATGAATTAACTACAAACTATCCTAAGTTTTCGACTGTAAATCAATGGGGTGGAATTTTTGAAGAAGAAGAGGTGGTTAAGGCTGATGGTACTCCTGTTTTAATAGGAAGTGCTTCGGTTGGTATGGAACTTAAATCATATTTTATAGAGGGTTCTCCAAATACCGATGTGGTATCGGAATTTATGGCATGGTCTTATGCCGGTTCTCAATTACCTACTGGTTCGTATGAAACCTCATCGATTGTTGTAAATAATATTGAGCAAAATTTATCAAATAATACTGTTTTCCATTTAACAATGGTAGATGGTTCTACATTTAGAGCATCGGGTGGAGCACACTTATTAGTTTATGATATCACCGGTGATAAGTTGAGATACGAATCCGTTTCTAATATAGATGAATCACTTCATAAATTGGTTAATTTGGGTGGAGGATTGGTTGATATCTCATCATCAGTAGGTGAAATTTTAGATGGAGAATATAAGAGTTATATTATCGATATGGAAACTACCGATACTTACTTCTTATATAATGGAGATTTGAGTGTTAAAATCGTAACACACAACTGCTTCCCAGCTGGAACTAAAATTACATTAGCAGATGGTTCTGAAAAAAATATCGAAGATTTAACGACAGATGATAAGTTATTAACTTACAATGAAAAAACAGGCATATTATCTGAAGGAACTATTGGAAATATTTTAAAGAAAAAAGAATTCTTATTAATACAATTAGAAACCGAAGATGGTTCTATCGTTAAATCAACTCCATTACATAAGTTCTACATTAAGGGAAAAGGATGGGTAGCAGCGCAAGATATCGTAAAAGGTGATGTGGTAATTAAAAAAGATAAATCAGAATCGGTAATTGTTGATAGAAATGATTTGAGCGGTGAGGTTGATGTTTATCATATTTTAGATGTTAAAGATAACCACACTTATTTTGCAGAAGGTATATTAGTTCACAACTTTAAATATGGTAGTTCTTGCTTTGTTGCTGGAACTAAAGTGATTATGGGTGATGGTTCTGAAAAGAGTATTGAAGATGTAGTTGTAGGAGATGAAGTACTTTCATTTAATGAATCTACTTTACAAAACGAAGTTAAAAAAGTAATTGGATTAAAAACTCCGATTCACAATGATTTAGTTAAATATGAATTTGCTAATCAAACTTCCGTAACATCTACATTCGACCATCCATTCTATGTTGGTGATTTAGAGTTAGCATCATTCGCTCCATTCTTAACAAACAAGCGTTATGAATTGGGTAGAGATGTTAGACAAATTAAAGTTGGTGATATGGTTTATGTATCTAATGGTATAAGTAAAACTGCAATCAAAGATATTATAGAATTAGATGAGGTTGATACACAAACATATATTATCACTGTTGAAGATAATCATAATTTTTACGCTAACGGAATATTAGTACATAATAAATAATTAAACTATGGCACAGGTATATAAAACATTTACAAAAACCGATTTAGCTAATAAAGGATTAGTTGCTACAACAACTACGCAAAAGCAAAAAATTACACAAATTATTACTAATTTTGTTGCTTACTTTAAGGCTAAACATTTGTAATTAAATTAAATAGGTTATGGTTGTATTCACTAATGAAGAATGTGAGTATATTAAATCATTTTATTATACAGAATCTGAACAATCATCAAATGATATTCAGAAATATGGTAATGTTTCTATAAGGTTTAGTAATTCATCTGCTAAATTTATATCTACTACCAATAAAGAACTCATTGAATTTTTATTAAATAAATTAAAACCATATGGTATCAAATCGATACCATTGGTTAAGTTTATGCGTTATGAAGCAGGAGATAATTTAGCTAGACATACTGATTTTGATAAGTATGGTGTTGATAAAATATATAAAACTTTTTTAATTCAATTATCTAAATCAAATGATTATGTTGGTGGCGATTTAATAGTTGGCAACGATATTCAATCGAGAGAACAGGGATATTTATCTATTATAAATCCAACAACTCCACATGAGGTTACAAAAATGATTTCAGGTGAACGAATATCTTTAGTATTATTTTTAAGTGGAGAAAATTTGGATTTTAAAAAATCATTAATATAATGAGTATATCCGATGTGAATAATATATTAGAAGTATTTCATTCCAAAGATTGGTCATTTAAATACGAATATCATTATGAGAATTGGAAACACAATATATGGTTTAAAATTGGAGATTTATCTGAATTTAAATTTGTAAAGGATTTAATTAATTTAGATTTAAAAAAAATCAATGAAGAATATGAAGTGTCCGATTGGGTTACATTTTTAATATATAAAGAGGGAGATTTTTTTGGGTTACACACCGATGATGTTATAAATTATGGTACATCTAAAAAACAAATTATTTATACGGGCGGGTATCTACTCAATAATAATTTTACAGGTGGAGATTTTATAATAGATGGCAAAAAGAACACATCTAATGTTGGTGAATTGTTTTTATTTGAAAGACATCTAAAGCATGAAGTATTGAAAGTTAATAGTGGGATAAGATACAGCTTACATTTCGCAGTAGAAATATTTAATAAGCAAATAAAAAAATCAATAATATAATGTATTCTTTTTATAAATTTGAAACAAGGGGAATAGGAATTATATCTACAAGAGATATATCCGAAAATACATATATTGGTGAGTATTTATCAAAAAACGAACATCTTAGTCCACATAGTAGATTGATATACGATGGGTGGATTGAAACAAATCCATTGGGTAGATATTTAAATCATAATTCAAAACCAAATTTGTATTTTGTAAAAAGAGATTCGGTTATACAATTATATACTAAAGAATTTATTCATTCGAATGTTGAATTAACAGTGGATTATACCGAAGTTAAAAAAATAATAGGATTACCTGATAGTTTATGTTTAGTATTTGAAATTTTTGATTTTGATTATGTAGAAGAGAAGGTAGTTATAAATAAAAATATAATATAATGGTTACATTAATATCTCCGAAAAAAGTAGAAGTAAGAACATCTCCGATACATGGATATGGTGTATTTGCTATTGATAAGATAAATAAAGGTGAAATAATAGAAGAATGTCATCTTTTAATAATACCATTCAAATTAGGAACATTCGATTCCTTTTTAGTTAATCATAAATTTAATTTCCCATCAATAGGTAAAGTTGAAGAATATGTAATACCATTGGGATATGGGGCTATATACAATCATTCAGATAACAATAACGCATTTTGGCGTACAAATGTGGAACATAAAACATTTGAATTTGTAGCAGTTAGAGATATAGAAATTGGAGAAGAAGTATGTACTTATTATGGAGATAGTACTTATTGGGAGACTGTTAATAAATTTACAAACGAAAAAGTTAAAGTAATATAATGAAATTGATTTATAGTTTTACTACAAAAATGGGCAATTATACCGATAATGATTGGGTAGTAATTTACTATAAAGCAGCTATGCGTAGAGCTAAAGAATTGGGATATACAATTAAATTCTATGGATGTAATTTTATGTATGAGAATCTTATAGATGATATAGATGAATTCGTTAATATAGAAAATGAGGAATTTATATTAACCGATGATTTAAAAATATTCATACATCAAAAAGAAGGATTGGATTGCGTTACAATTGATGGCGATATTATATTGGAATCTAAATTAATTTTACCTGATGATTGTGATGTATTATTTGAAACAAGATTGTTAAATACAAAGAATCATAAATTTAATAAATACATGGGTATATTTCAAAAATACAATGTACCCGATAATATCAAAGGATTTGATTATAGTGGAATAAATGCTTTCAATGTTGGTATATTGAAATTTAATAATTTACATACAAAGCAATTATTAATAAATCGATATTATCAATTTAGAAAGTGGTACTTGGAAACAATAGAACCAACTGAAAAATTAACAGAATGGAATGACCCATCGATTATAATATGTGAATACTATTTTGCTAGATTGATTGAAAAAAATAATGTATCATATAAATTTTGTAGAGATTTTAATGATTATACACACTATGCATCAGAACTTAAATTTAAGCAAGAATTTTTCAATCATATAAATGCGGTTTTCAATAAAAAAATTATTTAATGAATCTTATTTATACTTTCGATAAAAATGTTTATAAAAATGATTCTCATAAGTTTGATATAATTAAATCGTATTATATCAATAGTATTAATTCTGCCAAACGATTAGGATACAAAACTGAAATATATACCAATTCGGATATATTCAACAATTATGTAGATATTATCAATAATATTTCAAATGAATTTACATTTTGGGATGGATTTAAAACATTACCTTTGTTAGATGAAACCGATGGTTTATTGGTGGATGGAGATATATTATTTCATTCTAAAATGCCAGTGTTTGATAATGATGTAGATTTGTATTTTGATGGATGGGAAAGTTGGTTGGAATTATATTCGGAATGCGTAAATGAATTGACATCGTTGGGAGTAAAAGAAATTATACCCGAATGGGAATCAATTCCTCAACGGGTTATTAATATAGGAATTCTTAAAATAAATAATACTGAATTAAGAGAATTGTATTTAGATAGATGGTATAAGATGTATAAATTTTGTAACGATAATAAAAATAATATGAAATATTTTTATATGTGTTGTACTATTACATCTCAATATTTACTGACATTGTTATCTAAAAAATATAATACACAAAATCTATCAAATATATTGGGTAAATCCAATGGATATTACACACATTTTGTAGGTCAACAAAAATATAAATCAAATCCGTTATCCATACAAAAAAGTATTATATGAAAATATATGTACATCATTGGTTTACCGATGAATTATTCATCAAATTAGCACATAATACTACTAATAGAGTTTATGAATTGACTGATTTTAATTTTCAGAAAATAGGTAAGGTTAATTGTGAGTATAACGATTTAAAAATAGAATTTGTTTTTAATCCGGAATTAAATGATAATGATGATGGATATCATTTAATAGATTTTTTTACATCATTAAGAAAAAGACATTTCTATGATTACTATAATGATATAGATGTTAGTGATGGTATAGAAGATACTCCTTTTATAAAAAGATTTACGGAATTATTGAAAGATAGGAAAGGTTGGATTATAATGCTATTGAGAACCGAAAAGATAATTGATACATTAGATACAAATGATTATTATATTGTTAAATTGGAAGAAGAACTTATAAAGTTGAATCAGCATATAATTGTTAGTGATAATTTTTTTATAAATGATAAAATACAATCCACATATCCTAACATATATTTTACATTAACAAACACATTGTGGCAATGGAATGAACTGATTAACATTAGATATTGGTATGAATTTTCAAATATATTTTCAAAATTAAATTTTGATTATAAATTAATGTACTCAATAAGGAGACATAAAAAATATAGAATTGAAATACTTAAACATTTATCCAAATTAAATAATAAAGATATTTTCTTACAAAGAGCAGATTTTTTTAAAAACGATTCATACCATGTATATGATTCCGAATTGGTTGAATTGAAAAATGTAAATTTAAATTCATTGGAAGGATTAAGTGATTTCCAAAATTTAAAATTATTAGATTATCAAATGGGTGTTGAATATGAGGTGTTTTTTAGATTTTTAAATCTATCAAAGATGCAAATATTAGATGAAAGTTGGTCTTGGTATAAAGGCGATTTTACATCTCAATATCTTTCTGAAAAATCGTATGGATTATTGTTAGCGAATATTCCATTCATTTCCACACACACATATCCATTAGATATTATTCAAAATGTTTTAAAAATATCACCACATCCATTTTATAATTCAATAAAAAAAATAAAAGGAGATTCGGAAAAATTTTCTAATTTTGTATCGGAGTTTTTAATAAATTTTGATGTAAATTATGAATTGTGCAAACAATGGACAAATATGTGCCATATTAAGTTGATTAATAAAATGGAAAATGAGAATTCATTTTTGGATTTATTGGAAACCGGATTTAAAAAAGTTAATAAATCGCTCTTATAATTTGTTTTTGTAACATTTTTTTCATATATTTGTTACTATGATTATAATTCCGCAAACTCCGATTACAGATGCTTCATTTGAAAGATGGAAGTGTCATAGATTAGAAGTAGAAGATGAACAAGGAAAATTCTACTATTACATAATACCACTAATAGATGTGGCAGAAGATGAAATTGAAGATATAGAAAATGTACCCGCTATATTCAGTTCTATGTCAGATGAATTTGAAGATGAGAACGGACAATCCGTATATACTCTTAGGTTATTTGATGCCGATATGCCTGAAATAACTTTTGAAGAAGAGGTAGAAATTTTATATCAAATATTGACTAAAAAAGAAATCTTTTTAAAATAATTGTCTAAATGTTTGGAAATTTGAAAAAATTTTTGTATGTTTGTGTTATCTTTTTATAGTACCCTACAAGACAGCAGACAGCACTGAAAAAGAAAATAAAAAAAGTAAAAATAAAACTTAAAGTATGAAACAAAAGACAGAGAAAGAACTAAGAGACAGTTACGACAAATTTATTGCCGTTATTAAAAAATACTTTAAAGGAGAAAGATTAGAAAAACTCCTTTTCATGTATTCAGAAGAAGAGTTAGGACCAAATCTTGCAATATCACCAGCAAGTGGTAATGCTGGATATCATAATTGTTATACAGGTGGTTATATTGACCATATTTTTAATGTTTGCAAAAATGCATTGAAAGTTAAAGATTTATTTATTCAGTTAGGTGGTAAGCCTGATTTTACAGATGAAGAATTAATATTTTGTGCATTGCATCACGATTTAGGTAAATTAGGTTCTAAAGGAAAACCATTTTATATACCTAATCCATCAGAATGGCACATTAAAAATCAGGGTAAAGTTTTTGCTTCCAACGATGAATTGGATTTTATGACTCATACTGATAGAACTATGTTTACTTTACAACATTATGGTATTTCAGTAACAGAGAAAGAATACTTTGGTATGAAACTTACGGATGGATTATACGATGAAGATAATGTTAAATATTTAAAAGTATATGATTCTAAAAAAGCAATAAAATCAAATCTACCTCATTTGATGCATTGGGCAGACCATATGAGTACTGTTATAGAATCGCAAGATAATACAATATAATGACAAAGTGTCATAATACTTAAATAAAAGTATGACTAATCGTCATACTTTTTTTATTGGTACATAAATTGTAATATATTGTGTATATTATTTAACTTAAATTTTTAAAATTATGTTTTATTCCGAAATTGAAAGAATCGCAGAGAGAATTGCAAATCATCCATTAGTTAGAGAATCAAATAGTTTATCATATGTCCCATCTAAGTTTTCAGTAGATGTAACCGATGATAAAGCAGTAATGGCATTAGCAGTATTGGGACACGATGCAAATGATATTGAAATCAATTGTTATGAAGATAAAATTGAAATCAATTCAAACAAGCCAGATGAAAATTCTCCATATAATGATTTGGTTTCTAAAATTGAAGAAAGAATCACTATTGGTAAAAACTTCGATGGTAGAAACGCAAAAGCGGTAATCAAAAATGGTATATTGACTATTACTTTGGAAAGAAAAGAAGAGTCAAAACCAAAAAAAGTTACAATAAAAGTTGGTTAATTCCGTTTTTTGTGTTATATTTATAGGGTGGTAGCAAAAGTTACCACCTTTTTTTATTATAAAATATTTATTAGTATGATATACAACGAAAAAATACAAAACTTATTAGAAGCTTTGGATGGTAAATTAAGAATCATTCAAAATGTAGCTAATGGTGCGCAAATATTATCACCATCGGAAATTAATACAACAATTGAAGATGCTCGTAAAATCGTAGAGAGAGTATCTGAATTAGTATCAATCAATAGATAATGAACTGGCTTAAATATTTAGTGGGATTTTCCGCACTAATTATTGCAGGATGTGCGGCTTATTTCTCTGTAACAGGTTTAGGTGTTCTTTTTGCGGGAGCATCTATATCGGTTATGATAATGGCCTCCTCATTAGAATTAGCTAAATTAGTTGCTGCAACATATCTCAAACAAAAATGGGATGAAATAGCCGGTTTTAACAAATGGTATTTAACTATTTCAGTTGGAGTTTTGATGTTAATCACTTCAGCCGGTATTTTTGGATATCTTTCCAATGCTTTTCAAGCACAATCCTTAAAATTACAAACAGTTGATAGAGAAATTGCCGTTTTTCAAACAAAAATTGACCAAAATACGGCTCAAATTACTCAATTAAACGAACAATTGAGTGGATTATCTCAAACTCAATCAACAATTTTAGAAAAAGGTAAGGTAAATAATCGTTTACTGCGTAGTATTGACAGTAAAGACCGACAAACTTCAAAAATTAACAAAAAAATCGAAGATTTACAATCGGAAAATGCTAAAAATACCGAAAAAATCAACGAAATTAAACTTGCTAACTTAGATTTAGAAAAAGAAGTTGGCGGATTCCGATTTGTTGCCGAAGCATTTGGTGTTGAAATGAAAAATGTGGTAAAATTCTTCATATTTTTGATTGTAATTGTGTTTGACCCGTTAGCAGTAGCTCTAATTATTGCATTCAATGGTTTAGTTTCGGATAAAAAGAAAAAACAAAGAGAGATTCTTACCGAAATGATGGAAAATGACCAAAAATTAGGTTTATATGAGGTATATGGTGATACTAAAGAAGATATAGTGGAAAATATTTCACAAAATACCGAAGATAGTGGAAAAAAACCAACATTGGAAGAAGAAATTAAACCTAATGTGGAAAATATTATAAATGAATCAGTACGAATCCCAATCGATTTGAATGGAGATGGGACAATCGATGGGTATGATACTGATGGAGATGGGATGATAGATGAGTGGGAAGATAATGGTGATGAAGAAAGACAGAGAGGATTGAGAAATTCTATACCATATTACGCAAATGATAGTTTTGATTGGAATAATAAATCATTGTGGATAAATGACCAAAATGCGGTAAATTATTGGTTAAAATACAAAAAAAATCAATAATATATTTGGTATTTTCGTTTTTTTTAATTATATTTGAACTATAAACTCTAAAAATATTGTTATGAATTTAGGTTACGCTTGTATTAATATGTCGATGGGTAAAAAAGTTACTACCAATCGTACTATGACTAAAAAAACCTTAAACCTAAAAGGTTTGGATTATGTATCGGAACTTGCATTAGCTAATGCAAAAGATATTATAAAGATATTAGAATGGAATAGACAAAATGGTATCTATTTCTTTCGTTTATCATCTGCTTTAATCCCTTGGGGTGATAGCATCGATTTAACTCAACTAAAAGATTACAAAGAAATTAAATCCGAACTAAAAAAAGCAGGTGATTTCTCTAAATTCCATAACATTCGTATCACATCACATCCAGGTCCATTTAATGTATTAGTTTCACCAAATGAATCAGTAGTAGAAAAAACTATCGCTGATTTGGAGTTACATGGTAAAGTATTTGATATGATGGGATTATCTCAAACTCCTTACAATAAGATTAATATTCATTGTAATGGTGTTTATGGAGATAAATTAGCAGCAATGGATAGATTTTGTGAGAACTTCAAAAGACTCTCTAAATCGGTTCAGAGTAGACTTACAATAGAGAACGATGATAAGGCATCGATGTATTCTGTACATGATTTAATGTATATTCATCACAAAATAGGTATTCCTATCGTATTTGATTACCATCACCACAAATTTTGTACAGGCGGTTTATCCGAACAACAAGCATTATTACTTGCAACATCTACTTGGCGAAAAAGTGGTGTAAAACCAGTTGTACACTATTCCGAATCAAAGGAAGGTAATAAACCACAAGCTCATTCGGATTACATCAAAGAATTACCAAACACTTATAGATATAATGTTGATATAATGGTAGAAGCTAAAGCAAAAGAATTAGCTATATTACCATTTATTACAAAATAAACAAAAATATGAAATTAATAGTAGACAAAAACACATTAGGATTAGAAAGTAAAGAATTCGTAGAATATTTAAAAACACCAACACCAAAAACGGAAATAACTACCGCAGAAGCAGATGAGTTGAGAACTAAATTGGAAGAAGGTATGAGATTGTATCCGGGGTTGGGCATCTCTGCTACTCAATTGGGTATTAAAAAGAGAGCTTGTTTGATTAAGTTTGGAGAAGAAGAATTATATTTAGTAAACCCCATTATTAAAGAAAAATCTAAAGAAGGATTTCTTTTTTATGAAGGATGTTTATCAATTCCATCAACAGTAGAAAAACCAATTAGAACTATTAGAGCTTGTAAAGTTGTAGTTGACACTGATAATATGGGAGAAATGACATTTGAAATTAATCCGGATGGAGATAAAGCAAATGAACAAATTTCAAAAGAAACAATGATGACTGTTATTGTTCAGCATGAAATTGACCATTTAGATGGATTTACAATTAAAGATAGAGTTTATTCTACTACCATAACTAAACCAAAAACTTATGGTAGAAATGATAAAGTTGTAATGAAATCGCCTGATGGTGAAATGATTGAAGTGAAATACAAAAAAGCCAATGATTATTTTTTAAAAGGATATGAAATAGTATAATATGGAAATAGCAATAATAATATTTTTATTAATATGTTTAACGGCTTCCGGTTACGGAATTTTCAATTTAATTGGTAAATTAGAAAAATATGAAGATTTCATAGAAGCCGACCAACAAAGAAACGAAGCATTACTGGAAACATTGAAATTGATTGATGAAAAGCAAATGTTTGAGAAGGATGATGAAGTAGGTTCTTTATTTGTTCAAATAAAAGAAACAATCGAATCATTCAAAGAATTTAACAAAAATGCCTAGAAAACCAAGAAATAAACAATATTTCACAAAAGATACAGAAGATGCCATTGTAGAATATAATAATACAACAGAGCAGAGAGTAAAAGATAAAATCTACAAAGATAGAATTGCGCCAGCATTTGATAAATTAGCTGAAATTGTTTATAACAAATGGAAATTCTCATATTTCGATGATGAACCGCAAGATGTAATGGCGGAAGTTGTTGCATTTATGATTGAAAAAATTCATATGTACAAAGAAGGTAAAGGAAAAGCATTTTCTTACTTTACTATTGTTGCTCGTAATTATCTTATTTTAAATAATAATGCAAATTATAAAAGGTATAAAGACACCGATGTAATGTCTGAAATGCCTGATAGTTGGGATACCGAAAACAATTGGTCTGAAGAAGAAACCAATTCAGAATATAAAATCTTTAATAAAAGAATGTTAGCATATTGGGATGCTAATTTAGAATTCTATTTTCCAAAGAAAAGAGATATGCAAATTGCAGATGCTATATTAGAGTTATTTAGAAGAGCAGATTACATTGAAAGTTTTAATAAAAAAAGTTTATACCTACTTATTAGAGAAATGACTGGTCATCCAACTCATTATATAACAAAGGTTGTTACTAAAATGAGAGAAAAACAAATGGAGTTATATAATCAATTTATGGATGATGGTGATATAAACATTTAATTTATGATTCAATTAGGATTATCAGGATTTTACCACGATTCAGCTGCAGCATTGGTTATTGATGGTAAAGTAATAGCAGCAATAGAAGAAGAGAAACTATCTGGCATTAAGCACGATAGTTCTTTTCCGTTTAAGGCAATTGAGTGGATTTTACAATATGCTCACATTACTATCGATGAAGTTGATATGGTGTGTTGGTATGAGGAGCCGGATGTTAAATACGATAGAGTTAAAAAAACAATAGGTAGTTTTTATGGGTTAAAACATCCAAAACTATGGAATGAATTTAAGAAAAGATGGAGCGAAACCGAAGGTGATATTGAAAACAAATTAAAATCAATAGGATATCACGGTATTATAACTTATACAAAGCATCATCTATCTCATATAGCGTATTCATACTATACATCCCCATTTAACGAAGCAGTTGCTATATCAATCGATGGAGTTGGTGAATGGGATACAATCTATGCCGTATCTTGTAGAGATAATGAATTTAGATTCATAGAATCGGCTAAATTTCCACATTCATTAGGATTAGTATATTCGGCTATAACTGCATATTTAGGATTCAAACCAAATGGTGGTGAATATAAAGTAATGGGATTGGCACCTTATGGGGATTATATGAAATATAGACATGTATTTGATAAAATATCTTACTTAGAATTTTCCGAATTAGTAAAAATTAATATGGAATATTTTACTTGGGATAAATCCGATACAACAATGTTCAATCTTAAATTAGCTAATTTAATAGGATTCGAACCAAGAACGCCTGAATCCAAAATTGAACAACATCATATGGATTTAGCATCCGCATTACAAAAGTGGTATGAAGGTGCGTTTTATTATATAGTAAACCATTGTATTCATCAATCCGATAATTACAATTTAGTATTGGGTGGTGGTTCTGCATATAATGGAACTGCAAATGGTAAAATACAAAAACATACTTCAGTTAGAAAATTATGGATTCCACCAGCACCATCTGATGCCGGCTCAGCAATTGGAGCTTGTTTATATCAATGGCATAATGTTTTAAATAATCCAAAAGTAATAGGTGGAGATAATCAATCACCATACTTAGGGCCTGAATGGGATGATACCCATCTATTTAACATAATATCTAAAAATAATAAAGGTTTGAAGATAGAATTGATGAATAATACTTCAAAATTGTGTAAAGAAGTTGCAAAACTTATAAACAATGGAGCAGTTGTTGGTTGGTTTCAAGGTAGAACTGAATTTGGTGCAAGAGCATTGGGAAATCGTTCTATATTAGCAAATCCTCATTTAATTGATGTAAGAGATAGAATTAATAGAGTTGTAAAGAAAAGAGAAATGTTTAGACCATTTGCTCCATCGGTAACATTTGAAGATTATGAGAAGTATTTTCAATCAGAAGGAGAAGTTCCATATATGAATCAAGTTGTACAAGTTACAAAATATAAATCAATCCCTTCAGTAACTCATGTTGATAATTCAGCACGAATTCAAACTGTTAGAGAAGAACAAAATCCATTATATTATAAATTATTAAAAGCATTTGAAAAAGTAAGTGGAACTCCGATATTATTAAATACATCATTTAATTTAAGAGGACATACTATGACAAATGACCCACAAAAAGCAATTTGGACTTTTAAAAATTCGGATATGGATTATTTAGTATTAGGTAATTATTTAATTAGTAAAGTATGATTTTGCACACATATGGATGTAGTTGGACAGAAGGAGAGGGAGCTGATATTGAAGTAGAAAAAACTCTAACAGATAGAGATGATAAAAGATTATTCAGAAATAACCACTCTTGGCCAAAATATTTAGCAGATAAATTAGAATTATCTCATCATAATAATGGTATTAGTGGTAATGCCAACAATAAAATATTTAATCAAATTGTTACCGATGTGCAGGATGGTAGAATTAGAGAAAATGATTTAGTTGTTGTTATGTGGAGTTCATCTTTAAGAGATTATGTACCATTTTTACCCAAAGGTGAATGGGTTAGCTGGTCTGTAAAGCATTTATTACAAACACCTGAAAAATTTGTAAATTCATTTAGAAGTAATAATGATAAATACAATGATTTTTTGATTGATTTCAAAAATCTTTTTATTGCAGAAATGTTTAATCAAAATTACTATAATATAGTAAATCAAAATTATATTATTTTTTTACAAAAATTATTTGAATCATACGGAATACGATATGTTATGTGTGATAGTATTGAAAATATGTTAATCGATTTACATAAAAAAGATGATATAACCAATATTATTGATAAAAAATATTATTGGAATTTTAATAAAATAACATTTAGAGATTTTTTAATAAAAACAAACAAATTGGATATTTGGGAATATCAAGATGCTACATATGATACGAGAGCAACTCAACATCCCAATAAAGAAGGTTACAAACTAATAAGTGAAGAACTTTATAATTATATAGTAGAAAAGAACATAATTTAATATGGCAACAGAATTTCAATTATTTGATGGTAAAAACTTATCATCATTATTTAAAGATATTTACGAAAACCAACAAAATAAAAAGAAGAATATTTCAGAAATGATTGAATCTCTTCGTAAATTGATTAAAAATGTTGGAGAAGCAACTGTAATTGCTCCTATTATCAAAGACCTTATAGATGCATCAATTAAGAATGATGACCATTTAATTAAACTTGCAACAATTGCACAAAGATTAGCAGCTGCAGAAGCTAAAGGTATTGGCGAAGATGGTTGGTTAAGTGAAAATGAAAAAGCACAATTACTTCAGGATATGGAAGATACTATAAACGAAGTCGAAAAGAAAGCAGATGAAAAAATGGTTGATATTCAAATAGAAATTGAAGAAATTAAAACTAAATTATAATTGGAAAATATTAAATCATTCTTAGCAACGGTGGATGTAGTTTATCCAATTACATCGGATTTATTACCTTATGAAAAAGGAGAAAATGCAGACTTTGTCCCAATTTATAATGGAAATACTGATATATCCGATAAAGATGCAAGATTTTATGGTGCTATAAAATTCATATATCCAGGAATGACAACCGAATATTATGCTTATCCATTTGATAAGAATAATTTCACAATGCCGATTGTAGGAGAGACCGTTATTATAATGGAAATTGATAGTAATGTTTTTTGGTTACCATATACAATAACCCCATATTCTTCTTATAGAAGAGATTATGTATCATTTAAAGATTCGAAAGCAGTTGATGGTACAAAAGCAAAAGGAGGTGGTAACGCTCAATCTCAAAGAGAAACCGCACAAACGGGTGGTCAAAATGCCAACAAAAAGAAAGATGATAAAAATCAATATAAGGTAAACGAAAAGATTAAATTCTTAAAACCAAAAGAAGGAGATACGATATTGCAGGGTAGAGTTGGTAACACAATTCGTTTTAGTGAGTTTCATTTAACCGAAGATGGTAAAACATCATCTCCATCTATATTCATTCGTAATAAACAAAACCCTGAATTAGATTCTAAAAAGATTGGTGAGTTAGTTGAAGAGGATATAAACAAAGATGGTACATCGATTTACATCACATCCAATAAAGTAAAAATTCCATTTAAAGAAGAAGTCAAAAAAGAGAAAAAGGGATTTAAAGAATATCCAAATTCAAAAGATTTAAATGGCGACCAATTGTTTGTAAACTCTGATAGAATAGTTTTATCAGCAAAAGCAAAAGAATTTATTATATTTGGTAAAGGAAATACTGGTGTAATTACTGATGGAAATTATTCAGTAGATGCTGCAAAAGATATTTACCTACATACTGATAAGAATGTAACGATTCATTCATCCGGAGCAAATCAAATATTTTTCAATTCGGAAAATGGTAAAATATTTTTAGGAAAAAATAAAGGAGAAGGTGGTGCTGGAGCCGATGTTCAAAAAATGGTATTGGGTGGTGAGTTAGTTAAAATAATGGGTGAATTAATAGATGAAATTACAAAACAGGTATACGCTACACCATGTGGACCTACATCAAACGGACCAGTAAATATACCAGCTTTCAAAGCAATTAAAGGTAAATTGAATACATTACTATCAGCTAAAAATTATTTAAGTAAATCCTAAATGTGGTCAATATTCAGTTTAAATGTATTAAAAGCAATGATGACCTTTCAATATGCAAGAGATGTTGAAGGGTTTGCTCGTTTTTATGCTAATGAATATGACGCTTGTATAAAAAGAGGTGGTGATATGATGTATGGCGTAAATGTCATAAATGGTAATGTCAATGGTATGGCTGATGTAATAGCTCAAGCACTTAAAAAAGGAATAGCATTAAAAGGTAGTAATTATAATCTATTAGAAGAAATATGTCCCGCTGCGTTTGAAGCATATTGGATGGGTGCTGAAATGTCTCCATTACCAAATCCATTATTTAGGCCATTAGGATGGCAATCTACTCCACCGGCGCCTGGGGCAATTATGAATATTGGTCCAAACCCGATATCACTAGCAGCATCCGCTGCTATACATAAAGCTGAAGTGGAAGCATTAAAAGCGTTGGAAGATGAGTTAAAAAAACAAACAATTACTATACCAGCAGTTCCACCTTTAGTAGAAATTACTATACCTGTTTATGAAACTGCACAAAAGGTATTAAACAAAGAGCCAGTTGATAAATCAATAAAAGATAATCCTATTATAAAAGCTGCAATTGAAATAATAAGAAAATTAAAGGAAGCTAAAAAGAAAAAACCATCAATAGGTTCTCAAATAAAGAAAGCAATTAAGATTCCATTTCCCGAATTGCCCGATAGACAGAAAATAATGGATGAAGCAAAAGATAAATTAATGGAAGAAGCTATTGCTCAAATTAAAGAAAATTTAATCGCACCAATAGAAGAGCAAATACTTCAACCAATAATATCAGTAGTACAAACGGCAGTTGAATTGGCAAATTCTATACCAAATCCAAAACCAACTCCTGAACAAATTAAAAAATTTGTAAAAGATACAGCTAAAGGTTTGGTGCCAGAAATAACTTTGCCTGAAATTAGTATTCCTAAAATTCCTACAAAAGAGGAACTAAAAAAAATGGTAGAAGATATGTTACCTACCGAAGAAGAAATAAAGGCAATGGCTTATGATACGATTAAGGGATTAATACCAGAAATACCATACATTAATTTTGTAATGCCAACTTTAGTATTTAGTTATCCAACCAATATTTTAATTGGTCCATTTATAAATGCTGCACAACAACATTTGATGGGAGTTGGTGGAACTATGATGGTTATGGCACAATATCCACCACCAGCTCCACCAGCACCTGCTATATTACAATGGAGTGGATATACGATAATGGGGTAAATTCAAACTTTCAATATTTATATAAAAACAATAATTACTATGGATTCAAAATTATTAGTCGGATTAATTAAAGAAGTTGTTAAGAGTGAAGTTAAACAACAAGTCAAAGAAGAATTGGCTAAGTTAATCAAATCCGGTGCGGTTACATTAAACTCACAAAGAAAACCATCTACTCCATCGTTGAGAGAGATGACAGAAGTAAATACTACTGCTCCTATAAAAAAGCAAACAGTAATTCCTACTCAACAAAGACCTCAACAAATGAAAGAATATACTTCTAATCCAATGTTGAATGAGGTATTAAATATGACCCAACCATTCACAGCGGAACAAAGAAAAGAAGGAGCAAGTGCGGTTGGTAGTGTATTAGATATGATTAAACCTGAATTGAGAGTTGATGAAAGCGAATGGGAAACTATGGATTTTAGAGATGTAGATGTACCATCAAATGTTCAAACATTCCAATCAACTGGAGATGAGTTACAAGATGCTACTATAAAAGCATTAACAAGAGATTATAGAGAATTAGTAAAAAGATTTAAATAATGGCAATAGAGCTTGGTAAAGTTAAAGTTGATGATTTAGTTGAAAATAACTATAAAGTTTTGGGAATCGGTATAAACGAACGTTCTCAAAATAATGGTATATTTGCTGTAAACTATACAACATTAGAGCAAGCGAAAGATAATTTAAGAAATTTAATATTGACTAGAAAAGGGGAACGATTAATGCAACCCGATTTTGGATGTGATATTTGGAAAGTGTTATTTGAACCAATGGGAAGTGATATCGAATTAGTTGTAGAAAACTCTATAATAAGCGCAGTATCATATTGGTTACCATATTTAAATATAGATACAATAATATTCGATTACGATGAAAATGATATCGATGCAAATAAAATTAGCTTAGATGTTAAATTTTCATTAGCATCGAATCCAAATTTATTAGAATCGATACAAATAAATATAAGTAGATAACATGGCAATTAAACCTGTAAAAAAGAGTTTTGGTAGTAATAGGAATATAAATTATGTTGGTAAAGATTTTGAATCTTTTAAGCAAAATCTTATTGATTTTACAAAAACATATTTTCCAAATTCCTATTCGGATTTTAATGAAGCGTCGCCTGGTATGGTGTTTGTAGAACAAGCAGCTGCTTTAGGAGATGTATTATCATTTTATCAAGATACCCAATTAAAAGAATCAATGTTAGCACATGCTACCGAACGTAAAAATGTTTTAGCATTGGCACAATCAATGGGTTACAAACCAAAAACGACTTCGCCGGCAGTAACTACATTAACAATTTATCAATTAGTTCCTGCTAAGGATTTAACTGTTGGTGAAATAGATACAAAATTTTATTTAAAAATAAAAGATGGGTTGGTTGTAGAATCTACAACAAATAGTGATATCACATTTATAACAACAGATTCAGTTGATTTTGCAAATGAAACTGATAGAGAAATAGAAGTATATGAAAGAGATGGTACTACTGGAGTACCTACAAGATATTTAGTTAGTAAAAAAGTTAAAGCTATTTCTGCGAAAAAAGTAAATAAAACTGTATCATTTCCAAATGAATACCAAGAATACTTAACAACTACATTGGATGATACAAATGTAATATCAATAGCATCGGTAACATCCGATGGTGGGGCAGTTAAATGGTATGAAGTACCTTATTTAGCGCAAGAGAGTATATTCGTTGAACAAGCTAATATCAGTTCAAATAGTGAATTATCACAATATTCTGGCTCTGTTCCATATATTTTAGAAGTACAAAAAGTACCAAATAGATTTAGTATAAAAGTAAATTCGGATAATACGATTGATTTGCAATTTGGTAGTGGTAATAATTCTTTAGCAGATGAAATAATATTACCAAATACTAAAAATGTTGGATTGGGATTAGCTAATTCTATACAAAGGTTGAATAATGGAATTGACCCATCTAACTTTTTAAAAACAAATACATTTGGAGTGTCTCCTAATGGGGAAACTTTGAGTATTGACTATTTAATTGGTGGTGGTGTAGAATCAAATGTAAATCAAGGTGATTTAACAAATATAAGAAATATAGAATTTGAAGAAGATTTGTTATCACTATCTACATCTGATTTAAATGTTTATAATGCAACAAAACAAACAATTGCAGTTGAAAATTTAGAAGCAGCAGTTGGTGGAAGAGGAGCCGAATCAATCGAAGAGATTAGACAAAATGCTTTAGCAATGTTTGGTTCTCAAAATAGAGCAGTAACTAAACAAGATTATGTTGTAAGAGCTTTATCAATGCCAGAAAGATATGGCAGCGTTGCAAAAGTATATGTTAGTCCCGATGGAGAAATCGATAATAATTCTCCGGCATCTATTTTAGCAAATCCACAAAATATTGCAGAATTTACTAATTTAGTAGATGGTTTAAAGGGAAGTTCAAAGTCGGATATTCAAAAAGAATTAGTTAAGTATCTTACACAAAAGAAAACAGCAATTGCAGAAGTAAACAATCCGTTTGCGATTAATATGTATGTTTTGGGATATGATTCTAATAAAAAATTAACCAATCTAAACCAAGCGGTTAAGCAGAACTTAAAAACATATTTAGGTGAATATAGAATGATTACCGATGCCGTTAATATAATTAATGGATTTGTTATTAATATTGGAATCGATTTCGAAGTAATATGTTATCAAAATTATAATAAATCAGAAGTATTATCGGCATGTTTAAGTGAAATGCAATCATATTTCGATATAGATAATTGGACATTCAATAAACCGATAAACATTTCAGAAATAGAATTAATACTGGCAAATGTAGAAGGAGTAATGAGTGTTCCATATGTAAACGTACATAACTTATGTGCAGGAGATGGCAACTATTCATCAAATAGATATAATATAGAAACAGCAACTAAAGGTAAGATAGTATATCCATCTTTAGACCCATCAATATTCGAAGTTAAATATCCAAATAAAGACATTAAAGGGAGGGCATTATAATGCATATATTTTATACATCATCATATGACGCGAGTATATATCTTCAACAACCTGAACAAAACGCAGGTAGAGATGAGATATTAGAAGTAGGTAAACTTTATTATGGTTCTACTAAAGATATAGCTAGAACTTTAATTAAATTTAACCTATCAAATATTGAAACGGGAAGTAATTGGAAAGCATATTTAAATCTTAAATCGGCAAATTCTGAAGAAATTCCTTTAGAATATACGATTTATGCAAATGCAGTATCTCAAAGTTGGACAATGGGAACTGGCACTAAATTTGATAATATCACAACTGATGGTGTTAGTTGGAAATATCGAAATGGGGTTGATACTTGGCAAGATAATGTAACAGCAGGAACTGCCGTATATATTGCCGGAACTACCGGTTCTGCCAATGCGGAAGGTGGTACTTGGTATTTAAGTGGTTCTACATCACAATCATTTAATTATGAACCAGATGATGTAAGAATGGATGTTACCGAAATTGTAAATTTATGGTTAAGTGGCTCTTTACCAAATAATGGATTAATGGTTCATCATAGTTTGGAAAACGAAGAAAATACATTGGATTATGGTTTACTTAAATTCTTTTCAAAAGAAACGAATACAATCTATGAACCAAAGTTAGAAATCGTATATGATGATTATACATTTAATACTGGCTCTTTAACGCAGATACCTGAAGAGAATTTCAAAGTGGTATATTCTAATTTAAAAACTAAATATTCTAAAAATAGTAAAATAAAAATAAGAGTAAAAGGTAGAGAATTATATCCAATGAAAGTAGTTTCAACTACATTTGAATATGAAAGTTCTAACTATTTACCTACATCATCTTATTATCAATTAGAGGATTATGTAACAAATGAAGTTTTAATACCATTTGGAGATTATAGTAAAGTTAGTTGCGATACGAGTGGAAGTTATTTTATTTTAAACTTAAATTCACTTCCTGAAAATAGAACATACAAACTAAAAACAAAAGTTGTTCAAAGTGGTATAGAGTATATAATTGATGATAAATCAACATTTGAAATAGTTTAATAATGACGAATTTAGAAGCCATATCTTTAAAATTAGAAGAGGAAAGAAAAGCTAAATTAGAATCGATATTAATGATATCGGGTTCCGAATCTATTGCCAAAAACGAATATGGTGTAACTTTGGTGAAAGATTCAAATGTAGCATCTTCTTTGGTGTTTAAAACATTGAATAAACCAAAATATGATGAATCGGAATTAATAAAAGCAGTTGATACGGAAGTTAAGGAATTAAAACCAGATATACCAGCTATAAATCGTAATTTAGTTCCAAAACCCATTTATGATGAAGAAGTAGCTACAAACGCTGATTTAAGAAAGCAAGTAACTGATTTAACAACTCAAGTTGATACTTTAACTAATACCATAAACGATTTAACAACTCAATTACAATCTGAAATAAATCAAAGATTGAATATAGAACAAACGAATGATGTTGTTGTGAATCAGTTGGATACATTGGGTGGAACAGTTACTGATATAACGGGTCAAATAGCAACATCATTACAAAAATCGGTTGATGAAAGCATATTAAGAGCAGCTTTACAATCTCAAAACGCAGGATTTAAAGCACAAATAAATGCTTTGATAAAACAAATCGATTCGTTAAATGCAATCATAAAAGGTTTACAATCGCAATTAGGAGCAGTTCAACAACAACAAGCTATTCAGCAATCTACTGTTAATACAGCAGCTGCTAGTGGTGGTGATGTGATAAATAAAGTTGTAGTATTAACATTTGGAGGTAGTAAAGAAGATAATTCAGTTAAACTACATGGAAAACTTAATCCAAAGAATGGTGATACTAAATTTATAGCTGGTGGTGAAATGCGATTTGTAAATAATGATACTCAACCTGTTAATATTGAAATAGTGGCACCAAAACCATCTGCTACTAGAAATCAATGGTTAGGGTTACCAAAATCAACATTCCAATTAGCAGCTGGTGCGGATGAAACTATTAAATTAAGTATAAATCAAAATGGTGGAGATGGTGTTGAATCCGCATATCACGGTTGGATAAGTGGGTGGGGACATAGTCAAAGTTATGATTCAACTATAACAATAAGTGTTACAAGAAATGATGGAAGTAAAGATTCAAAAACATATCCTACTAGATTTACAAAAAATCATCCAAAATCATTCTAATAGATTATGAGCATTAAAAAATATACAAATATAGAACAAATTAATAATAATTCTCAAAATGAAGGAAAATTTCTTCAAGCTGAAGATTTATTTATTGTAAATCAAAATCAAATAGAAGATACTGATTTTGGAGATTGTAAATATGATGTTATGGAAGTATCGGTGTACGATGTTAATAATAATTTATTACCACAAACATCCGGCAATAAAGTTGCTTATATAAAAACATCTGATATTAAGAATTATTTGTATCAAATAACAAATAGAGGTGGTAATAAAGAATTAGCAATTGATATTGAAAAATTATTAAATACTTTAGGATTTTCAAATGGTATTTTTAAAGTAAATATTAATTTTGTTAGAAATAGCGTTGGTTCTGAAAATGAATTAGAAAGAGTTTGGATACAAGAAATTTCTCCATCTAGAGAAGAAATTCGTATAGTTCCATTAAAAGTTACCGATACTACTATAAATCAAAAAAATATAAAAGAATTTAATAATCTAAATGTATTTAATGCGGATTTTAAATATTACAAAAAAAATATTTTAGATTCGTTAGATAAATTTGAGATGAATTCATTAACCAAAATAGATGATATTATGGTTAATAAATTTGGAAAAGATTTTGTAAATATTTTAAGAAAAGATTTTGGTATAAGAGATTTTTCAGAATTCAGAACAAGAATATTTCAAAATTTCAGAGATAGTATAAAAAATTGGTTAAATAATAAACATTATGATATAACTCAATCTAACTTTGGAAAACCATCTGAAGTAAGATTTGAAGATTGTGATAAGTATGATTTTACAAAATTACTTGCTGAAGTACAATCTATTTTAAATAATTGTATTTCATCAAATATAAAAACATTAAAAAGAAGAAATGTTTCTTATAATCAATTACCAAAAGAATTTGCAGTAGTTGAATTGAGAAAGCAAATACAAGATAATTTAATTGCATTTAACACATATAATGAAATTAAGAGAAATGTATTTACTACCGATTCTACAAAAATAAATGTAGGAGCAATAACTCAATTACCACCAATTGTGGAAGTTATAGAGAAGAAAGTAATTCCACCGGTTGTTCAACCAACACCTGTGCCAGTAATACCAACACCTGCTCCTATAAAAATTGAAGCACCTGTAATAGCACCGGAGCCAACTCCAACACCAACTCCTACTCCAATTGCAGTTCCGATAGAAAATATTGAAACGGGTGGTAGTTCTGGAGGCGGATACATTGATAGAGATTATGGAAGAAATTATGGTCGAGAGCAAGTTTTTCAATATGATATGATAGAAAGAGAGAACATAAAATAATCATTAAGATATTTATAATAAACAATTGCTTTGATACAACCCGTAGAACAAATTTTCGATTTCACAGGAATTGATGGTGGAATAAATAATGGAGGTGGCGGCGGTGGAGGTTTACCAACTGTTGCTCCACCACCATATGTACCAACCAATGCCGTTGAAACTTCCAAATCATTAAATTTTTACTTAAAAACCAATAATGGTGAATCAGTACAATTTTTAGTAGATGGCGTTTCTTATGGAATTGGACCATCTACAAATGTAACATATAACCCATCAACATCGTTTGGTTCGGTTAGACAATTTACCGCAGTTACTAATTCGGGAAAAGTTTTAAGTAGATTTGAAGTAAGAATAGTTCCATTTACATCATATGATAACACATATGCAGAAGGTATTCGTGTTATTGAGTGGAGAAATGATGTAGAGCAGGCGCCTAAAACATTTAACACAACATTTGGAACATATACATTGGAATTTTTTGTTGAAGCTGTTAATGTTCAACCAGTTCAACCAATTGAGCAAATTCAAATTGAACCAACAACAATAACAAATCCAAACCCAAATGTAAATTATCAAATTGTATTTGGTTCAAATTTTGATAACGAAATTGGTAAATCATTATCATTAAAATATGATATCCTTAATTCGGAAGGTATAATAATTGAATCAAATAAGATAAGTGGACGTGATTTAGGAGCTGGTCAAATACCGAGAAGTGTTTTAAGTGGTGGTAAGGTAAATATAGAAGTTAGTGGTAATTTACCAAACGGATTTAGTGTATCGGGAATATATTCCGGTTTATCTAGAAATGCAGGTAATGATTTATCATTTGAATATGATAAATTAACAAAACAAAATTATGCATTCTCAATACCCGCATCTTCATTAGGAGATAGTTTGGTAGTTTTGGTTAAACTGGAAAAAATAATTAATGTAGCAGAACCAAAATTAATACTAAATTCTACTCAATATAATGTTTTTGTAAAAGAATCGGATACTGAAAAAGAATTAACAATTCCATTTGATTATACAAATGCGGATTTAGTTAGATTGTATTTTTCTGAAACCGAATTCATAGAAGTACCAGCTTCAAATAAATCTTTAAAAGTTTATTTTCAAAAGAACTTTAAAGAACAATATGGTACTAAAAAGGTAATTTTAGTTCCTATTGGAAATGCATATGGAACAGGTACTAGAAGTGAAATTTTAATAACATTTACTTCGGTAAATGATTATCCATCTATTACAGACATTATTGCTGTTGATAAATTGGATGTACCTGTATTTTCTGATTATAATTTAGAATACGAAGTTAGTTATACAACATACTCTACAACATCTGTCGATGTGTGGTTAAAAACTAAAAATGGAGAATATGTTGTATTATCAAATGGTTTACCATCAAATGGTTCTTTTAAAATAAATTTAAAAACTTTAAAAGAAAAATATCCAAATTGGGATGGTAGTGATAATGTAACTTTAAAATTCAAACCATATAATAGAGGTGGTGCAGAAGAATTAATTGGAAATGAATACGAAATAACGACATTATTAAATCTTCCATCAATTTATTTAGATGAAAGTATGATTAATAGTGCGTTATTCGAATCATTCGCTTCCGCACTTAATATAATTGAACCACCAAAGGAAAGCAAATATCTAACACATCTTGCAAATTTTGGAGATGACGAGCAATTTTTAATATCAAGTTGGGAAAATGATAATTGGACTTTATCCAAAAAATCAGAAGATGAATTGGGTAACATATTTGTTAAGCCAGAGGATGAAGTTAAATCTATAATTTTAAAATTATATTCACCATTATCAGCTAATATAATCAACAATTCCACTTTTTGGGTTACCAAATTGATGGCTAATCCATTAGTTGAAACTGTTGTATTGACAAATCAAGATGAATTAAAATGTCCTCCATTAAAAGGGCCTAATTTTAATTTAGATGTTGATTATGTTAGTGGACAATCTACCAATTTTGAATCATTGGATACATTGATTCTAAGTGCATCTGTTTCTAGTTCATCTCAATTGGTATCTAAATATTTAAGTTCATCATTTAATGATACAACGGATTTAAATATTCAGTACGCAAGTGGTTCTACATATTTGTGGGAAAACTTTGTACATTTCAGTTCTGCTAAAGAAAGAGTGGATAATTTTGTATATAAAGTTCAGTTAATAGAAGTTTATGAACAATCTATATCCGCATCTTATTATAATCCAACAGGTTTATCACATACCGCATCTATATCAGCAGTACAAGAAAGAGAAAGACAACAATTAAAAAAAGACCAATTAGTAAATGGATTTGATGGATTTGAATCGTTTTTATATACATCATCATCGGTATATACTACAAACGATTCAGCATCTATTACTTGGCCACATAGTGGTAGTGTTAGATTAGAATCATCGAATTTAGTAGTTTCAAATTGGTACAATAATGTTGTAACTTTAGCAGAATATTATGATATTCATAACTCAAATTGGGTTCAAAATAATATTCCACAATATATTGTAAATAATGAGGAAAACGACCAATTCCTATTATTCTTATCGATGATTGGGCAGCATTTTGATAACATTTATTATTATACAAAGGCTATTGAAAGAAGTAGAGGATTGGGATATAATTCTATAAATGGGATATCCGATAAACTTCTATATGATACTTTAAAATCATTTGGTTGGGAAGCCCAAAATCTTGCAGCAGATGCAAATTTATGGAAATATGTATTTGGACAAGATTCGGAAGGAAACACAGCAGAAGTAAATCCTGCTAAACAACGAACAAATGAAGTTTGGAAAAGAATTGTAAATAACTTACCTTACTTATTAAAACATAAAGGTACAAGAAGAGGTATTTACGCTTTATTGGCTTGTTATGGAATTCCATCTTCAAATCTTTCAATTTTAGAATTTGGTGGACCTGAAATACATGGTTCTCCTAAATCAAAATATGAATTTGATAATATAACAACTGCTTTAAAAATGATAAGCGGTTCTTATATTGAAATGGAATGGAAAGATACCGATAAAGGTAGAAAGCCAAATACAATTGAATTATTTATTAAACCTACTAAATCATCCGAAGTACAAACTGTTATTTCGGGTAGTGGTTGGAACTTACAATTAAGTGGTTCAACCGATTCAGAATATGGTAAAGTTTCATTTAATTTTTCAGGCTCAACTGCTATAACATCATCTTTATTACCAATATTCAATGGTAATTTCTTTGGTGTAATGATTCATAGTGGTTCTGAAGATGGTATGCAATTATCATTAAGACAAGCTAATAAAGATAGAACGATATTTGAGGAAGCCGCTAGTAATAATAGCGTTTCAAATTGGAATAATGGTTCAACTATTAGATTAGGTGGAAACTATACGGGTAGTGTAGATGAATTCCGTTTATGGTCTGATGTATTGGCGAATGGTAGATTCTATGAACATGTTTCATTCCCTGAAATGATTAATGGTAATCATACATCATCTTCAACCGATGATTTATATTTCCGTTTAGATTTTGAATATCCAAAGAATTTAGCTTTAACATCTTCATTGATAAATGTTGATACAAATATTTATTTTGAAAATGGATACACTAGAAATGATTATGAAAATGGGGTGGTTGCGCAATTATATTCTACAAATGCTTCCCCATTATTATCAGCTTCCGCATATTTTCCAAATTCTATAACAACATACCCATATCAATTTGAAGCAATAGATAGAAGTGTTGTATTAGTAATGCCAGATGCAGGTTCATCTCGTTATTCTACAAATAAAGTAAGATTTGAATCCCAAACATTGGTTTCAGATTTATCAGCAAAAAGTAGAGCAACTAAAAAAGCATACGACCAATCGCCAGTTGATTCAAATAGAGTTGGTTTATTCTTCTCTCCTACAAAGGAATTGAATATTGATATTGCAAAATCATTTGGTGGAATTAATTTAGATGATTACATTGGTGACCCATCTGATAAATACAAATCATCTTACAAACGATTGGATGATTTAAGAAATTACTATTTCCAAAGATTTGATAATAGAGATATTTACTCTTACATCAACTTAATCAAACTATATGAGAAATCTATGTTTGAAGATATTAAGAAGATGTTGCCTGCAAGAGTTAAAGCAACTACTGGTTTATTAATTGAACCTCATATCTTAGAAAGAAGTAAGATTGCTCAAAAGAAACCAACGGGAGAAGAATATCAAAATGAGAGTGTTATAGATTATGCTGATACAACCATAACTACCGCTGAAAATAATCAATATGATACATTGATTACAAATAGTATTTCAGAAGATATAGTTGGGGAAAATCAGCAATATGATGCTTTAATAATATCATCATCAACTCAAAGTACAATAGCTGAGAATTATCAATATGATACTCAATACGATTATTATTCGAGTACAAATACCGAAGGTGAGAGTTATCAAAAAGAAGTTGTAATAAACGCAGAATTGGAAAATCCAACAATATTAACTGAAGTTGATATTTATGATATGAATACCGTTGTTGGTCAAACGGATTACGAATCAATTGGATTTGGATTATACGCTCAAAACGGATATGCAATTAGAAACTATTTTAACGCTGAAGGCATAGCTGTTAAAGAAAGAGTTAAAGTAGATTTAATTAAAGAAAGAAAAACGAGAGATATCGTTAAATTTAATGTAGTTGTTGGTGGGCAGGGTGACCCTAGAGGTGGAACACAATTAACATCATCTGTTTACTACGAAACATCATTGAATATTCAACCATTCTCTGGTTCAAAAGTAATTAATGCAGGAACGGGTAGTATAGTTGAAGTAACTCCTTTAAGTGGGTATTTACCTACTCACCATAGAAATACTTCGGATTTAACTACTGGATTAAGAAATTCTTACTATTTAGGTAGTAAAAATACAGCAGCAACTACATTGGATGGTTCACCACCAATTGAAACTTTTGTATCTAATCCAAATACATTGAAAGTAAATAAAACTAATAGAGGTGCAGATGAACCAATATTGGAAACGGAATAACGGAATTTTAAAATTAATATATTTATACAAAACGAATAACTATAAACTATGGGATATTTAAGTAATACAGAATTGACAGTAGATGCAATTCTTACTAAAAAGGGTAGAGAAAAATTAGCAGCTGGGCAAGGGTTGAACATCACTCAATTTGCATTAGCAGATGATGAGATTGATTACACTCTATACGAACCAGCTCATCCACTTGGGTCTGCTTATTATGATGCGGCTATTAAAAATATGCCTGTATTGGAAGCAAATCCGGATGAAACACAAGTAATGAAATATAAATTAGTAACACTTCCAAAAAATACTACAAGAATCCCGGTTGTAGAATTTGGTGTACCTAACATTTCAGTAAACCAAAAAAGTGGTGAGGTTGCATTATCTCCTACTACATCTCCTGCCGGAAATAGAACAATGGGATACACTATTGTTTTATCTAACAAAAACGCTGGTGATATTGTAGGTGAAGGTGTATCATCTGATGTAGGTTCAGTACCTGTATTCATTGGCGATGATGTATCGGCAACGGCAGCAATCGCTAAAGGTTTAACTTTCAAATTTATTCCAAACCCATCTTTAACTTCAACTATCAGAACAACTATAACTGTTTATGGTAATGAAACGGGTGGTTCACAAACAATTCCAGTAACCGTAACATACGTTCAATAATATAAACTATGGCAGTAATAAGAGATAATAGAGGAGCACTTTTAGCAAGCAATATTTCGCAGTATTTAGCATCGGCTGCAAATACAAGCGGTACTCCTGTTGATACAAATGAATTAGTTAGAATACTTAACCAATTTTTGGGAAGTGGGGAACAAATTAGTCCCGATAGTACTACAATTAGTAATGGTATCTACAAAAAATTCGGTGCTATCGATAAAGTAACTAATAGAACTGAAATCGTAACTTCAGGTATTTGGAGTGGTGATACGGGTTCTTTAGTAGTAAATGCAACTTATACATCATCTGCACAAATAGCAGGTGCTAGTGGTAAATACTACATAGATGTATATAACGCATTAACATCATCCGATACAGCAGAAGTTCAATTTTCGGTTGCATATGGAGATGTTGATGGGTATGGCGCACCAACACTAACTCAAACCGATTCATCTACTTTACCTACATTAGCAACATACAATCAATTTAAAAATGTTCTATTAGATTCGGCAGACCCTTACTTTAGTGTATATAGTGGTTCTACCGCAGGAGCACATAATTTAAGAAACTTCTACGCAATTAATATTAATAGAGCTAGATATAAGGAAAGATTAGACCCAGGTAATATATCATTAAAATTAGTTGGTTCTTTGGGAACAGTTAATTTAATCGATGATAGTGGTGGAACTGATGAAAATGTAACAACTGCAGGAAGAGTTTATAACTTAGTTAGTGGTTCATTAAATATTGGTTCTGCATTAACTGCTTCAATCAATACATATACGGCATCAAACGGACAAGGATTTGGTTTATTTTATCCAGATATGGGTGTTTTAATTTTAAACCCAGCGGCAATTGCAGCAAATGTTAATCCGAACTTAGCAGCAGCAAGTTCATCAATTGCAGATGTATATCATAACAATTCAACTACAAATGGTTCAACAGTTGGTGTATCTGGTTCAATTGCATTATTAAAGGCATTAGCAAGTGGTTCTGATTTCCAAGCAAGAAGAACTGAAAATGTTTCTACATCACATTATTTCGTAAGAGCAAACAATAGAGAATTTAACTTCTCAAACAACCCAACATTCGTAACGGGTTCAGTTGGAGCATTTGTAAATTCATCATTCGAAAAAGACCCACATGTTTATATTACAACTGTTGGTTTATACAATGATGCAAATGAATTATTAGCAGTAGCTAAAACTTCTAAACCAATTGAAAAATCATTTGATAAAGAAATTTCAATTAAAGTTAAATTAGATTTCTAATCAGAGAAACAAATAATTAAGCACAAAAGCCCAATCCCTAAAAGGTTGGGTTTTTTGGTAATAAGATATTTATTAGTGTATGTTGAAACGAATACCTAAATCGGATATTAGTATTAGACCTTTTAAGGCCTATAAAAATTGGAGCTTTAATCAAGACTCTACGGAAATTTCATTGGTAGAAGCTAATATATCTTCTTCAGAATCATCGAATGGATTTCAAAAGAATTCGGCATATGGACAATTAAGAGCTCAATTTTATAATGGTGATGAGTTTAATCCAATACTAAGAGTCGATAGTTTAAGAAATACTTATGTAACAAGCTCTATCAGTAGGGATAGATATTTAGCAGATGATGCCAAAATAATTTCTATTCCACAAATATATGTTGGTGAAGGAATAAAAAAAGGTTCTATTTTATTAATAAATGGCGATGGTATTTATACCGATGATACATATGGTAATATAATCGATGCAAGCGGAGATAGATTAACTATTACTAGAATAGATGTTGAAGAGAATCTTATATATTTTAATGATATAATAGGAACGCCTTATACGGCATCATATCAAACAGCTGTTGGTGATTTTAGTAATCAATTATCTTCTTTTAATTTAGTATATAAAGGAAGTGAATATGATATGACTTTAATAAAAGCTGATGTTAGTTCTGCGGAATTTTTAATAGATGATGTGCCATTTTTAGTAGAAGAAGGTTCGGTTAGAAAAGTCGGAAATATATTTTATACAAATGGTTTATTAACTATAACTAGAGATTCTAAATCATATTTAACATCAAGTTGGGATTTATCATATAAATCAACAGAAACTATATATGAGCACGAATATCTTCTTATAGTAAATCAAGATGAATTTAATGTTTCTCAAAACCCATCTGCGATAATAGAAATTGGAAAAGAAACAGGATTTGTAACAGGTTCAGATGGTAAGATATATAAAGCAGTAACCAATGCCGGAACTAAATATATTCGTAAAAAATCTACATTAGAAAACGGAAATTCATTGGATTTTAGATACACTTCATCTGTTAGTTCATCTACTCATTTTGCCGGATTTGAACATTATGATTTAAGTGGTTCAATAGATAGTACTGGTTCGTTCTTAGCACCATTTATTACAACGATTGGTTTATACGATGATGATATGGATTTGGTAGCAGTAGCAAAATTACCACAACCAATTAAATCAGAACCAGATATACCTGTAAACTTTATTGTTCGTTTCGATACATAATTTTATGAAAAATTTACCAATCAGTTCTGAAAAATATATAGAAGAAGGAGTGTATGTTGGAGACTTGTTTGAATTCGTTGATTCAGATGAACAACCTCATCTATTTCAAAATATAGAATTAATAAAGCAATATGCAAAAGATAATATAGAGCATATTAGATGTAGATACCAATATTTTCCAACCAAAGATATTAATTATGAAGATTCTATATCATATGCAGATGTAGAAAAACGAAATAAATTTGTTGAAGAAAATAATTTGAAAATTTGGCAAAGGTGGTATGAATTCGCCGGTCCAAACAATATGAATCAATATTTTAGAAAAATAGGAATTGATATTGTAAATAAAATGTATCCAACCTATAATTTTAAATTAAATGATTTTAAAAATAATGGTAATTTTACAATGTATTTGGATGGGGATATGATACAACCACATATGGATGGATTGAATGAAGGTAGAATATGTGGATTAATTATGTATTTATCATCAGAAAATGAATATAATGATGGTGGTGGCGAATTAACAATAGTTACGAATTCAAATAAAGAATATGTGGTTAAACCTGTATTGGGTAATTTTTCTTTATTAGAATTTATGAATAGTAACATAAGACATGGTGTTAATCCGGTTAAAAACGGATTTGTTAGATTTGCATATACTATTTTTTTTGAATTAAACAAAAATATTTAATATTTATTAATAAACAAATTAGACATGTCAAAGATTTTAGATTTATATGATGCAAATAAAGCATCTTTAGGAGTGGATAAAATTTCATTCGATTCAGCTGTAAAAGCAAAGACTCCATACACTACAAATGATTTGAAAAAAGTAGATGAACAAGTTTTAACTGCTGCTAAATTCAAAGCAGGTAGAGGTGGTGAAGTGGCTGGAATCAAATATTCCGATTCAGTAAAAAAATAATTTAATGGCTAAAAAAGTTACAAAGAAATCTAGCAGCTGGGTTGCTAGGAAATATGGTTTTAAATCAGGCCTTGAAGAAAATATTTCAAATCAAATCAAAAGTAGGGGGGTGGATGTACAATATGAATCCGAAAAGATTCCTTATATTGTACCTGCTTCTCAACATACTTACAATCCTGATTTTAGGTTGCCTAATGGTATTATAGTAGAAACTAAAGGTAGATTTGTACCAGCTGACCGTAAAAAACACTTATTAGTTAAAGGACAGCATCCCAATTTAGATATTCGTTTCGTATTTTCAAATTCAAAGAACAAAATCAGTAAGAATTCAAAAACTACATATGGAATGTGGTGCGAAAAGAATGGATTCAAATACGCAGATAAAGAAATACCAGAAAATTGGTTTTTAGAACCATAAAAATTTGGTAATATCAAATATTTGTCGTATATTTGATTTGTGTTAAGTAGCAATAATAAAAATAAGGTAATTACTACCCTTACTAATGTATTGGGTAATGGTCTTACTCTAAGAGGTAACGAATTGGCGTTTCATTGCCCTTTTTGTAACCATCATAAACCAAAATTGCAAGTTAATACCGAAACTCAAAAGTGGCATTGTTGGACTTGTAATAGTGGTGGTAAGAAATTGACATCGTTACTTCGTAAATTAGATGTAGATAGAAAAACTATATCCATTATTAGAGAAATCTATGGAGATAGTAATTGGACACCGCAGCAAGAAGATGCTGAAACAAAGGTATTCATTCAACTTCCAAAAGAATTTATTAGTTTAGCAGAAGAACCAAAAGGATTTAATCCAGAATACAAACATGCTATACACTATCTTATTCAAAGAGGAATAGGTATAAAAGATATTATAAAATATAATATTGGGTATTGTAAAGAAGGATTATACGCTAGGAGAGTAATTATACCATCATATAATTCAGATGGTTCATTGAATTACTTTGTTTCTCGTTCATATTATAGTGAAGAGAAAATGAAATACAAAAATCCACCAATTAGTAAAAATATCATAGCATTTGAATCGCAGGTAAATTGGGATGAACCAATTATTTTATGTGAAGGTGTATTTGATGCAATTACAATAAAAAGAAATGCAATTCCCCTATTAGGTAAATTTCCATCCAAGCAATTAGTTGAGAAAATCTTTATGAGTGGAGTTAGTAATATTATTATTTCATTGGATAATGATGCTATGAATGAAGCATTGAAAGCAGCAGAATATTTTAGAAAAAATGGTATAAGTGTTAAAATGATGTATCTTAAAGATAAAGACGCATCTGAAATGGGTTATGAAAAATTTTATGAAGAACTAAAGAAAACTAAAGAGTTTTCGAGTGAAGAATTATTATTAAACAAAATAAATTCACTATGATATTGGTAGAGGTTAAAACAAAAGAACAAAAAACTATTGTAAAAAATATCATAGAAAATCACCATTCGTATGTAGCAAGTAATGCATCGGTTGGTAGAAGAATTGATTGGTTAATTTACGAAGATGATATGTTTCCACAATATCCGATTGGTATGATTGGTATTGGTTCGTCTGTTTATCCGCCACCAAAAGATATTCTAAATGAATTAGGTGTAAGTAAAGAAGAATATAAAAGTATATTCAATTCTATTGGAAACAATTGGAGATTTTGTATGACTAAAAGAATACCAAATGCGGGAACTCAAATATTAAAACAATTGAGAAAACTTGCACCAATAGCTTGGAAAGAACGATATAATAATGAATTAAAATGGTTAATTACATTTGTAGCCGGAGGAAATAATGGAGCAGTGTATTTAGCGGATAATTGGAAAGTAATAGGAAAAACAGCAGGATTGCCTGCACATAAATCATCTTCTATGAAATGGAATACCGGTGAAGAATTAAAAGAATTATTTGTAAAACCTACGGGTGAAAATCAAAAAATAATTTTATTCAAAGAATTAACAAAATAAATCTATATGGGATTAAAGAAAATTTATCATATTGCAGATGTACATATTCGTAATGTAAAAAGACATAAAGAATATAGACAAGTTTTTGAAAATATGTTTGAAGAAATCCGTAAAAGAGGAACGGATGATGCAATCATTTATTTAGCAGGAGATATTGCTCACGCTAAATTAGAAATGTCTCCCGAATTGGTTAGAGAGATAAGTTGGCTATTCACCGAATGTAGTAAACTATGTACTACAATTCTTATCACAGGTAATCACGATTGTAATATGAACAATTTGGATAGAATTGATGTATTAACTCCAATTGTAGAGGCATTGGATTTACCAAATTTTCACTATTTGAGAGATACGCAAGTTTATTCCATTGGAGGAGTAGATTTTTCAGTATTCAGTATTTTTGATAAAAAAGAAAATTGGATTACTGCTGATAAATTATTTGGAAACAAAAAGATTGCATTATTTCACGGACCAGTTGATAATTCACAAACGGATATTGGATATGTTGTAAGTAGTAGACATTTTACAACCGATATGTTTGATGGATTTGATTTAGCTCTTTTAGGTGATATCCATAAAAGACAAGAGATGATTTCTCCAAAAGGATGTAAAGTAGTTTATGCCGGTTCATTGGTTCAACAAAACTTTGGTGAAACTTTGGATAAGCATGGATTTCTTGTTTGGGATTTAGATACAATGACTTACGAATCAATCGATATCCAAAATGATTACGGATATTATACATTGGATATTGATAACGGAAAAGTTCCCGTTGTAACTAATATGCCAAAGCATCCGAGATTAAGAGTAAGATTATCCAATACTGATACAGCTGATACAAAAAAAGTAATTACTGAAATTAAAATGAGATATGGTGTTGAAGATTTTACAATCATCAGAACCGATTCAATGTCTAAACTTAAAACCGGAAATAGAGTATCTAAATTGGATTTTGAAGATATATCGGATGTATCCTATCAAAATTCTTTATTAAAGGATTATATTCAAAGAATGATGCCATTTGTATCCGATGATGACTTAAATTCGTTGGAATCAATAAATGCTGATATCAATAGTAGAATTATACAAGATGATTTACATAGAAACATCCATTGGAAACCAATTAAATTTGAGTTTTCTAATATGTTCTCATATGGTGAGAATAATAAAATTCAATTTGATAAATTAAATGGATTGATGGGATTATTTGCACCAAATGCAAGTGGTAAATCATCTCTATTCGATGCTATTTCATTTTGTTTATACGATAAAAGTAGTAGAGCGTTTAAGGCACAAAACATTATGAATAATCGTAAATCGGATTTCTTTTGTAAATTACACTTTCAAATAAATGGTGTAGATTTCTTTATTGAAAGAACGGCAAAAACGATTAATAAAGGAAAAAATGTAAAAGTTGATGTTCAATTTTGGAAAGAAGAAGGTGGTAAGAAAGAATTACTAAACGGAACTGAAAGACGTGATACAAACACTATAATTGAACAATATGTTGGTAGATATGAAGATTTTGTATTAACTGCATTATCGTTACAGGGTAATAATGCACTATTCATTGATAAATCTCAGTCAGAAAGAAAGGATTTATTAGCACAATTTATGGGATTAGATATTTTTGATAAACTTTATGCAACCGCATCCGAAGATATCAAAGAAGTATCTATATTAATTAAGAATTTTAAGAAAACCGATTTTACAACAGAATTAGCTGAAAAAGCATTAGAAATTCAAACCAAAAAATCAGAATTAAGAGGATTAGAAAAGGAATTGGGTAGATTGAATGATGATTCTATTGATTTGAGTAATAGAATCGTTGGATTGAGCGCAGAACTTACTCCAATGGATGGTAATTTGGATTTGGATAGTTTAACTCAACAGCAAAATAAAATTGGTAGAGATATTTTACACATTCTTGCAGAAAAGAAAGCAAAGGTAGAAACTATTGAAACATATACAGCTACTATAAATGAATTATCTTCATCAATGGAAGATAAAAAGAAATTCTATCTTTCAGAAACGGAATATATCGATATTGATAAAGCAAATGAATCCTATGTTCAAGCGGAAAAGGATTATAATGTAGCAAACAATATTTACTATGTTGCTAAAAAACAATTGGAAGCGGCAGAAGAAAAGATTAAACATTTAGATTCACATCAATATGACCCTAATTGTAAATTTTGCTGTGATAATGTGTTCGTAAAGGATGCTATGAAAGCAAAAGAAGATTTAGAATCATTGCAAGTTAATGTGGATGAAGCTATGAATGATGTAAGTGGGTTCTTGAATATTATGGGTATGTTTGAAGATGCTAAATCTCAATACGATACTATGTTGGATTTGAGAGTTAAGTATAGTAAAGCAATTGTTATCAAAGAAAAAGCAGAAGCTGAATTAGAAGGATTGGATACTAAAGAAGAATTATTAGAACATCAATTAGGGGTAGTTAAGGATAACATTCAAAAGTATCACGATAATGAAGCAACTATTAAAAAGAATACTCAAATTAATGTAGTAATTGCTGGATTGAAAAGAACTAAATCAGAAATAGAGGAAGAAATTAAAAAAGTTACAAAGGATATATCTAATTTAAATGGTTCTATTTCTCAAATACAATCCTTTATAGATGGTATTAAAGCAAAAATGAATGAAGTTAAAGATTTAGAAGAAAAGAATCGTTTATACACATATTATTTAGATGCAATAAAGCGTGATGGTATTCCTTATGAATTAATTTCCAAAGCAATGCCAGTTATTGAAAATGAAATCAATAATATATTAGGGCAAGTTGTTGATTTTAGTATCGTAATGGATATTGATGGTAAAAATATTAATGCAAAAATTGTTTACGAAGACCAAGAATGGGCATTAGAAATGTGTAGTGGTATGGAAAAGTTTATTAGTGGATTGGCTATTAGAGTGGCTCTAATTAACATTTGTGGATTACCTCGACCTAATTTCTTAGTTATAGATGAGGGATTTGGAACATTAGATAGTGATAATCTTTCATCTTTATTCGGAATGATGCAATATCTTAAAACTCAATTCGATTTTATATGGATAATCTCACATTTAGATGCTATGAGAGATATCGTAGATGGATTGATTGAAATAAAGAAAGTAGATGGGTTTAGTAAGATTGATTTTTAACCTTATCAGCTCT
>JACCDP010479452.1_pt1 | contig 76594 bp, 45 predicted proteins | sample 7445841 | NCBI WGS metagenome assembly JACCDP01 (sample SAMN15323441, study PRJNA562643) | freshwater metagenome | isolation source: river surface water | place: USA:Blue River Watershed | collected 2017-08-17 | reverse complement strand
CCTACTTAACTTCATCATATTTGATCGATTTTCTGACCACCTAGCGGCGGCCGCTTTCAACAGAGTCGGGTGTGTCCATTCGGTCGAAAAAATACCCATCCCCTCACTCCCAGTTTCCCGCGGATTGCCTGTGATTGTGCTCTGCGTATTGAAACATTGATTTTGTGAACAAAACAGTGAATTTTCTAAATGATGTTCATTGAATCATTTTCATGAAATGACTGGAACTTGCTCTCTCGAAAAAAAAACGCAACACGGGATGAACTGTTCACAGGACACATTTTCACCAGTTTTCAAAAAAGAAAAAAAATGAAGAAATATTGCATTGATTGTTGGTTAGGTTAGCTATTTTTCACATTCACGAATAACATTGACAATGTCAGTGAATATTTGTAAAAAACATTTGTTTTTTTTCGCCAATTTAATAGTGGATGTGAATAATGTTGGGACAGAAATGTGTCGATTTCCATGTGTCCTGATATGGATTTGCGATTATGCGGCGAACTCAGAAACCGTTCAAAGGAAACAAAGCATTTTTCCATTGAACCGTTTTTTTTTATATCCATCAATGTCAAGAAATGGAATCATTTAATTATTGTTACCACAATGATTATTCGACATTCATGTTTTCACCAAGTGGTCAACGATATTTGCTTGTTTTATCTGTCGCAAAGTATCGCTGTGTGTTTTTTTGTTTGCGCGTGGGTTATTTTGACGACGTGGCTTTGCCGACTTGGATTTGCCGACTTGGCTTTGCCGACTTGGCTTTGCCGACTTGGCTTTGCCGACGTGTCTTTGCCGACGTGGCTTTGCCGACGTGGTTGCACGATCGCGTTATTTGCTCAGTTGTTTTTTATGGAGAAGTGGACGTATCTGTGAATCGCGTTTGAGGCATTCGGAAATGGGCGGCGACTTGTCGCGCGCATTCGTTTTATCAGCAACTCGTATAAAATGACTGCCTTTTCGTTGGCGCCTTTCAAACTGACAAAGACCTTTCTCGCCCGGACCTCCGCGTATTGCATGACCGCGTTGAAATCCAAAAAAAAAGTGTGAGCACCAATTTTGGTCGCATTTTCTTTTCAAGGCTAGTTTTTTGTTACCTTCAAAAATGTGAATGTGTAATGTTTTCGCAGGTTTGAAACTATGTCGAAAATGATTGACAATCGCCGTCAAAGAGAATGCAGCCTGATCATCTCTAACGACAATCTCTCTCAGGTGTCCATAATGAAATTTTTCATTTTGTTTTTGAAGTTGCAATGCGGGTTTGTGTTCATTTCAGAATCGTCTGAAACAAACACGCACAAAGCCAGGCGAGTCACACGAGCATCTGCAACGGGACTCGTCTTTTCCAAAAAAGACGGGTCATGTACTCAGATCTCAACATTCACCAATCCCGATTTTGATTCCAATCAATCTTTATCACGACTTTCGTCGTCGATTCATCGAGGAAAAAACTCGAAAAGACAAAGTGATTCGGGAATTTTGCATTCAATCTAAACACGATGTCTTAGTTAATTTGTCACTATCTTCTTTAATCTGCACGCAATGTCTGACTTCTACACGCATCGTTTTGAAATTTGTGAGAAACGTGTGTTTTCACGACTCGAAAAACGTGGTATACGATTCCGGAAAATTGTTGCAATCGATTCACAATTTGAGTCAACCAAATGACATCTTTGGGTTAAATTTGTCGAAGCTTGTTCAAATGTTTTCGTCAAATGCTTTCTTCAATTGGCAGCGAATGTTGTGCAACGTTAACTCTTATTTTCCGTGTCTGGTTGCCGATCAGAAAACCGACGAATGTCTGATTTTTGGGAACGAAACTCTAATGCCGAAAGATGTTTCTTCATTATTTTTCGAGGTAATTGTGTGGCTGTCGAAGTTTCTGAAAAACGTTCCGAACGCAACGCTGACGGAATGGGAAATTTGCCGATTTGTCGGGATAATGGCTCCGTTTATTACGATTTGTGAGTGGGTTGCTTGTCATGGTGTGACTCGAGTTCCGTCTTTGCTGTCTATTGCTGAATGCAACTTTTTCATTCAAGATGACCACCAAGCCTGTCCATATTTGTCGAAATGCGCGAAAAATCAGGGATTGGTTTGTCGTTGCGCGTCAGTGCCGCGATTTCCATTTAATTTTCAATTTAAATCAGTGACTCATTCTATTTCGAACGAATCAGCGCATCTTCAACCCAACGCGTTTCCAGCTGCTTGCGAGCGTCCTCCAACTGTTTGCCAGATCGGTTTATCTGACAGGGCGTGTTCCGAATCGAATGAAAAACATTTGAATTTGACTGCTTCTTGTGCATACCATGCTTCAACCAGTTGCGGTCAAAAAAATCACGTTTCTTCAAATGCAAATCCACAGATGCACAATCCTTTGGCAAATCCCCCCCTTTTTTTGAAAATGCAAACTGTGGACGATGAATTGTTGAAGTCGTTCCTCGAACTTCACGTCTGGATGCGTAAGATGGAACATCCGACTCTTTCCCGCGATTCGTTGAAAGACATGGACTCGTCGTTGATGTCGCGGACTTTGAAACAACATTTTTTTAAAACATTTATTATCAATGTGTTGTGTGAAGACAAACCGGAACTGATTTCTTCATTTTCAAATTTCCTTCAATTCGGATTTCCGTACGTGCAGAAAAATCCATTTTTCGCTCAACATTACCTGAATGAAATGAGTCGTCGTTTGTTTCAATTGTTTTTTCGCGACGTCTTCTATTTAAAAATTTTTAACACAGATTTTTTCCTTTTTCAAGGACTCGAATTCATCAAATCAGTTTTTCCTTGATTGGTTTTCGGTTAAAAATTGTCACCACATGTCCCGGATTTCACATTTCCTTTTTATTGTGAGTTGCATTTGTTTTTCTTTCTCCAACAATTGTGTGCTTGGGTACTGGTGTCTGTTTTTCGTTTGTTTGATTGACCAATTCAATAAAATATTCAGATTTAAACAGTGACGTGTCAAGAATATAAAAAGTTTGTTTGTGATTCATTTGATTATCGCTGATTTGAATCTGTTTTCATTGATTGGAAAATGATGGAAATCGTTGCTGTCGTCATGTTTATCTCTCTCATGATTCATTGGTTTGGATCCGTGGTATCGTTGTTCTACAAAAGACCTTCAGAAACTTCGACCAAAAAGATGAAAATCATTTCCATCATTCCAGAATCTGGACCAAGATTGTCAGTCGAAAGAAAACCGATTTCACATAACAACAAAATTTTCAAAACAGAACCAGAAATTCTGAAGAGATGTCGTCCTTCTTGTTGTGATAAAGAACACGATTTCGACGTTGAATTAATCGAAAACATGGTTGATCGGACAATTCCAGTGATTCAGCTTGATCAATTCATTGACGATGAAACGTCATCACCACCCTGTTTAGCAAATTCCGACAGATCATTTTTGTCGAATTGCAAACTGACAATGAGACGAACAGAACAGTTAAAAGATATTTGCCCCTCATTAGAAAGCTTTTTTAAAAGTGAAAAGAGCGACTTTGGAAAAGATGATTCCACTGTTGGGCCGAGAAAAATTGTGTTTTCCGTGAAAAACTATTACGCTCATCCACCATCCCGAAACAAAAAACATCAAAACCATTCGTCGAACGACGGGAAAGAAAACATTTCTACAGACGACGTTTCCACGGACAACACAAGAAGGGAGAACCCGTCGTGTTAACCAAAATGAAATTATTTGAATTTGTCGATGTGAATCCTTCAGCGTTGCATTTTACTTCTCGTTTTTTTTTGTTGACCACTTCTGATTGATTTGTTTGACCACTTCTGATTGATTTTTTTGACCACTTCTGATTGATTTGTTTGATCACTTCGTCATTTATCAGCCGATTTACGTCAAAACAACACGTTCATTTCGTTCTCTTCATTAGCTGATTTTGTGCTAGTCGTGAAAATTTAAACTTCTTTTTATAATTTCGATCGATTGTTTTTGTTTTGAGACACTGAAATATGCGGAGAAAATGTGAGGTGAAAAAGGTGTCGCAAAAACCACAAACAATTCCTTTACTTGAGTTTTTCACTGTTGTCGCGGAATTGTTGCTAGAAAAAAAAAAATTGACCGCAAGTGTTGAAACAATGAGATTGATCATTAAACGAACGGTGGACGATTTTGTTCAACTAAAGACCAGAGACCTCGTGAAAAATGCCGATTCGTGGTCTGCTTTCAGAAACCTTTTTTACATCAATTGCCGTTTTATGGGAAGCCTTGTGATGAAAAGCAAAAAATGTTGCAATCAAAAATGACGTCTTTTTTGGTTGAATGTTTCTCATTCTTCAAAGTTCCTTTTTTGTCTGCACCAATCAGCCCATCGTGTCATTCAAATGTTCATTTGTTGATCATGTGAAAAAAGGAAATAAAAACCGGGAACCTTTTGTTGTTCTTGTTGACGTTTTCTTTTTCTAAAAAGTAATCGTGTTCTGTTCACGAGTTGAGGGAAATCCGAAGTCCCATCCAAGTTGCAAATATTCATTGTGTTTTTTTCCATTTCATCGTCTGGTGAATTAAGAAGAAAATATAGAATTGTTTTAATGGTGAAACCATAACAAATCACGGCTCATTTGTTGCGAAGACGCACAAGCTCACTAGCAATATTCGTGAGTTTCCTTTTTGTGTTTGTGAAATTGATGAACATCGACTCAATGAATCGAGATATTTTTTTATTTTTATTGCCAACATCAACACGAACTGCGTTACTCAAAGTCAGGTTTTCCGCTTTTGCATTTTCAGAAACTGGTGCATTGTCAACACATTGTTTGCTGATCGATGAGTCAGCAACCGAAGGTCGGTTGCTGATATTTCGTTTGTTCTGAAAATATTTTAACTTCTCTCGAATACCTTTCGTGTTTGAAAGAAGAATCGGACCGGGTCTGAAAAAATAGGACGTCCCCCCATGGAAACGCTCATCCGATTGCACAATTTCATTGTACATTTCGATGCACGACAGATGATTTCGAAAAATATTTGGAGTGTTATCGTCACCATATGAGGCTATGCGAATATATCCATTGTCAGACCACTTGTCACCCCATGAGTTTTGGCAAACCCAGTATTCTACGTCGAAAGCTAAAACCGCTTGCGTTGTGTTTTGTTCGATAGTTTTTTCAGTGGAGCCATTCAAGCGAACAACGACCCGTTTCTGACCGAAACCGACACAAACCATGCTGTGTGAGCCGACCGGATTGCTCGGTCTGTCTTTCCAATCATCAATCCCAACGACTTCGTCGATTAGGAACTTTTCATTGATGATGTCAGGTACAAATTTTTCAAAATAAATCCCTTGATAAACTGTACCAGACAAAAAGTTTTCGAAAATCATGATATCGAATGGAAACGGACCAACTGTCAACAAATGCTTCTTCATCTCCTTGACGTGGTCTTCTAATTTGGATGTCGACGTCAATTGGTGCTCCACAGAACTGCTTCTGTCAATCGAGTAAAGAAATGTTGATTCATGCAACTGCGGACAACTCGGAACAGTGTCGTTCAAAATTTTTGCCCGTTCCAATTCGCTCAAATGTTCAAAGTGTTTCGATCCGTTAATTTCGGAACAAAGAGCGTTTTCCTCGCACCACGAATAATCTGCAATATTGACTTCATTGGAATCGATGAGACCGACGTCGATGACAAATTGCATTGCACTACCCACATTACCTCCCAAACACATTTCCTGTTTCGAATCACACCTCAAGAGAAAGTCGAAAGACAATTGAACCGGTTTCTGAACCAAATCTGCTATCAAAAAACAATCAGAGAGTGAATTTGCAATGACGACGGCCCAGCACGAACCGCAACCGCGCTGGTCGACTACCTTAGACATCCATGGCAACAGCTTCTGAAGCCTTTCTGAAACGTTGCCCTCCCTTACAAACGACTGCAAATTGGTTTTATTGTTGATAATGTTTTCAAAAACCGATTTCGTGACTAGTTCACTGAAATGACCGTGCCAATTCCACTCCATGTTTTTGATGCCTTTTTTCTTTGCTGTCAAGTTGAGAAAAAAACTTTGTTGAAATCGTGTTTCATTTTTCGGAGACCAACAAGCATTCAGGTTAAATCACAGTTGATTCAATATCACCTGCAATTGTTGAGATGGGAACTGAAATTGAAAATCAATCAAAAAATAGGCAGCACGTCGTTTCAATGTTTGTATTTGACTTGACTTTTAGCATGATGGACTGAACACGGACAGCGCGGCAATTGTTTTTGTGACATCCGTTCCTTCATCAGTTTCACCTTCTGCGTTTCTGAACGAATTCGCTGAGCCTTCATCAATGAAACAAAATCATTGCATATAGTGTCACCTTGCAAAGGACGTTGTTTGTCAAATTCTATCCAGTCGATGTTTTCATGAGCTTTCTCGAAAAACGACTTACTTTGAATTTTGACTAAACGAGACACAAAAACAGAACTATTCCACGGCAAGTATTTCTTGAATTTCAAAACAAGCGTTTTCGTTATAGTCGGATTATGTTCGGCCCAAGAACGCCACCCTTCTCCGTAGTTGGCTTTCATTTGTTTTCGACACTGTTTCAACAAAGACCCTGTGAATGGAAACCATTGACACAACACCAACCAATTTATTTTGTGAGCCGCCCTGTTCAGCTGGTCGGCCGTGAACGGATACCAGTTACTGATCAATGTCCATTTAAAAAGATGTTCGTATCGCATTAAAATAGAAAATGGAAGTCCGCCAAAGGCTTTCCAAAAGTCCTGCGTCGACTCATGTATCCAATCCACAACGTTGATTACAATTGGTTGCTCATTCGACCCATCCTTTTTTAAAATAATCTCGACAGGGTCAGAATGGGAATAACGGGCTGCAACATTAGTGACTGGAATGCCGCATGCCATATTCCGTAATGAAAGCCCTGTCACCACTTCCATTCTTTTTCCGTCTTTTGATTTATCAAAGTTTGTTTCATCATCTCTTTCCTTCGTGAAACCGGAAACCAGACATTTTTTCATGTCTTGACAATGTGCTCTTTTTCTGCCGCGGCTTTTGCTTTCGCTGCTTCCATCTTTTCCCCCATTCCTGCTGCTGTTGCTGCTGCTGCTGCTGCTGTTGCTGCAGCTGTTGCTGCTGTTGCTGCTGCTGCTGCTGCTGTTGCTGCAGCTGTTGCTGCTGTTGCTGCTGCTGATGCTGCTGCTGCTGCTGCTGCGTTTTTCCAAGCGCCCCACCGGATCAACAAGATCGACAGTTGCAATGGATCTTCCTTGTTTTTGAACACGATCTATAGCCAAAGCGTCTTTCAACGTGAAACAACCTCCTGTTGTCGAAATAGCAACGTCTTTTTTCTTCGGATAAAAAAAAACGTGACCTTCACCATCACTATCCCGACCTTCCGGAGGACCTGTGGGATCGTCATTCGCAGTTCGTCCGCCGGAGGTTTGCTCACGAAAAACCGGACGGTGGGACCACATTGAACAGTTTCCACCGTCGTCATTTCTTGTTTTCACTTTGCAATTTGACGACACGTTTTTGCGACTAACAGACGTTTTCGGAACTTTAACCAATTGATCGGTTCTCGGTTTCTCCGACATTTTTTGTTCACAATTTGGTGTCTTCACATTGACTAACCGTGTTTTCCACTTGTTTCCCACTTGTTTCCCACGTATTTTACACGTTTTTTTACACAGATTTCCCACGTATTTTACACGTTTCTTTACACAGATTTCCCACGTATTTTACACGTTTCTTTACACAGATTTCCCACGTATTTTTTATTGTTTGCAAAAAAACGAAAAACGGAAGAAAAACACGACTAAAAAAAGAATTTCCCCAACGTTGAACAAGTCGACACTGCAATGAGAAAACAGCTGTTTGACAAACCGAAATGTCGACTGGTCACCTCCCAAGTCATCACCCACCCACCCCGCCTCATAGCAACCAAGGCCGCATTCTGGGGTCGAGATAAGATGAGACAAGGACGAACGGAATTCAGAGAACATTTGGCCCCATAAAAACATCTGAAATGACTCATCAACTCATTGTTCAGCTTGATTTCACAACCAGCAACGTCCCTTCCTCACTGTATCGACTCCAGTTGCAACCAGATAAAAGCCACGATACGCAATCAGCGCTTCAGTCGTTTTTGTGCATTGCACATCATTCCTCAATTTCTGGATCGCGCTTTTAGTTCCCAATTTTTCAAGCAATCGCCTCCTCCAGCATGTCCGGGAGAATGCATTGCATTTGAACATTGAAAACTTTTCACACGATTTTGTTTTTTTTTGCAATTGTTATTTCTGTGTGTGTGTGTTTCGGATTTTGCTTTCAGCCGATAACTTTTATGCAATTGAAGAAGTGTTCGCAGAAAGCAAAATGAGACTCATAAATAATCGTTTTATGTGCCATGAAATTCGTCAATTGTTTCAATGGTCAGTTTTGTGTCTTGCAGTAACCACCATCACTCCGATTCGATGTTACAGTGATTGATGCTGAAACACAAAACTTCGGGTCGGACAGATGGTGTTTACTGCTTGCGACTCTGAAACATCACTAGTTTGGAATTAATTTGATAATTGTTGTAGATTGACAAAACCCTTTGCTTTGTGCTAAAAAAAAACACATATTTTCTAGCTGGTTTGTGATGTCAGTTTTGTGATTGTCAATTGTGCTTCTTTTTTCTTGTCTTAAATGGCAGTGCTTTTGACGATTTCAAAACAGGTCATCGATGCATTTCTTCAATCTTTGTTTTGTCCTGCATATTATTTGATAAAACAAAAAACGTTGCATCTGTGCCGTCGACGAACACATTGAAAGTTGTCGTGAATGCACCGAACAAAATCAAGAGATCCGATGAACGTCTTTCGCTGTTTGTATTGAATTCCTATTATTAATTTCAACTTCAGTTAAAATTTTACAGAGAATGTATACATTGACTTGTTGTTTGCCATTTGTGTCATTCTGTTTTTTCTAGGATTCCTTTCGCAATTCGCTTTCGTACGATTCAACCCTGGTGTGTTCGGTGGGCGTCATCAGCAAAATGCCGGGAACAATATTTCCGTTTTGCATTTCTTGAAACATGAAAGACATCCATGTTTGTTCGAACGGCATTTCCCATGTATTTTTGAGAAACATTTTTTTGTTCCCTTCCTTCGACACTATTTGCGGCCAATTGCAATAATAAATATCTCCCAGTGCATACGGAATTCCTTTGTGATTTAAAATTGTTTTAAAAATCGTTTTTGGTGCATTGTCATCAAATCCAGATGCGGGAAGGCTTGTTTTCATCGGCCAATTTCTTTCTCTGACATGTTGAGGAACGTTGTACCAAGCCCACTGAGTCCCGTTATCTCCATAAAATTCCGTAAAATTTAATTTCAGGAAATCTAACGCCTCTTTATGGATAATTTCGAGAGTTTTCATGTAAAATCTGTCGGTAAATCTGATGAATCCATTTCTGCATGTGACTGACTGATGTGAGAATAACATGTCGTCTTCAAAGAAAAACATGAAATCGAAACCCGTGTTTTTGAAATGCTCAGCGATGAATTGTCTTCCTCCACAAATGCCTAAATTCCCCTGCTCGGGGACGATGTGTTCAAAATCGAATTTGTAGCACAAGGCTTGGTACGGCTCGAAAGTCGATTTGTCGGTCGAATTATTCAATAAATATCTTCTCGGTTTTTTCAAAAAGTCTCCATCATACGACTCCATAGACTCGATTAATTTCTCAAACTGTTTTGGACAATTGAAAGAAATAACGTACAACGCTACGTTTAATGAATTTAGATCGATTGTATTGTTTTCATTTGTTCTTTCGTCCCACATTTTCAAAACTGCATCATTAGTTTTTACATTTTCAAAAAACCGTTCGATGAGACCATCACTTCCAATTTCAAAAACGTCCACGAGGTCGACGTGTTTAGCACACATGATACTGAAAATAGACTCATCGGTTCCCATGAGACCGTCCTCTAATGTCGTGTTCAGAAGTTTCAAATAAATATCGTTAATTTCAGCAATCGTGTTTTTTGGACCACCAAAAAACCCACCTCTGGCGACATTTAACACCTGAGAGCCAGCCATGCCATTAAGTCGTTGGTAATTGAAACCGTGAATTTCATTCTCTACTGCATGATATGGAAAACAAATGAACATAAATTTGGAAATCAGTTTTGGGATTTGTTCCAAAACATTATCATTGGTGAAGAGAACAGGATTGACCTTGTGAGCAATCCCGCCATCCAACCAAAACATGTAAGAGGAGTCAAACGTGTCCATTTCAGCGGCTTCGGACAATAGGAGCATCCTACTCATCACCAATGGATTGTAATCTTTCAGAACTGCCTGAAGAGACCGACTCAACCAACCTGTCGAGTTCAACCAATTTGGATTGTTTCTAATTGTTTGAATTTTGATGAAGAATTCATGCCGTCTGAACCAATCGACAGACCTCGTCACAAAACGTGTTGTTTCTTTCGATCTTCTTTTTTCAACAAATTGTCTTAATTCATCGTTTCCAAAAATAATCATATTGCATTTGATCGGCAATAACAATTCCAACTTGTCAATGTAATGTTGATAAGATCTACACAAACCGGCGTTTAAGTCGTGCCTGCCTATGTCCCAAATGCCAGTGACAATTGTTACGCGACTCATTTTTTTTTCTAATTTTGACTCACGTTTTTTCTCATTTTTGTCCATTTTCCGTTTGCATTGAAAAACGGAGTTTCCAGTCAACTACATAGATGGTATAAATTTCGTTCGCAACAAAATTAGTTTCAGAAAACGAAAGAAAAAAGGTTCAACCAATCAACAAGTGACGAGGTCGATGACGTGATGAAATACTGCAGGCGTTCCCTGGGGATTCACTTCATCAAAGCTTTGGCACTTTTGAATGCACAGATTTAATGGAAATCTGAACGCAAAACGCATCACGGAAAACAAATGAGAAGGCGAAACGCACATTGAAACTAAATGCCGAGAGTCGTTGCTCAACAAAGCAATTCCAAAGAGATATGGATCATCACTCTTTGGTGTCTGTGCAGTCGATTCATCACATTCAACGAATGCACTGTTATTAGGACAACCGTTTTCGTCATTTTGAAAGTGTTGACGTTTGGACGATTCTTTTAAATTGGACCAGATTGATTTGGACCCGAAGATTTCTTTTTTTCCATGAGGTGAAATGAGAACCGCGTGTTCGAAAAAAAATACAGCGACGCGTTTGAAAACGTCATCGGTCCAATCTTTAAGATGAAAAACCTGAATTAGTTCGGAGACGTTGAACACATGAATAGCGTTCAATGAAACGTCACGAAGAACAACGGAAGGCGAAGCCAAAAACCAATACGTGTCCAATGCTGACGAACCATTTTCAACAATGAGCGAAGATGATTGAGGTGAATGCCAGTTTTCACACCTTGAAGATGCGATCCACAATCCCCGCAATCCAGAGAAAACCTGAATTTGCGTTTTCGTTTGCGAAAGAAAATTGCCCCTTCTCAGACTTTGATTTTGCAAGGCATCGTCATGCGATCTTTTTCTTCTTCTTTTGGTTTTTTTGGCATTCCATCCTACGGTAGACACAGTCGGGGTGTGTTCCTTGCTCATTGCCGCCTCGTCTCGCTTGTCATTTTCCCCTTGTTTTTTGAATAAACCTGAAAACAGGAATTGCTTGACCGGTGTTTTTAAAAACGAATATTGGCGTGACGAACTGCTCCCCATTTTCCTTTTTTTTTGTTTTCCTTTTTTTGTTTTCTTTTTTTCCCTTTCAGTTCTGTTTTTCCCCCCACCCCCTGCTAGTAGCCGCGAGAATCAGTGGAGTTCTGCGATTACGGTGCAGCACCCGACATGAATGCGACAATAGCCACTGCGATGACAATGACAGCCACTGCAACGAAAACACCTGCACTCGTGTTCGATTTCTGCGGAACCGGTGGCCAGGGTGTGGGACGAATTGGACCAGGTGTTGCTGTCGGTGACGGTGGCAAGGTCGGAGTCGGAGTCGGAGTAGGCGTCGGCCCCGATGTCGTAGTAGGTTTCGGCCCCGATGTCGGAGTAGGCGTCGGCCCCAATGTCGGCGAAGGAAACTTGCAATTAATATTTGCCGTGTTGTCTTTGATGGTCACTGCATTGCCTCCCAAAGCGTCAATGATAACTTGACACATATTTTGAGGGCACGTTTTCTTTGATGCCGGATCAACTGCATTGTTTAAAGAATATGGGTCTACGCAGGGAATGTACCAACAATCATCTTCGAAACTATGGATTCTTTTGAGTTCCCCATATTTGGGATCAAGTGCTCGATTTTCACAAAGACAGTCCGTGGCGTTTTTTAAACGACTGCAAATTGTTTTTATCAGTTCTAATCGCTCCTCTTTTGAGAGAAATTTCCACTCGCTCCTTAAATCTATTCCAAAAGCGGAATCTTCGCTCAATCTACTGCAAATCTTTGATTTTGCTTTGCATTCCTCGTCATTTGCCATGCACTCTCTCCCAAGGCATTTGTTTTGTGATGTGGCAGTCGTGGCCAACTGGGCGAATATTTCAAAATAATTAGACGTTTTTCCAAATCGCAATCGCCAATTTTTCAAAGACTCTGGCGTCATTTTCGAGTCGTCGTAAAAACAATTGAGAACTGGTGGTTTATCCGGGTCTTCACTTAATTCTTCGAATTCAGCCTTCGTCGTCTCTTCACCGGAAGCGGACAACCAACAAAAATGCGTCTGCGGTGGGACACAAACTCGGGTTTGCCGACATGCCAGTCCACAACAAATGTCCCAATCCATGGTCCAATCTTTGCCCGCACATGTCGTTGGGGGATCGAAGACTGAACACGACCCACACGCGCAAGTGTTTTTTAAACCGATCGCTTCACGACTTTTGTACGTTGATTTAAACTGATCAGGAAATTGGCTCCATACCCTTCCTGGAATTGGAACTTTTAATAAATTTAAGTTTCCGGACATATTTGGAATTTCTTTTAAGAATTGCTTTTTTGACAATGTTCGGCTTCAGTATTTTCATCAAAAATGTTTTTTTTTTGCTAACCAAAACAAAATCGTCCCATAAGCTGCAAACTCCACAACCGTCGCCCAATCAGGGAGGGTCATCGGTTCTGGCCCGGGAGCCGGTGCAGGAGGTTTAGGAGGGGATGGAGCTGGAGCTGGAGCTGGAGCTGGAGCTGGAGCTGGAGCTGGAGCTGGAGCTGGAGCTGGAGTTGGAGCTGGAGTTGGAGCTGGAGTTGGAGCTGGAGTTGGAGCTGGAGTTGGAGGTGGAGTTGGATCAGGAGTTGGAGCTGGAGTTGGAGCTGGTGCAGGCGACGGCATCGGATTTTTCCAATCGCATGACAAAACATTTCCCGATATGTTTATGTTTCCTTCTGCTTGGGCCTCAACGAGAATTTCACAAACATTTTCTGGACAAGAATTGATTGGGTTTCGGACGTCTTCTGGGATGAACTGACTTGCGTCGTTGCATGGAACATACCAACATTTATCAGGAAAAGGTGTCGCCTGTTTCAACGCTCTATACGCTGGATCGTCGATTGCTCGGCGCCAACATTTGCACTGAGACCAAGTCGGATTAGCAGCACAAGCGATAGCAGCAAACGCATCTTTTTCCTTGAAACGTTCAAACCACAACTCACATCCAGTTCCATCCCAATTCTTTGAACAAACCGTTGCCATGACCGTGTCGATGTTTTGTTGATTGGTAGAGCCTTTAGCGAAAATCTCTGCGTCTTGAAACGTTTCAAAATCGTCTAATTTGTACCAACATTCGCAAAAAGGCGCCCCTCTTTCTGCATCCCAATTAATAGAATGAGCTTTGATTGGATTGCCGGGTCGTTCGTGACTTCCGATCGTGCAAATGTCAATGTTAGGTTTTGAACAAATTGGCTGACTGGCGCACAGTCCACCGCAACACGTTTGGAGACCCACTTTGGCATCAGGCACACCATCTGTTGATTTGCATTGTTGTACTTCTGAAAAAATGGAACACTGAAAGCATGAACAACTTGTTTCTCCTGGTTGATACAAAACTGAGTGTTGGTTTTGATATTTCTTTTCGACCACAAACCGGGAGTCTTGGAAAATGTAATGTTGTTGAACGTTTCCTTTTTTGTTTGGAAACGTTCGTTGTTCACCAGTCAATGTTGTGTGATCTGCCAACCATTGGGTGAGCTTTGGAAACCATTCGTCATTTTCATCACTTGATAATGACATTTTTTAACAGATTTCAATCACGTGTTGACTCAAATAAAATTGTTTGGAATTCCGGAACTGATTCGTGTTTTTTTTTCTGTGACATGAAAACCGGTCTGTCGGTGTGAGTTTTATTTTCCGGTCGTTTGGATTACAAAAAAAAAGTCCAATCATTTCAGTTTTCTGGATTGCAATTGTTGCAAAATGGCGTGTTTGAGAGAATGGATAACTTTTTTAGATCCTGAATGGGCTAGCTTTTGCCCATTGTCTGCAAAAACAGTGTTTTATGTACCGCGGACCACTCGATCTTTTGTTTTTCCTAATGAAACACACAAATATTTATCAGCTTTCGTTCAAGGATTGGGGAGTTCTAGACCAATTCCCCTCCAAAACTGCAATAGCATGAATACCTTTTTTCAAATGAAAAGTTATCTCAACGACAGTTTGTTACTAACGATTGAAAAAGACTGCATCGATCTGAATGGTGCGTTTGTCGTTATTTATCACGTGTCATTTCCAGATTTTGACGAGAACGCATTCATTTTGTTGCCAAAAAGTGAGGAAATCAACAACCAAATATTTTGTAAAAAAACGTCGAGCGAAAAGGCTGAAAAGGTGAAAAAAAACGGAAAAGCTGAATCTGGAAATAGCTGAAATGCAAAACAAAAAGATGAAATCTGAAAAGGCTGAAAAGCTGAACATCTAAAGAGCTGAAATACAAAACAGATGAAATGCGAAAAAGCTGAAATGAAAAAAAAATGAAATGCAAAAAAATGAAATGAAAAAAAATGAAATGAAAAAAAAATGAAATGGAAAAAAAATGAAATGAAAAAAAGTGAAATGAAAAAAAGTGAAATGAAAAAAAAATGAAATGAAAAAAAATGAAATGAAAAAAAATGAAATGAAAAAAAATGAAATGAAAAAAAAATGAAATGAAAAAAAAATTAAATGAAAAAAAATGAAATAAAAAAAAAATGAAATGAAAAAAAAATGAAATGAAAAAAAAATGAAATGGAAAAAAATCAAATGAAAAAAAAATGAAATGAAAAAAAATGAAATGGAAAAAAAATGAATAGCCCAAAATTAAAAATCAGAATAGGAAAAAAAAGCTGAAAAGCCGAAAAGCCGAAACGCCGAAAAGCCGAAAAGCCGAAAAGCCGAAAAGCTTAAAGTCCCACATGACGGACTGGGCGTGAGATGGTTGACGGAATTTGGGTTTTCCGTTTCACATTTGTTTCCAGTTTGCCGTGAAAGTTAAAAAGATTGTGCAGTTTGTTCCTGGCAGCCCCATTGCTGGTGATCTCAATGGCGCGTTCCTCTCATCCTTTGTGTGCTCCAGCCAGATGTGAAGCAATCGGTTTCTATTTTATCTTGAAATCTTTTTTGGCATGTTCATGTTTTCCAATTACTTGTTTTAATTTCAGCATCCCATTTTGTCTCTGACGTTGCATTCGAACGAATGTTCAAAATCGGAAATTCACTTCATTGTTCTGTGGAATTTTTCATTCATTTATTTATTTTCGTTCTCAGTGCAGGTAATGACTTTTGACATCTGATGATCATGTTTTTTTAACTGTTTATGAAATTGTTGCAGTCGTCAGCTTAATTTGCACTTCTTTCTCCGTGGTATTTTCATTGTCAATGATCGTTATCGGTTGTTGTTTCATTGACGAATGTCCAAAAGAAAACAATATTCCCGTTTTCATGATTGTCAAAGGTCTGATTGAAAAAGTGAAAAATATCAACGTTTCTATTGCAATTTCGTTTAATTTTTCAGGAACGTTGGGCGTGGTCCTTCAGATATTTAAATGTCTGATTCAATGTCGGTCATTTCAGAGTTTAAAAGAAGAAAACAAAAAAAAATTCATGCTTTGCATGTCGTTTATTAGCTACTTTGGAGTTGGATGGTTTATATTAGGTAAAAATGCTACGTTCATCCATTTGCAAACAATTGAATTTCAAATGTAATTTAATGGAATTGAATGATGAATACCTCAGCAAAAGAGTGTGTAAATAATTTTGCTTTTTTTTTAAAATTTCGTTTCGTCTTCAACATTCCAGGATGCGTTTGGGTTTTCACAATATTTGAACCAGAAAATGTTTCCGGCTCCGAAAATTATTGCCACCCACTCCTTTACAAATTTGCATTTTGGCAGTTGATGTCCACATTGTTCATGATCGCGTCATTCATGGTATGCGGATTTCTATGTGCTGCATCACAAATACGGAATTAAATCAATTGAAATGTGAACCTTTTCAATATGAGAACAAATATGCGATGTCAGTTTCTGTCATTAAAAACGTTTTGTGTGACTGTTTGAAATAGACCGTTATCAAAAATACCATCATCCCTCAAACTTTTCATGAGGTAAAAGATGAAGTGATGGACGTGAAATGACTTCATTTTGTTGCATTTGTTCTCATTGTACGACCAACTGTTGTTTTCATCAGCTGAATCTCTTTTTCAATGAATCATCGCTAGTGCAACAAGAGCACATGCGACCGGGCACCGGTCGGAAATTCCGTCTAGTGCAAAATCTGTGAATTCTTTTTTTCTTCAACTAAACGTTCCACTCTGAGCCTTTCATGAATGACAGATTATCGGAAACAACATCCTGCTGATGCTGGCGAAAGAAGTCCGAACCGACGCAGCAAAACAAAAAGTAAGTCGCTGGTCGGAGCAACTTCAAACTATCTGTGCTGACGAAAGGCCGAACGGACGCAGCAAAACAAATTGTCGCTGGTCGGAGCAAATGCGGAGTTTCCGTGCTGGTCAATGGCCGAACTTTCATGAATAAAAGATTATCGGAAACATCCTGCTGATGCTGACGAAAGGCCGAACTGACGCAGCAAAATAAAGAGTCGCTAGTCGGAGCAACTTCAAACTATCTGTGCTGACGAAAGGCCGAACTGACGCAGCAAAACAAATTGTCGCTGGTCGGAGCAATTGCGGAGTTTTCGTGCTGGTCAATGGCCGAACTAACGCAGCAAAACAAATAGTCGCTTTTTTTGGAGCAGCTGCGTCTTATTTGTGCTGACGAAAGGCCGAACTGACACAGCAAAATAAAGAGTCGATAGTCGGAGCAACTGCGTCTGATTTGTGCTGACGATAGGCCGAACGAACGCAGCGTCAAAAGAGGGTCACGGGGAGAAGCCGCTGCGTCTTGCATCTGCTGGCGAAATACTGAAATCAGCACTGAAAAAGATTAATGACAATTTCAACCAGCGGCCCCAAACGAATGAAAACAACCCTCCATGCAAACTGGCCCCATAGTATAAAAGACGTCTCTGTTGCGAAAATATCGTTAATAAGTTCTTGATTTTTCTCAGTTGAAGTTGGCTTTTGCACTTTATTTTGAAATAGTTTTTTCTGCACGTCCGTGTTCACGGTGAGATGTGCGGGAAAATGATTAGTCACGATGATCTAGTTCGCGTGCTTTTGTCACATTTCTATTTGTTGTGCTTCATTTGTTTGGTTGTTCAGTCGATCCCATTGGATCACCCTCAAGGTCAACTTTCATCGGTAAGGTTGATTCCTGATGACGCCTGTTTTTTTCCACCGATTCCTCAATGGAACGTTTTGATGATTGAACGAGATCCTTCATTTGCAAAACACCATCGAGGCATCCAAATAGACTGGGAAAGAAAGGATTCAATTGTTTTCAAACCATTTTTCCGATTGAAATCGCAATGCATTCTTCCATTAGAACTCAATAATTTTGATATTTTGAAAAGAGAGACTGTAATTGATTGTTTGAAATTCCCTTCAATTCCAGAAGCAATGTGGTTTGGGTTGTATTCGTTTTGCGAGTCATTCTTCCTCTTCCAAGAAAGCATAGGGTTTGAGCCAACAATGAAATTGTTGAGAAATCCCATCGTCATTTCTGATTCTAGTGACCGGAAAATGGTTTTGAGTCAAACAACTAGAATTGCTGTTTGGTTTTCGTCCCCTCACACTTTCGTTCCAGACAATCATAATTTTGCAAATTTGAGCGTTACTTTCAATGAAATTCATAATATGGTTCGTTGTGCTATTTTGAATTGGAGTCGAAACGTTTTGCTCTTCGAGTGTCCGAAAAGAACTTTTTCCCATGACAATTTGGAAAACGACATAACCGACAATTTCAACTTGACGAATACTTTGCCATCCGATTCTGTTGATTTTTCGGAAATTTCTGCTTTTTTCCCACTCAATTTGCAAAGTGCAATGAAAATATTTGTCTTTTCGTCGTTAGACCGTCGATGCGGTACGCCTCCCATTTTTAAATTTGTTGAAGTGCTGCACGTCAACGATCACGTTGTAAAATATCGGTGTTTGACGGGATCAGGAAACGTGTTTGAAGCATTTTGTGATCCTGTTGATCGTCAGTGGAAATCGTCGGAAAAAAGTATTTTTCTGGAAACAATTTGTCGTTCATCCATTGAAAATGAACTGTTGAATGAAAATGGATTACTACACAATCCACCTCCCGCAGTCGATTCTAAAAATAAATTAGAAAAAAGTGTCGAAAACGGAAACAATTCCTCGAATGTCACTGCAACGTTTCACAAAGCAAACGATTTTTCACAAGAAACGTTTTCGCTGACTCCATTGTCTGGCCAAGAAGAGCACATTGTTTCTAAAACGTCAGCATTAGCCGACACAATATCGTTTGACATTGTCAATATTTCTGACAATGACGTCAACACCAATATTACATTTCCTGGAAGATCAATTATTGTATCAGAGGGAGAGGAAGCACGAGTGAAATCGGAACGATTAAAATGGGGTTCTCGATCTAGCCCAAAAAAAAGAAAAAATTTCAAAACAAAAGGCAATTCGGGTGAAAACAAATCTATTTCTTCCGCAACAAACAATAACAACATTTTGATTGTGCACGATCAATTGCCCGAAAACCGCGACTTTGAAGAGAAAATGTTTCGAGAGCCTGCTGATGAAACCTCCTGGGCGACGTTGAACATTAAAAACGTTGTTTCTGAAACATCTGAAACTGTAAAACCGCCAAAAAGAAATACCGAACCAGTTAACATTTCAGTATCATTGACAGCACAAAACAATTTGTTAATATTAGACAACATCTCGAAGTCTTCTCAGTTAAAAGAGACGTTTGAAAATTCAAATAATCAACAGTCATTTTTAACTCCGAACACCCGAAAGTTTCCTGGAAAACAAAATCAAACTGATGAAATGATTGAAACATCTCACAAAGTAGATTTGAAAACGTCGACCAATTTTCGTCTGTCAAACTCAACGGCAATGACGACTCTCGATGAAGATTCCATTGACAAAGAAAAATTGTCGTTGCCATTCAGTTTGCCAGCGGTGCCTTCAGTTGTTCCGCGGCAGACGTCTTCTCAAGCCAGCGATTTGACGAGCGACTCATCGAATGGCTCCCTAATTCCAGCTTTTATTTCGATCAGCGTGAACCAAACTGTCGCTGCGTCATTGGCTCGCTCTTTGACATCCGATCCATTATCGAAGTCGCAACCAGATCTATCTCCCGTTGAATCGATGACATTTGATTCGTCTTCGGAACCGCCATCGTTCAAGACTTCTCCTCCGACGATCACTCCGACCACTCCCCTTGATCCTCCGACGATCACTCCGACCACTCCCGTTGATCCTCCGACCACTCCCGTTGATCCTCCGACCACTCCCGTTGATCCTCCGACCACTCCCGGTGATCCTCCGACGACCATCACCACTACTCAGGAACCGCCAACAACTACTCCAGGTCGGACAAAAAAGCGCCGACAACAGATCGGACAAAAAAGTGACGAAAACAGGTCGGACAAAAAAAAGACGACGACCACCACTTCTCTGACGACCACTTCTCCGACCACCATCACCACTTCTACGACTCCGGAACCGCCAACGACGACCACTTCTCCGACCACCATCACCACTTCTACGACTCCGGAACCGCCAACGACTCCGGAACCGCCAACGACTCCGGAACCGCCAACGACGACGACGACGACGACGACGACCACTTCTCCGACCACCATCACCACTACCACTACTACGACGCCGGAACCGCCAACGACGACGATTCGGACTTTGAAACATGAAATGACAATTCTGGAGTCTTCACCAACAAATGAACCGGAGACGACAACCCTTCAAACATCAGTGAATTCTGAAGCTTCTTTGACAGAATTATTCAGTAGATTTTCTACGACGGAAATTCCCAGTATGTCTAACGTTTCTGTTATTGTTGAACATCCTATTGTGAACAACACAAATTTTCAAGTTGTTTTCAAAACGTTTCTGTTCAAAATCATTAAGACACTTGCTGATCCATTTAATGAAGACCCAGACAAAAATCCGTCATTTGCTTGTGAACAGATCCCATTCCTGTTTTGGGATGATTTTCCTGCTTGCATTGTGAACGCGGCGATTGTAATTTTGTGGGTCATCTCGTTGATGTTTCTGTGTTGCATTGGGCTGTTCATTTATATTTGCATTTTCTGCTGTTTTTTTTGTGAAGCCGAGTGTTGCTGTTGCCGGAGTCAGAAATCGTCGCAACGTGAAAATGGAAGACGTGAAACACGTTCTCCGGAAGAAATGGAATTGAATCCTCGAATGGAAAATGCATCTCTCATTGACATGTCGGAAGTGTAACAGTTTTTTGTGTTCTGACGATTGGTGGATTCTTCTTCTTCTTCTTCTTCATCTTTTGTTTAATTTACGTGCCTCTGCAGAGACCAGAATCCGTGCGGATCCATTTCGCACCAGGCTTGACTTTAGGACCCATTGATAACATATGAACTCAAAAATGTTTATCCCTTCAGTGAATTATGAACAGTTGAAACTGTGTTTTTTTTTCTTCTGGTTGCCACATTTCTAACATGTGAATAATACATATTTCAATCCGACTTTCTTCTTTCCTTTTTTGTGACAAAAAACAAAAGCATGAGCGTTCGGTTTGACGAAAGCAACACACTGAAACAAATTCGAAGCAATCTGGATGATGCGATCGAAACATCATCTGATACAATAGGGCTCATGGTTCGTAGAGGAAAATCCCTTTGCGAACTAAAACGGGAATGCAATGCTTTATCGTCTTGGGCAAAAACATTTCGAGATCAGGCGGAAACGGTGAGGAAAAACTGCGAAACGGACACAATCAATAGTTATGGCGCGTCGTGTCTGAAAGCAGTAACAAAAATAAATTATTCAGTTTTCTATTTTTTCGTGTTTATTATTCTTTTCATTTCTGCGGTCCTTCTAATTTTCGTTTCCGGAATGTTCAACTGGCTTCGATCAAAGATCGGATTTTGAAAACCTAGAATCCGGAAATAATGAAAAAGCGTGAAAATTCCCGAGAATTATCCTTGACTGTTCCTTTAAAAATTGTTGTTTTTTGAGCAATTCATTGCAGAATAAAACAATTAGAGATCAAAATTATTTTCATTCGGTTGAGAAATGAAAACGAAAACATTTTTCAAAACGGAAGTTATTTTGAACGATTTGAAACAGACGATTTTTCTTCCTCGACCGGATGATGAAGATTTCGAGGATGATGTGAGAGTGATTTTGATAATTTCATCTGATATCCCATCACCATTTGAAATATTCATTGGAAAAGAAGACAAAAAATCGAAAATGACTAAAATCAACTCGGGGTTTGCTGAATTTCAAATTGTGTTTCAGGCCGGCGAAGAAAAGAAAATGCTGACAATGAGAGCCAATAAACCATCTAAAGCCAGCGTCGTTTTGAAAAAATGGAAAGATCAAAAAAGCAATGGCGAAGAAAGCATTCCGTTTTCGGGCGAAACAATTTCTGCATCCGGTTCGAATTCTCAGACATTCTTTCATCGACAAAACACTCAATCAAATTCGAAGTCGTCCCAAAAATCACCAGATACCCGAGTCAGCAATAGAAATGTTCCAGTTAAACCCAAATTTGCCTTGGCTGACATGAACCGATTGCTTGCTCCAAATGATCCCAAACATTTTTCTTTTCATGCCGAACAAATGGCTCCAAACAAAACGTCTTCTCAGGTCCTTCATGGAGTGATAAAAAACCAAAAGTCTTCTTTTCATTTTCCATGTCCAGATAACTCAACTGAAAAAAGCGTCCAGAATTCGAACGGAACAACAAAACACGATGAATTGTGCAGAAGCAATAATAGTCCGAGATTCAGTCGAAGAAGGGTTGGAAAAGATACAACAATTTCCCATTCTGGGATGAGTTGTTCATCGCTGGAAATCAAACCGGCGGTTGCCGTTGATTTGCTGCCTAATAAACCAATAAACACAATTCGCCCGGTTGTCACCGAATCAAAAAGAGGCTTCAGAAAAGCCCACTCTGCTCAACAAAATCCATTTTCACCGCTCATCGAAGAACACAAAAAAACGAATGGGAAAAACGAAGAAAATGAGAGTCAGTGCAAAAAGGAAGATTTGAATGAGCTGACAGGCGAAATCAAAACCCCGTTTCTTCCTTCCCAGCTCCCTCAACCGCAGATCCTGCCACCGCAGATCCTGCCACCGCAGATCCTGCCACCGCAGATCCTGCCACCGCAGATCCTGCCACCGCAGATCCTGCCACCGCAGATCCTGCCACCGCAGCTACAACAACCGCAGCTGCCATTGCCACAGCAGCTACCACCACCTCAGCTCCCATTGCCACAGCATCTACCACCACCACAGCTCCAGCAATCGACAAAGTGTGTCGACGACGAAACATCGAAAAATGCCTTGACTGAATCTGATTCAAGCGGAAATCACGATTTGAAAAGGTCAGAAAATGGAGTCGAAACCATCTCGAATAAACCATTCGAACCTACCGTTTTTTCACACGTTGAAACATCCCAGTTCATCCCGCAATTTCAACCACAATTTCAATCGCAGTCTCAACCCCCATTTTTTCAGCAACACCAAAATCAATCGACTGTGCCAGAATTCCTTCCATCGAATCTTTCATTAACGACCGTGTCCGGTGACAGATTTTCAGAAAACCACAGTTCTGCATCTGGAAAAAATCTTAGCGATTCCCAAAACGAATTGGAAAAAAAAAAAGTTCAGGAAATCATCAGAATCACACCAATTGTCGAAGAAAGCAAAAATGCGAATTTTGGCAACATTGCATTATTAAAATGCGACGAAATTGATTTCGTCAACAACAATGAGTTTGGTGATCGAATCAAAGACAGCGCGAAGGCTAATTCTGCAGTTTCATACAATGCTCCTGCACACGCTGACAATTCGAAAAACGACGTTCCTCTTTCATCACAACAAAAACCACAATCCCAAGTGCAAAGATCATTGATTCAATTTTCCGGTCAAAGCAGCCAACAGAATCAACAGTGTGGGAAATTGAAAGATGGAAGAAATTCGTCTGTTCCATGGGATCCCGTCGCACCACCTTCTTCGACGTGGTGGGAAAAACTTCAGAACATGTTTCAATCCCGAAAAATGAGAATCATTTTGTTTTTAAGTTTGGTGGTGACTGGCTTCCTCGTCTTTCGATTTTTCAAAAGAAAATCTGTTCACCAAAAAACAAAATATATGGACGTCAGGTTGAAGCCATCAGAGGAGACGTATTCGAAAAGAAATCGAAAGCTTGAAAAAAACGATGTTTTCGATAATTCGGCGCTGTTAGGAAATCGTGAAAAGGACAGTTTTGATTTGACGTTTCTTCGCCGATCGATCGCTAGAGACGCTGACGTTGAAATGAAAAAAAATGACGACGACGACGACGACGATTCTGATGACATAATGTCCTATCCACGATATTATGATGATCGCCGAATCCGGCGATTGATGGATGATGAAAAACAAAGAAAAACAATCGGACGTTTTTCCCGCGAACTGACTTGGAATCGCAAAGACAAAAACGAACGAAATAAGCGTGACAAACGACAAATGAAATGTTGTGTTCCGAAAAACACAGATTCGCTCGTTCTGCAGAGTGACGGAGAAAAGGAACCGAAGAAATCAACAGAACAGTCGAGGAATTGTCTGTTGCAGCTTTCAAAGGTTACGGACGTCGCTGACAAAAAAGGATCTGAAAATCGATCGGAGAATGTGCCATCAATGTTGATAACCGAGGTCCCAAAAGTGACTCCGACAAAAATATCAGAAAAGGACGATTTGTTTCCTAAAAAAGAACTCTTGGAACAGACGCGTTCCGCAGCATCGATGAATTCAACTAAATTGACCGAAAAATCTCCGCAAACACGAAAAAACGGGCAATGGATTCCGTCATTGGAAATGAAACCGGAAAGCCAGCAATCTCAAGAGTGCATCAAAGTAGAAAATAATAACGTTGGAGAAGAACCACATCAGTTTCGTCAACCGCGTTTGCAGGAATTTCATCAACTTCAGCAATCGTCGAGTTATCAGGAATGCTTTTTGCCAAAAGCCAACGAAACACCTGTTCCCAATGGGAAATATTCTTTTATTCCGTCGAGCGGTTTCCACGGTGTTTCAATTCCTCTCATGAAAGAAAATCAATCAATTGTCGATATCGATTTAGTCCCGTTAGCTGCTAAAACAAAGCGTTGTGATGCAACATTTCAAAGACAAGACAAAAACTATTTTCCAAATCGTGATATTCATCGACACGATCTTTCGAACGAGTCATTGACATCCCATCCATCGCCAGCTTTCAACATGGACGATAGCGTTTTCGTTCTGTGAAATCCATGTCCTCTGTTTTCCATGCGTTATCGAATCTATTGAGATTTGCCTTTTGCTTTAAGAAAAATGACAGTGTAGAAAAAAATTGTTTTCATCTTTTTGTTTTCAATGTTTAATGTTTCCAATCAAATCGTTTCTGAAAAAACTCGTAACGTCAAAACGGGACATTCCGGATTGATGAAAAACCAAGATTCCCATTCCGATCCCCGCAATTTGAATGCTCATCCGCATCATCATATAAATTCATCTTCGTGCAAAAGAAATCGTTATTTTGATGAAGGTTACTGGCAAAGAAATGTCATGGATCGAATTCCGCATGAAAACTTCGATTGGACATCATCGTCATCATTGTTATCATCATCAGTCGCAAAAAAGAGACAATTGCATTTCACAGTCTTGCAAACTGTCATATCAGACAACAAAAAGATGCGCGCCAGATTCGATCCTTTCGCCGATTTAGAAAGTCGTTTTGTCGCAGAAGAAAAAATAATTCAAGACAGTCGAATTACGAAATATGTTCAGCGCAGTCGAAATATATTATATGACGAATTTAAATTTCGATCTCTCGGGCACAAACAATTTTCGAGATTGAGCGAGGACCCATTTTACCGATCGGCGATTCGCAATCTCCCCGAAAGACTCATTATTTGTCGATATTACGCACTTTGCAAACGAGCCGCAGATGGGGACGCAGCCAGAAATAGCATGTTGTCCATCATCAATTCTTTTTCAGATACGGATGAACCTGAATTAACGGCCAACGCGACCGTGTTCAACAATTGTTTTTTGGAAAATCGAACGTTGCGTTTGGTTTGGCTTCCTATGTTAACTCAACTCCGGATGACTCGTGCTTTGCACATGGAAACGACCGGTTTTCACACCTTTGAACCAATAATGAAATCAATGAAATCGAACATTGAAATCGAACCGACACCAGATTCGAGCAAAACGGTTCGACAACAAGCAAAAACGAATAATTCACAAAAACAGCGAGATGAGCGAAGAAATCATTGCGTCGCTGAACCAGTCATTCATGATGACCGAAATTTCGCATTCATGTCGCGTCGAAATCAGTTTGATGAAACAAGGGGGGTTAATTGCGATTCATGTTGTCAATATTCGCTCGACGAAAAACAGGCTATTCATTACTGGTATGTGGCAGAACGTTGTTTAATATTTGAATTTCACGTCAACGATCTTTCTCACATTTTAAAAATGGCCGTCGAGAACGAAAACATGCAGAGCAAAACATTGGTGCAATTCTTTGTTCAACGTTTTGGAAGAGAGAACGTGTACAAAAGAAACATGCCGAAATTGGCTACGATTCTCAGCATTCACAACAAACGGAAAAATTGCAAAACCTTTCCGTCAGCAATGTTGAAAATGTCTGTCGCGACATTAGTAGCCTTTGTGAGAAGAAACTGGAGCATGAGAGTGTTCAGAAGAAATCGACAGTTCCTAGCTTTGCAACTTCTTGAAGCGTTCATCGTGTCTGCTTCCATAGACGAAATAGCTGACAATTCCGACCGTTTCAGTAACTTTTGTCATCAAACAGAAGGAATCAGTGCTGAAACAGAATATCTCATGAGAAAATCGAGTGATGCAATCGATTCATCTTCAATCAGAAAAAACGTCCGACCCGGAAAGAAATTGCGGAAAAAAATGGGAATGAAATGGAAAACACGTGGTTCGAAAACAACAAGCTTCAATTCAGGTGGGAAAAATGTGTATTTGTTTGACAACGATAAGTTAAACCTAGTTCTCGGTTTGGAAATTTTGGACGCATTTCTGGCTGGAAAAGGTGAGCAGTTTCCAGAATTAGTCAGAAACGAGTATTTGTTTTGGAAAGACAAATTGCACATTCCCGATATTAAACTTGTTCATCAATGGTCTATTGTGAATTTGGAAGATTTGAAACAATTGAGAATGAAGAACAAAATGGATTGTTGCACATCTAACCATTACAAATCATTGCAGACGAAATACGATTATTTCATCACGCCACTTTGGAACCAACTGACTCCGTTTGTGAAAACATGGGCTTTCGAAGGAAAAGTCTTCAACAATGTGATGAGTTGGTGCGTTTTTGAAAAATTGCATCGTTTGTTGAACAAAGTCCCTAAATTGGACGTCGACAGAAGGCGGCAGAAAAAAGAAGAAATATTCCAAAAAATGAAAATGTGCCTTCAACCGCGATCAGGTGAAACGGAACTGTCAAATAACGTGCGATTTATTAAAGAAATGACGCATGTTGAGTCGGTTCTCTTTAAAGCCATTAAAAGTCAAACGTCTTTTGAAAGTTTGTCTGAAATATTTTCAAACGATGAAAATATCAATTTTGTGACTGCATTGAGCCTGTTAAAAAAACAATTGTCTCATTTGTCTTTGTCGAAAATGCATTCCCCAAAATGTCCCGACGATGAATTATTATCGGATGGGCCGTCTCTGGTTCAATCGTGTCCGGTTGCGTCAGAATCAGAACGACCGATTGATTCCTTTTTTCCATTTACTTGTGATCTGGACAAAACCTTGTGCCAAATGGAATTGCGCAATCGGTTTGTTTATCAAATTTCGGATGGTGGCGCCGACGACGACGACTTGCTGTTAGATCTTTTGGTGACCTCCCCGTTTTGGAGAGAAAAAATTGAATCTATGAGATTCAATGTGATGTGGATTTGCAATTTGTTGTTGCCGATGACTGCAATTCACCTTCAGGAAAAGAAAAAGTTCAAAGCAACCAGGAAACGACGCGCTCCCCCATCCCGAACGTCGTCTCCCAACTATCGTTTCGATCGATGCGAGCAGCACCAGCTACAAAATAAAAACGAATTTCATGAAAATAATTCGTTTTTTGTTTTGGTCTGTTCCGTGATGAACAGTTTTTTCCAATCTACGACAACCGTCGATGACCATTTTTCAGACTGGGAAAACTGTCGGTCGCTGTCTATGGCTCCCTGGTCGTTTGTCAATGTTGTTTGTTTGAAATACATGCACGCATCACTGAAAAGTATTTTTAACGAAAACTTGGAAACAACGTGTTTCGACAGCGATCTTTTTGCGGAACTCCTTGTTGAATCTCAGCATTTCCGTCAAAGACCTGTTCGAAGTGATGTTTTGCGCATTGCTGGAAATGTATCTGATGTCGAAACGAGATCAGTGTGTCGAGCTTTAGTGTGTTTGATGTTGTGTTCGCATTTTTGTTTAAAAAACAATTGCAATTTCATTGATTCCATTCTCTTGGAAAAATGTGCCACGATTCTAGTCGGTCGCTACCTCGAACCGATTTCCAGCCTGCCTTTGCGGAACGGAACCGAACTCGGTTTCGGTCAGTCAATTGACATTTTTGAATTTCTTTCGTCGAAATGTTCAGCAATTATCGACAACAATATTGGGGAAGAATGCTTGAAATATTCCAGATGTATCAAAGAAATGTTTGTCAACGACAATGAAGTGTGGCATCGAATTGAGATTTTCCAAAGATTGTTCTAAAAGATTTAACGCGAATCATGAAATAAAGTAAACAAAAATGAGTGAAATATTGAACGAAGAAATTGTACGTCATTCGCCATACAGTTTGAAAAAACACCATTCCATACCACGATTGTCTGCGAAATGTGACAGAGAAAAAACGAACAAAATGCAGTCATCAACCAAAAATGAAAAAAAAAAACCTGTTCAGGACCTTGTTGCTGGAAACATCTCTTTGAATGAAACATCAAAAATTGTGAAAACCGAAACGAGAACGCCACTTTTCGACTCAAATCGTCCCAACGATTCCCTTTTTGTCTCACTGAAGCCGAATGGAAAGAATTGTCATGAAATGAAAAAGAACAAAAAACTGAGGTGTGCATTTCCGAAAGGAATATTGATGTTCTTAGGCTACAGAAACGCTAGAAAAATGGAATCGCAAGATTCTTTTTTCCCGCGTTGTTTTCATTCGAATTCTCATCTGATTTCAAAAACCGCTGATGCCGTGCAGTCGTCATTTCCTGTCTCCGATTCGGTGCCGTCGTCCCGATATTTGCCTACCACTTCTTCCTTGACCTTTGTTCATTTGTTCACAATCAAGAACGCACGATTGCTGATGTCTAATTGCCAAATATATTGGAAATATCCTTCAGCTTGTGAAGAATTTTCAAAATTTATTGATGAATTTTTGTACACGCTTTTAAAAGAGCTTGACAATTTGAAGGAAATTAAAAATGTTCTCAAAAAAATTTCTGCAGCAGATGTGAAATACATTTTGAAAAACCGTTTCGATTTTGAGTACGATGAACAGATTCAAAACTACCCAAAAAAAAAGTGTTTAATCATCAATGAAGCATTTTCAAAAATATTGAAAAACGTTTTTTCCATGAGAACATGGAAAATCAGCAAAGAGGCAATGGAGATCCTCAAAATAACAACGGAATTTGTTGTAATCAGTTCGCTTTCCGAAATATCGAAAGAATCAGAAACTGGAGAAATAACCAGTGTAGACGTAGCAAACTGTTGTCACAAAATGTTGCAAAAACGCTCTTTTCTGTTGTCTAAACAATTGATGGCTGATGATCAACCGTCCGTGAAAACATTCGACTAGAATTCATATCGTCACATGGAACCAAAAATTCAATGGAATATATATTTATTTTCGAAAAAAAAAACAAGACCATCCCATACACCACATCAAAAATATGGGAAAAGAGCGAGGACTGTCAAAGAAACAGCATCATTCAAGGTTGAAAAAAAAATTAAAAATGCAGACGCTTCACCAGTCAACTCGAGATAAAAAAGAGGTCGAAGGCAACCGAGATAATGGAGAATCGACGTTGCTTCAAGAAGAATTTGATGGAGACAATGACGACGACGACGCTTCGATGTCCGAAAGTCGCCAAAGTCGCCAAAGTCGCCGAAGTCGCCGAAGTCGTCGGGTGTCTCGTTTTACACAAATTCCATTGATTTCTCCTTTGATGCATTTTTTGGGAACCGGTCATCTAATGTCGACGTTTCATTCGGTGTTTGTGATGACATCCGTGTCCGCTCTCTTTTTTTCTCTTAGAGACAATTTGATTAGCCCAATCGTCGAATACCTCGTTCCCGAACAATTAGAGAATTATTTTCGCATAAATGTCACCAAACAACCTAAAATCGTCGAACTGATCAATGACATGACCGGGAAAATGGACCAATTCGAAACCGGACCGTACATTATTAATTTTGGAAAAATTTTCAAGGAATTTCTGAATTTTTTGTTAACGTTAATTTTGTCCTTTTGCATTTACCAATTAATGGCTTGGTTTTCGGAAACATTTCTAGTGACATTAGTGAGACGTGCTTAATTAATTTGCTGGCCTCCTGTCTGAGGACGTTCAGAAACAACATCGGCAATTGTAACTGGAACTTTCGAGCTCCCAATTGGTGTTTCAGAAAACGTTTTATTTCTGCTGGTGTCACAGTCTTCTTCTTTTCGAATTTCTGACGGAGCTCGCGTTTCCGAAGCTGGCTGTTTGATTGTTCCAGTTTTGTGATGTTGTTTTACTATTCTGTAATATTTACATTCTCGTCCATCGAAATATTGTGTTATTTCTATGATAGAATCTAAAGGAAATTTGTAAAAACGGCAAATAGGATCGGACACAGAAAGCTTTGGTAAATCTTCCACGTTAATGAAAAATCCGTCTTTTGTGATCTTCTCGAAACGAATCGGTTGCAGTTCGTGCTTCGTGATGTCGCTTTGGACTTCTTTTAATTCAAAAAACTCGTAAACAGGATTGTTCCAAAACGACCGTTGGAACGCTGATGAAAATTTATTAGTGACAAATATTATGGACTCGTACGAAGCAATTGGATGTGGCAAATGAAGAAGAACTTTGTTTCCAAGCTGAACCCTGAAGACAGCATCGAAAACTTTGACAAAAACATGCTTTTCTCCACACATAGCTGTTATGGTCCACGTTCCGCTGTCGACTTGAATGTCGGTGTACTTCCGAGCCGCGCACATTCGTTTTAAAGTGTTAATCGCATTTCGAATTTCATAGCAGTTCAACTCCATTTCCGAACGGGCAAAAAAAGGATTTCCAATGTTTTCGTCGCAAAAGAGTGACATGGCGTCTAAATTTCTCAATTTTTTCAGGGAACATAAATTGTTAAATCCACGTGTCCCCGACGCATCATCGGAAGACTCGTTTCCTTTTTTTCGAATGTTTTTTAGCGGTTTCTTGAAATTCGAAGATGGCAAAGTCTTTTCCATCACTGGTACATCCTCTTTTAGCTGCAGTTTCTCAGGTTCAATGTTGGGAGTTGTTGAAAATGTTGTTCCTGTTCCTGTCAGTCCATTTTTTTTTATTTCGTTTTCCGATTCGGTTTCCATCCGTTGCATGTTTCAATGTTTCAACAATTTTCTTTTTCGACGACAACCAGCGACGAGATTCAAAAGAGAAACAAGGTGATCGATTGTCAGAACGTCTTTTCGGAAAAATACGTTGTGGTTGAAAACTTTGATGTTTTTTTGGAATTCAGAAGATGAAAGAACCTTTAAATATCGTTTCACGACTTGGCGACTTTCAACTTTGAGTTCCAATTCAGTTCTCCCCGAATTTTGTTCACTGAACCTCTTTTTTTGATCGGCTATGTAAATGGGACTTCCACAAAACACTTTCAGAAATGCCCAAGACTGGTCGAATGAATCACACGAACTGGAAGTGACTCTCGACAAAATTGTATCTCTTCCACTAACTTTCCAGTGCGGACTGAGAGACAAAAGTCGAGAGCGATACTTCTTGGGAATCGGGAAGTTGCATGAAAACAGTGCAGCCTTTTTTCGGTTGTTGTTGCCAGTGCTGATTGGTTTCAACTCTTTAGACAAAGATAAATGCGGATCTCTGTTGACGTTTGAGAAAATGGAATCATTGAAATCACATTCGGTTGACGTCAATTGATCTAATTCCATCTTTTGAAATGATGTTCGTGACGATTCGGATTTTATCCGTGATTTTCGGAACTCCTCTGGTTTGACAAACGTACACAAGTTAGCAACTGATAAAGTTTTTTTATTCTGATCCATCGGCGTTCTGTGTGGTTGTTCTTGAATGTTTCTCCCCTCGATTGGAAAATTGAAATACGAGTTCAATTTTCCAATGAAACTGTCGTGCTCTTGTTCCCGTCGCTTTCGGTATATTTCCATAATTTTCCCGAACTCTTTGGAAAAGTAGTCGATTGTTGCAATGTTTGGTCCGCTAATGACATGTTTTCCACTCGAGTATATGAGGAACGTGACAATTCGCATCTGAGCCGTCATTTTTGTCTGCTTCAAGCTTCCGCAACTTCCAGACGGTTTCACCGTTTGAATTTCACTCGTGGTTAGAGTCATTTTGGTTTGTTCGTCGTCCAACCATCTTGCTTCTGTTTGGTAAAAAAATGAAGGAGTCGTTTCCCTGTCGACAACGATTTTGCACATAAGACCATTCGTTATGACATTGGTGTATACAAAAAACTGAGGGAAGTCGGATTGAAATATGTGAAAAAGCGCCATTTGATTGATAGGAAAACCAAAATCTCTTATCGCGTTTGCCATTACTGTGCGAAACACTAGGGGTGACGTGCAACGTTGACCGGTCATTTCTCTAATGAATTGGGAAATCAAAACAAAACCCGTTTTTTCATCGCACTTCCCTACCAAGTGAAATGTCCCACTGAAAAAAACCTTTAATGAAATTCGAAACGGTGGATCAGCGTTTTTTAAAAATATAGATTGTGACAATTGCTTGCCAAGCGATAATTCGTTACTGTCTGTCAATTCTCGTCGTTCAATTGGAACAAAGACACCACGAATGTTTGTGGCGCTTGCCGTCTCGAGCGATGTTGAGTCGTCTTTCGCATTCGACAACAAACTCACGGAACGAAGCATGTTTTCAACGTCAAAGCATTGAAAGTTCAACGAATTGTTGAAGGGCTTCGAAGTTGACAAACGAAAGAAGTGACTTTTGAAATTCAAAAATGAGGGCTTCTCCCAGCGGTAATCCGTTTGGCAAATTAAGGTCTGCGTTGAGAACAACATCATCGCCTCGTCGCTTCTAAATGACAATTGACAATTCACCCCACTACGTACGATCCCGCTGCAGCACGAAAAACGTGTTGTCTTTTCTCGGTTCGCCTCAAGACTGCAGGTTTTTTTGTGATAGCACTCATTTCCAATTATAAAACGTTTTGAACTAGAACGGGAATTGAATCGAAAAACCCTTTTGCCGGATCAAAACCTAAATGCCCAAAATTGGGCAAAATCACGTGACCGAAATGATCACAAATGACTCTATCATACGTCACGTAAATGTCCTCCATTGTTTTAGAAACCTGTCGAAAAGTGTAACCAGACATGCTCGTCATGGTGCTGCTGTCTATAATTCCGGTTCGTCCGCTGCATGAATGTGCGAAAAACTCGATGAAGTTCAAACCATTCATGAAACTCGATTTTATGAAGCCTTTCGATATGAGATCGTCGTTGTTGTTGTCTGCAAAGGCTGCAGAAGGGAAGACAGCAGGAGCATCTTCTGATGCGGGATGGACAGATACAGCAGCAGCAGCAGGAGCAGCGGCGGCTTCAGCAACACGACTATCATCATTTCTTCGGTCGTCGTAGTTCATTTCGTTGTCGTCTGCCGAAGTCGCAATTTTGGAATTGAGTTCACCACGAATTTCACCAAGATCCACGCGATGATGAGAAAATGGCATGAAAGGCGATGTTCTGGTCTTTTTCGTCATAGTCGGGTGAATACGGCATCCTTCGATGTACTGTTGTCCTAACGAACACATTATTTGCATGATATTGAAGGTGTCACCTTTGCTTCCACTGAAACATGTTCTCATGAAACCATTGTCATGAGGCAGAACTTTGAATGTTTGAATTTTTAAATTTTCTGTCGAGCGATTGATGATGTTGATGATGTATCGCTCTTTCAAGCCGTGTTCTGAAACAAACTGACTCGCTGAAGAACATTCCATTTTCATCTGCATCAACGTTTTTGCAGCGCAATCGTCTATAAATAATTGATGTTCTTCTGGAATCTTGCAGTCACTCGGTGAAATCGAAAATCCATGAAAGCGCATGAATTCATTAGCCGCTCGCTGCAATTTATTCACGAATTCAGCGCATGCCTTGTTTCCGAAAGCATCACATATGATTTTGGTGAGAGAAGAGCAACTGCGACCGAGTCGTTTCTTGGTCAATATTCCGTGGACGAATAACCCTTTGTAAATGACAAAATCAGAATGAAATGTTGTCAGTTTTACAGGAAACGATGCGCACAGCAATCCACGCCCGTTCAAATGCGTCAACGGACGAAATTTTAAAATCGGCCGATTGGGGAAATCATCATTCAACCACTCTTTTTGAAAAATGAATCGTTCGACCGAAATATTCGGTCCCCTCGAGTAAGACGAGTCTGATATTTCGATCAATGGACCCGTCTCCAAACCGTCGTTCAAATTCGTGATGGAAACCAAACCATCGACTTCAATACCGGAATTCCAAACATCATCACTCAATTTCACACTAAGATGGCGTAAATAGTCCCAAACTCCTATTTCAGTCCAAGACTTCCAAGCAGAGCGCATTCTCTTGATCGTGTTCGGCATGTCGCAACTCGCCCATGACTCGTCATCTCTCCCGACTTTCGGTTTTTTGAGAAAATCTTTCCACACTATCGAAAACCAAATGTTGTTCCAAAGATCAGAATTCAATGTTTGGACGTTATTACAGTGAAATGTCATGAGATACGTCCCCAAAAGAGAATCCTGAACGATCGTGGCAAAGGGATTGCCATTTTGTTGACTGGTCATCGATTGTAAAGGGCTGCTCAAATTCATGATTTCCGCTTTGGTTTCATAACTTTGTGGAGGAAAAATGTTCATCTCGTCCCCGTCGAAATCCAAATTGAAAGATTCAGTGAGAGCAAGGTTGATTTTTAAGGTTTTCACGTAGATCGGTAAAATTTTTGCTTTCATGCCATACATGCTTCCGCGATGGAGAGTTGGTTGCCTGTTTAGCATGACCCAGTCACCATCACGCAAATGCCTCAAAACTTTGTCGCCGAATTGCAATTGTATCTCGCCAAAATTTAGTTGCTTGGCTATTTTCAAATTTATTTTTTTACCATTCGATTTGATCACAAATTCGCATTCCCCATTTTCCACTGCTCTTTGCAATTCGGCTTTGTTGACAGGACAGACACATTCAGTAAATGTGAGGACTTGAGCCATGAGCAAAGGAACGCCGATTTCGTGCAGATCGAGTGTCGGATCGGGTCCGACTACGGACCGACCACTTTGATTCGTTCTTTTTCCGACGCAATTTTCCCGGACGATTCCCTTTTTTCCCGTCATTCTTTCTTTGAGACCCATGATTGCTTTCCCACTTATAGCGTGTCTCGCTCTGTTACCAGTGTTGTCGAGCGCAGTTTGACTTCGAAAAACTAGATTGCAATAAGCCTTTCGCTCCTGAAAAGAGCAAATGGACGACGAAGCCTCAACTGCGCCGACAACTGAATTTTTCTTCATGATGCCTCTCGCTGCTGCCGTTTTTGAAAGCAAACTGCTTTTTTCATGTTGGTTTTGGGCCATTTTCAAAGTTCGTTTTTGTGTTTTTTTGTCACTGGCGCTGCTGCCCTCATCACTGCTGCTGTCATCACTACTGTTTTTTCTGCTGCTCCCTTTTCTTCTCCTTTTTCGTCTTCGTCTTCTGCCATCGTCGGTGCCACAGTGTGATATTTCTTGAGATTGCGTCATTTCTTCTTTCCATCGTGCTATCGCCGCAAGAGAGTTGTTCGATTTCACTATTTCACAGTATTGATATGTCAAGTCATCATCGCAAACTTGCATTTCCGAACTTACAACAAACGTCCGTCCACAAATAGGTAACACAGGCATGCAAGTCATAATGGCGCAGCGTGGATGACTTTTTGTCGGGTCGATTCCTATAGAGATCAAATCCTGATCGGACCATCTCGTCACTATATCATCGACCTGGTCGACATATAAAGGCAACCAACCCAGCTTGTTTGTCTGCGAAGCCGACGTGTGCTGCAATCCCCGATTTTCGTCGTGATGAGGAGTGTCATCATCGGCAGCTGGTTCTAGCGTGATAACGGAATGATGTTGTTTCAATCCAGTTTTCGCGTGAAATTTGAAAAGCAGATGAGATGATGAAAGGTCTGACTGGGTCGCTTTGAAATCAACTTGAAAATGTCCGCAATGTGGGCAAATCAATTTCTTCAAACGTTTCAATTTTGCAACCAACTCCTCAAAATTTGGAGTTTCTTTCGCATCAAGGTCTCTCTGACTGACTAAAGGACGATAGCAATAAAAACAAAAACATCGAAGAGTTTGCACTAAATACGAACTGAAAAGTGGGTGGAAAATTTTTTTCGAAAAATTGATCACTCCAAAATGACCGGGACAATTCCAAATGTTCTTCCTACACGTTTGACAAAAAGAACGAACGTTCGTCGTTCCCATTCTCGCATCATAAACGGTGCCATGACACCGAACGTCGCTTTGCGTGGGAATCTTGCTTTGGGTGACAGTGCAAACGCTCATCTTTTGAATTTCTTCACTGCTCAATAAACCGAATTGAATCGATGCTATTTTCATGAAAAATGGTTGATGATTCGAATCGAAAGGTCCAGAATTGAACGAATCTGTCGACTTAAAAACCGTCGAAGGTGCTGAATGTTGATAACCACGTTGACGATTGGAAATTACTTTTTTCACTGATCTGTCTTCAGACTTTTGGAGAATCAGCTGATTGCATGGCTGACTGCATTTGGTGACACGTGTAATGCCTTGGTCCGCAATCTTTTCCGCTTTATTAGCCACGTCCACGTCCACGTCCGGGTCCAAGTCCGGGTTCAAGTCAACGTCCCGGTCCATGGCCGTGTCAAAGTTCGGTCTTGATAATCTTTATCAATAGGACGCGTCAATTTGAAATTCAGCAAAACTGTTTTTTTTTTTTTGAACACGAAAATTCAGTTCAGCGATTGGTTCAAGATTTCGTTTTTCTCTTCTGACGCCCACTTCACAAAATTAAAAAAGAAAAAGACGACAATGTCACCAATAGAAAGAAAAAAGGCAAACTCCGTTAAAAAAAACCCTCAAAACTGAGAGACCGGAGATCACGAGTGACGTGTGGTGTGTGCAGAACCAAACTGAACAACTCTCTCTCTCTCGTCACTTTCATCGTTTGAAATATTTGAAATATTTATGTCGCATCAGCAGACATGAAATTGATTGGTGTGTCAAAGTGTTGTTTTTTTTTGGCCCAATGTCGTTTCATTTTCGAAATTTTTGATGTGATCAATTTCTGCATCAGTTAAACACTAATCGAATGACAAAATGTCAATTGTCCAACGCTATGTCTGAAGTTTATTTTGTTTTCGTAATCATTCCGTTGTTCATTCTTTTTTGTCTTGTCATTTTAATTTTGTTTGAGGTTTTTGATTTTTTTTTCAGGATTCGAAAATGATTTGCTCGCTTCGTCTTTCGTTTCTCCAGAAAATGACGCAAACGGAAACGAATGCATTTCTCCCGGATTATCGAAAAATCAGTGGGTGTTGCTGGGGTGCGTTCTCTCAATCGCCATGTCTGTGATAATAATCGTCGCGTCGACAGTAATTGGAGCCTCATTTTATCTGCTGATGCGAAGAGCGGAACGGAATTGGTCATTTCATAGCATTCGACGACCTAGACGACTCAAACGACTCAAACGACAGCTGCTCCTGGGAAGCGAAACTTTGACTGAAAACTCTAAAAAGACAGCGAAAAAATATCATCGTTCATTTCCAAACATTTCGAGATGGATTTCGTTAACATCAATTCCGGAAACGTTCACTCACATTGAAGACGTTGAAAACCAAATTGACCAAAAAACAACACATTATTTCTTAAAAAACGAAGAACTACAAAGTTTGTTCCCTGACCGTTGTTTGAAACATTCTGCCGTCACTTCATATGGAACTATTTCAGATTCAACGCAAAATGTCGGACGATGCACTGAAAATCAAGATTTGATCACTTTCAAGGGGTCGCCCTGACAGTTAAACAAAACTGCGACAGTCAAAGAAAGCGATTGGTCTGGAATGTTTTTAATTGATTGTTTTCAACAAACGATCGAACTCCCATAACGACTTGTTTTTTTTTTTTTTACTTTCTGAACTGTGATGAAGCAAAATGATTTTCTTTGTCTTCTAAATTTCCCATGCTTTCCGTGCTCCGAGGGGTGCTGTTTGCTTTCGTTGTTATTTTTCTTGTCACCGGCACAGTTAAATTGCTGTATATTTGTTTTTGGTTGCTGTTGTTTTCAAAAATTGGCGTAATTCTGGTTACATTTTTTGGAACAACTGTGACGTCTCCATTATCTTGCAAAAAATATATGTTATCCATCAGCATTTGATGAACGTCGTTGATCGTCATTTTCGGAAAAACTAAAAAGTTGCTGAAATTGTATTCAGTTGTGAAACTGTCCGCTTCTGTTTCTCGATTCAAAAAACGATCGTTGCTATCAAATATTCCATTCATCGACAACCTGACGGGGATCATGACGTGAGCAGGCTCTGAGTTTCTCAACGTTTTTCTTTTTCGTGAATTCATTGGAAGATTAGTTGGTTGATCTGCAAACCATGGTTCCAATTCTCTGAATCCAGGATTAATGCCTGGACAACACGAATCATTCTTTAAGTTAGAAAAGTTTCCAAGTGAATCTAATTTGCTGAGTTCGACCCTTTTGGAATTTAGATTTTTTCTTCGATTGAAGTGCGACCTTCGATCTGAGGGCGTTCGTTTGATGTTTCCACGCCCATCTCGCATCATCTTCAAAGAACTGTTCACATCCGAGCCTGCCGATTTCATGAGGCGGTTGCGATAGCTCACTTTTCGACGACCATCCATTCGGATTTGTGGCTGATTTTCTCCCGCCGTCTTCGTCGATACCAGTTTTTCGCGTCGATTCTTGGTTGGTAAATTCAAAGAATTTTTCCAAATCCTTTTTGAGGAATGTTTGGAGTGATTGTAGCGTCCTGCGACTTGAGCTGATTTTCGGGAACGATGTTTTGTGGAAATCATTGTTTTTCTGCACGTTTTTCGTACTGTTGAATTTGTCATCTTTTCATTAGCAGCACGCTTCTTCAAACTTTTTAAATTACGCAATGAAGTGTTTTTGCTAACCATTTTTTTTTCACCTTTTTTAATTTGAATCAGATTCAGTTCCTTGAAATGAAATTTGACACGTTCACCGGGTCGATTCGTTTTTTTGTCGCTTTCGTGATCGTCGTCTTCCCATTTCTTGCTTCAGTCGCGTCGATTTCTGAATCAGGTTAGCCAGTTCTTCCGCTTTTTAATACCGGTGACGATGGACTTTCCTTTTCAAACCGATCTTCATCTTCAGCAGAATTTCATCAAAGTCAACAACATCACGCTTTCATTCCATCGAAACACAACAACAACAAACATGGTTGTCAGTTTCCAGGCCTTCCAGCTCACGTGTTGTTTGTTCAATTCTTCCCGTCGTCTCCATCTGATGGAATGAATCGTCGCATTGGAATCATTTCTGAAGAATCAACAATTCGATTTTCATACGAAGATATTGTATTTCCAGTTCGTTCAGAAATTCACATGATTTGTCAGTCAACGCTCGATCGTCTTTCAATGATTGACAGTGTTTCCCTTTCAAACATTTTCCATAATCGATTGACTGCATCCGATTGGAAACACAACAATGACAGCACTGAAGAGAACTCGCAGTTAGAAGAAGAAAAAAATTTTCCAGGAGAAATATTTGATTTCATAGATGATGTTCTCGTGGAAGAATTGCGAAAACAAATTTTGTTTTCTTCAGCGTGCAAAACCGACAACACATGGAATTTTGATAATTCCCAGATTTCTTTGATGGCAAAAGCTTCGGAATGTGCGGCTCATCTTTCAGAAAAATTTTGGATTGTCAACCGAACCGAAATGAAAAGTGCATCGGAATTTGAAATTTCCTTCAACAATGCCCGCTGGACCCATTTCTCGGAGAACATGTCTCAACGTTTGGCCTCTCTAAATGCTTTTAATGTGTCGGCTTCCGTTCTAAATTTCGAACGGGAAATCAGAAAACCCCTTGAATTTTCTATCTCGAAAGTTTTTTTGGCTTTTCGTCAAGGTATTTTTCTGGGAAACACTCTCTCCGTCTATGACAGAGAAAAGAATATGACGGTTTGTCATTGTCATCTCACCGAAGAAATTCTTCACTTTCGAAATTTGCACAAAGAACAGTCGGTACTGAACAACAATGATTCGTCAGAAACAATGAACGGAAGACATAAACAATGGTGGTGGAAGTTCCTATCGTTTGATTGCACAAACAATCAATCGTCAACAAGACGAACAGCTGTCTATTCAGTGAAATATTTGACGATTTCATTTGTGGCAACGGGTAATCCTTTGTTGAAGGAATTTCAGTTTTTTTCAAACGATATTTTTTCTCAAGGGGTTCGAGCGGCATCTTTGATCGATTCACCTCTTGCTGGCTGGCCGCAGGCACCACCCGACAATTGCGCTTTTTCAAAGTTGGCCCCAGGTTCACTTTTGGATACGAATGACTCTAACACAGATTATGATTACCAAATTGAAACAAAAACCGACGAAACGGAATTGTCCATTTCGCATCGTGATTTGAAAATTGTGCATCTTTCCTACGGGTTTTCGTTGACTTGCAACTATTTACAAAACAAAGACTCGGAAGCAAAAATTCAAAACATCCACATTAATTGCGTTCATTCCAATCGGTTTGGAAGGTGGTTTTATCAAGAACCTGAATGTCGTCAAGTTTCACCGCCAACTCCGAACAATGCGTTTTCGAAACAACACCAGACTTCTTTGCTTGAGGTGACAAAAAGAATGTTTTTATTAAACGACGGAGTTCCAAAATGCGAAATCGTGACTGGTTCAGAGTCAATGTTCCGCGAACTTCAAAATTCTCATGAAGACGGCATCGAGGCACCGATGACTCATTTTAAACCAGATATCGTTCACTCCAAAATTTCGACTAGTGGCCACAAGGAATTGCGTCTCACAGTTTCCTTCATGTCTTTTCTTTTTGCGTCTGTTTCCGTGTTATTCATGTTTCATTGAATGTTGTTGGGTGTTTTTGTTCTCGTCATTGAGTGATCGTTGTTTTCAATCACCTTTCGTCATCGTTTCCCAAAAATGTGTTCGTCATATTTGGTGTTGGTAAAATTGAATGTAACCTGTTTTAAAATACAAAAAAAACAAAAAAAAACACTTTTCTTCTCCATTTTGGGAATGTCGGGGCAACTAATTTTGATGGTCCAATCTGTTGACTGTGTGGTGAATCCAAGCCAGATGAGAAATGACATTAGTAACACCGGTTCCTGTTCCCTTGCCGCACAAACGCAAACCGTAAGAAACGAGCCCGACAACGACGTCGTGTCCGAGTTCGTTTTGTTGAATCACTGGCGAACCACTGTCCCCTTGACAAGTCGTGCTGGAAACCGATGAGGGTGCAAAACAGAAAACCGATCGATATCTTGACACTGAAGGGAGTGTTTCTGTCAACGATTGTTTCTCGCATTCATTCGGCTCACCATTTTGACGGAAAAAACGTACTTGTCCGCTGATAAATTGCAAATCATCGACGAATGTGTTGACAACATTGCCATTCGGACTGACAGTTTGTCCTGAAATGCCGTAGCCGGCTATAATCGATGTTTTCGACACAGGGTCATGATCAGGTTTCGGTAACTGTATGGGATAAACTGAATCATTGAATTCGAAAGGTGAGTCGACTTGCACAATGCAGATATCTTGAATGAGCTTGTCAGAAGAGTAAAGAGGATGCCAATGAACTCGTTTCACCCGCCGAACCTGTGGCATCGCACTCCATCGCTTGGAGCCTGCTTCAATTGTTATTCCCAGTGACGTGGCATCGGTGCTGACATACGATCCATCGGTTCGGACATTTCTCATCATGTCTACGATGCAGTGTGCTACTGTGAGCACCAAAGTCTTCGAAATGATCGATGCAGTGCAATGGCGATTGTTCAATCGTTTCATGGAACACACATAACCCAACGATTTTTCGTTGGAAGCCGACGTTCCTCCTATAATTCGTAAGGAAGGCTGCATATTGTCTTGCGGGGAAATGTTGAGCCAAGCAGACGGATATTTGTTTGTTAGCCACAAGGTTTCAGCCTCATCTCGCAATCTCGTTTTCATGTTTGTGAAACATTTGTATCTTTCATTGAAATGAACAATGACATTTGGGTCGTTCAAACATTCACTGTCGGCATACAAAATCAATGGATTTTCACCTAAAGTCGGAACCGGATAAGCATTCAAGTAATTTTGCCAATTCATCCGTTTTGGATCAGGACGATCTTTTGCTGAATGGCAATTTGGATTATCCTGCAACGAGAAATTGGCTAATGATTGACTCGCCAAACGACAGTTTTGTTGAACGATGAAATTTGTGTCATAGTTGTTGAATACAGTTTCCTCTAAAGGTTTGACGGCCTGTTCCGAATCTTTATTCGACGGATCAAGAGAACCATTCCCCTTTGTAAGAAATATGTAAATACAAAACATTACCCCCAATCCCATCATTATGTAATTGAGTCTAGACGGATGAAAGATTTCTCGGAGAAACGTGTCCTTTGAACGTCTTTGTTTTCGCCTATTTGCGATCGACACAGATGACGATTTGGGATCCCGAGAATTAAAACGCAGCTTGAATGACATGAATTTCAATGAAGGAAGGAACTCACTCAAACAACAACAAATTTATTTCCTCAGGAGTAGCAGAATTCCGAAAGCAACACAATCTGGCAACACAAGAATGGTCATTAAAAGGAGACATTGTGGAAAACATTGAAAGAGATTCCGTGAACGTTTCCAAATTGTCAAAATCAGCTTCATTCGATAGGTCACGATCCGAGCAAAAGCACATGGCGCCTGGTATGCAACGAAACCGAAATTGAGTGATAACAAACTCTATTTTCACGGTCAATCGGTCAAGCGGGTCGGTATGCTTGGAAAAAAAAAACAGCACGCCAATTTACGGGACGCGGGCTATATTGTATCATTACCATTCCCGCCGTTGGAGGCGTTGTCATGTCTCTCTCCCGCGTGAAGAGGCGGGCATTCCGTATCAAGCTTCTACTATCGTATGAAATGCTCTGTATCGTCATGGTCAATACACTAGTTTCTTTTCAACTCTCAAAATGGGCCAACCATCTGAACAACCAACTACTGAATCTTTAGAAACTTCGTCGAAGGCGTCTCCCGAGTTTGTCACACGTTTCGAAGTATTAGATCCCGTACATGCATCTCTTTTGAGCGAAGACCTTACCAAAGTTATCCTAAAGTACAATACTATAGTTACTAAACTTAATCGTCGTGATATCATTGACGATTCCGATATCGAAGAATTTGATTCGAAGATGAAAGAATTTCGACTTTCGACTTCCACATTGCTCGCTGATATGGAATTTTTTGTTGATGTTATTTATTCGGGCCAAAAAGCTGAAGGACACAATTGACATGCGTCGAACGCTTTGGCAAACTAGCTAGACATTATTTTACAAGACTGTACGGCGATCCTCTTCTCGTTGCTTTCCCGCATATTTTGTCAACCCATTTTAACGACGACATTTCATCGCGTGTCTGGGTGCGCCAAACGACAGTTTTGTTGAACGATGAAATTTGTCTGTGTCATAGTTGTTGAATACAGTTTCCTCTAAAAATGTGACGGCTTGTTCTGGCTCTTTTCATTCGACGTATGAAAAATTTCTGGAACCATTCCCCTTTGTAAGAAATATGTAAATATAAAAAAATTACCCCCAATCCCATCATTATGTAACTAGGTCTGGACGGATAAAAGATTTCTCGGAGAAACGTGTCCTTTGAACGTCTTTGTTTTCGCCTATTTGCGATCGACGTTCAGATGACGTTTTGGGATCCCGAGAATTAAAACGCTCAGCTTGAATGACATGAATTTCAATGAAGGAAGGAACTCACTCAAACAACAACATATTTATTTCCTCATGAGTAGCAGAATTCCGAAAGCAACAGCTGAAAACACAAGAATGGTCATCAAAGGAGACATTGTGGAAAACATTGAAAAAGATTCCGTGAACGTTTCCAAATTGTCAAAATTAGCTTCATTCGATAGGTCGCCGGCACCGATTTCAGAGGGTTCAATCGATTTCAGCTGACTTTTCCTGTATCCGTCCCGTTGGCGCGATTTCTTTCTTTGACGTTTCACGCACATCGTTACTTTATGTAATTTTATTTCAAAAATTCTTTATCAAAAGCACATCATTATTGTTTTCACAACAATTTCAATCAGTCGCAAAAAAGAACATTGTCGATACGTTGTTGAAAATCGGCCTGTTTCCTTCCAGAGGGACAATCCTCGTGTCATCAGCCAAAAACCAATCTTTCCTGTTGACATTCAAATCATTGGGTCTTTGCTTTGTGAGTCTTCTTTCAAACAAATTCTTCTTCGGAAACGAACATTTCTCGTTTTCTTGTCCGTCTCGCCCAATACCGTTTTCGGGTGAAGCACAGTGAAGACCACCTAAATTCAACAACAATGGGACAAATGACGAAGTCCGTCGTCGAAGAGCTGGATTTGTTTGCGGCAAACTGTCTGAACAACTGCTTTGGTTCTTCATGTTTGGTTTTGGTCGTTCTTGTTTGTCGGTTTTTGACGGTTGAAATTTTCTTTTAAACTGATAAATGTAATGACCACCATGCATGGAATAGCCTGACCCATCCGCGTTCGACAACCGATTTCTTATCCCAACGTGATTCACGATGGAAATCAGATTGTATCGCGGCGATTTTCCGGACAACCAGACACAATCGTCCACGTCCAATACACCACTGACATTATCAATGAAACATTCATTTTTAATGTCCCAAGGTTTCGAAAAATGAATGGACAATATTTTCGGAAAACGAGCAATAGATCTATGACATTTTACGTGATTTCTTTGCTTGCAATTTTCGCACTCGTAATTGTCCAGCGTTTCGGGTTCGAAAATTGACGATATCAAACAATCTTTTAAACTGTTCTGAATGCAATGCTTAGATGGGTCAAGGTTCAGCGATTGGAAAATGTCAAATGTTTCTTTGTTATGCCTGCAGATATCGCAGACCAGCCTAACGTTCATCATTCCAAAAAAGCAATCGATCAAGGGATTTCTAGATGGAAAATGGTTCATCCAAAACGATTCAGCACGTTTCCACGACAGTGCGACATTTTCGTTGAAGGCAGACGCAAAACACGAATTTTTTCTGTCGCGAGTCGGCGTTTTCGAGATTTTCAAATTCGGGAACAATCGAAAAATCCGAAAATTGGGGGGAGAAAGACGCAGAGAGGGAGACGATGGCGACAGAAGAGGGGGAGACGATGGCGACAGAAGAGGGGGAGACGATGGCGACAGAGGAGGGGGAGACGATGGCGACAGAGGAGGGGAAGACGATGGCGACAGAGGAGGGGGAGACGATGGCGACAGAGAGGGGGAAGAATTCTGTTGGGAAAAATGCGACGACGAAAAAAACACCGAATCCGGAAATGAAACAGGATTTCTCCGCGTCGGTTCCAAAAAAGAACAATGTTTGACAAATTTGTCAACTAATTCAAAAAACAATTCCAGAGCGTCATTCTGTGTGCCCAAAAATGAATCAGTTCGGGTTTTCAGAATTTCAGTTCGATCCGATTTTCCATTTCCGGGAACAGGACAATGAAAAGGGGCAAAGCAATCCGAACAAAACATTGAAAACACCAAATCATTGACAATTAAATTTCTAGACTGTAAAAATGTTTCACCAGTTGTCCCTTTTCCGAATTGATCAAAACGTGAAGGAATGTCAGGCGACTGCAAATCAGAAATGAATTGAAAAAAATGACTGATGAAGGCATTGCAATATTTTTCGGAACATGGCATCGGCAAAGAAGTGTTCGATGATGATCGCAGCGTTTCAGACGATTCCATCAGAGTGCCGCTTTGCGAATGTGATTTCTTTTCTTTTCGTTCAGCTACTTTCCTCAACGTGTTATGGGTTGCGACAAGTCTGTTGAAATCCTGTTCGCACCATTCTCGAACAGAGGCAAACATGTGGAGAACCACATTAAAAAAACAAGAGTTTCTTAAATTGACAATTCCTTTTCGTGGAATGACAAGTTCCATCTTGTCCGCAGTTTTCACATGATCTTCATCTAGTTTGTTCAACGAATCAATTATTTTCCATTTGGCATCCAAAGACATTGCTTTTGTTTTTGAACCAAAATAACTGGAAAAAGACCCGAAGCATGTGATGTCGTTGTTGTTGTTGTTGTTGTTTTAGTCTACGTCGGCGAATTCATTTTGAAAGTTGCGTTTCAATTGTTTTTCAGAATTCCTTTTTTTGTCAGGAGAACCAAAAAAAACCAGATTCACTGCAGAAAAAAAACTAAAAATTCAAATGGAAAAATTGTCATGGAACACTGTCACAATGGATGTTCACATTTCATCACTGTTCAGCGGAGCAGCGACGATTACAACTAAGCAGAGAGCTGTCGACTGATCGCATGGAACGACCAAGTTTCCGTCTTTTCGTCTTCGCTCTGCCACCCAGATTGCTCATATCGTCGCTCAGTGTTGATGACAGTGATAAATAGATGTCAGTAGAATTTCTATTTTTTTCAGATCTGTGTTTCTCGTGTTTTTGTCGGTTTGTTGAAAGGAACTTCTTTTTTGTTTTGCGTGACATTGACACTGAATGTCGAAATGCTCCAATTTCTTTTTTTTGTATTTGTTTTTGTTTTCGGAAGGACATTCGAGTCATATTGGCGATTGCAGACTTTGCATTGCGGCGAAAGTCAAAGACGTCTTGTTTGTTCATGAAACCAAAGTTCAAAGTATTGAAATGGCCAATATGTTCGAAATTTTTTCGTTCACAACACACCAAAAAAGAAAAGAAAATACATCAATGGTTTTGAAAAAATTGAGTGGCGGTGTTTTAACTGATATTAATGAAACGTGGTTGAGAAAAAATCGGAATGACCGACACCAACTTATTAACGGAGCAATCGCTCTCAACATAGTGTCCAAAGACGATGACGTGACAAAAGTCCCAGTTTCTGTTCTTCGAAAAGGAATAGGGAACTATCTGAAAAACACGCTCGATGACCCTTGGAAAAAAATCGATATGTTGCAACACAATGGTTTTGAAATTGAAGGAATTGAAAAGGAATTTTTTGACGTATTGCGATTTCCTTGTTCAAAATTAAAAAAAAACAACCGGAAAATGAAAGAATCGTTCCAACACGAAACCGACATGTTAAATGAAGATGTTCTGAAAAGGGAAGAAATAGAACATTTTCGCTCAATTATGAAGAAAATTGACAAAAAAGAATCGGATGAAATCGAATGCCAGATTTGCAGACAAATTAAAGATCAATTCTACACACTTGAAATGAAACTTCTTCTGGACGAACCTAAACGATTGTTCAATGTCACCAAACGTTTATCTCCCCATCAATCATTTGCCAGCTCTCTCATCCCGTTTTCGCGAAAAGAGGACGTGATATTGTGGAAAAAAGCCGTCAACCACTTTGTAAATTCCCTGAAAACACAAGGAGCGACTAGCACGCTGGTCGAAAGAAACAAAATCATTAGAAACACAAGTGCTATAGCAAATCCTATTTTTGAAAATTTCAACAACGTTCTGAATTTTTTAGGAGACCGAGCTCTCAGTTTTTATGAAACTCAAGAATGGAAAGATTTAATGCATGCTCAGGAGTTTTTCACTAAAGAACAATTGGCAACAATTGAAAGTGGAGGTTTCCGTCCGCATGAAATTATTATGCGAAAAAACAAACAGCGAAACGGAGAAATTGGACAACGCAGTGGCGTGACATCGAAATTTATTGAAAACCTAATTGATGCAGAATCATTGCAGGACGACCGTTGCAACCAAGTTAACGTTGATCATCGAAAAGAACATCAAAAAGTCATTGACGACCTGGACGCACTGAGTAGCATCATGGGAATCGACCAGTCCCAACGGATATTTTTGAATGGAAAATTGAATTTTCAGCAACTGAAAAAGTTTTTTGTCGAGATGGAAAAAAAACTGAAAATGAATCACGTTCTTTCGTCCGCACAAACATCGTTCTCTCACGAATTGAAAAACAATTCGGAACTGGTAAAAAAAGTTGCTGAACAATTCAACATTGCTCCTCCATTTTCGAAAATTGGCGAATTGGAATTCAGAACTGTGAAATGTCTGACAAAAGAAATTCCAGGGATTATTGGTGATTTTGTCACAGCCATATTTTCCGTCTGACGGGTTTTCATTTCAAAGTTCTTTCATTTCATGATCTGAACATTGAAATCATTTTTTTTTCATTGCTCATTCTCTCACAACTTCAATTTTCATAACATTGCAGTTGTTTTTCTTGACGACTGTTTGACGATTGACGGCAAAAAAAACAAGCCAATCAGCGACGGCGAAAGTGTTGTACGGTGGGTTTGGGAATTCTCAACGATTTTTTCGATCCATTTTGTGAAAGGGAAGGAATCAGAACGGGCGTAGATAGTGTTTCTCCATTATTTTCGAAAACAAAACATTTCAAAATCTTAATTCTTCAACGAACACAGTGAAGATTGGAAAGTTTTAAGAAACAAACAAACAAACGAATTCAGTTTTGTGATATTCGACTTTAGTGAGCAACTTTAACAAAATATCGATTTGTTCGGCACATCATGTCATTTTACAGCTCTACTAAACGAGGTTTGATTTCTTCGTTAAAAACAACTTCATCTGACACGGCATTGTGTCACGTCGACGACGAAAGAGACATTGAAAAAAAGGAAAAAATGGATGATGAATTATCAAAATTAGGAAAGGAAACAAAATTCTATTGGAATGCCATGCCATGTCAAATTCAAAAAAGACTAACAAAAGACGGTCGACCGTGGATGGAATATCATTTGAAATCGCATTATTGCCAGAAATCACAAAGTCATTCACCACCACGTTACGACATTGTCGGTCTCGGAACTCCATTTCTAGGAAAATTTCGATTCGACCAGCAGAAAAAGGAAGAGTTTGTAGACACTTACGCTCGCAAAATATTTGTTGACAAGGAGCGAGTCAGCTTGGCTGAAGTGCCTCATGAAGAAGGAAATAATCCTCTTGTTTTCGATTTCGACATCTGTGGCTATTTAGACCTGCAGCATCATTCTGCAACAGACTTCACCATTCCTCCAGAAAACGTGGTTCAATTGATTAGAGTAATTCGAGAAATAGTTCTTAAGCTGTTTTTAACAAGGATATACTCTTCTTTTAATTCGACGAAAAACGTTAAAAATGAAAAGAATTTTTCAAATGGACTGAACGACATTGTGAATTGGATCGAAAAAGACATTTTTCCTTGTGTCATTTTACAAAAATCGAAATATCCATACGTCGTTGAAAAAACAGACAGCAGTGGAAAACGCGTCCTGTTTGTCAAAAATGGATTTCATCTTCATTTTCCGGCAGTTTTGTTGACTAGTGACGAAGTCAAAACGTATGTTTTGCCATTTTTGAAAAGGGCTGTTCACGAACATTGGGATTCGTTTTTCAGTCCTTTTCCACGTCCCTCTTTTGAAAAAATAGATGACGTCGTTGATGACGTCTACAGAAAACCCTGGTTGCTGTACGGGTCTTGCAAATCGGAAAACGACGCGTCCTCTTACGAGTGGACGTACGTCGTTTCGCAGACTCGAAATGGAAACGATTGTGTTCCCCACCTCGAATTATTTCCTTCTGACGAACTTTGTCAACTACAGATCATTCGAAACGTCTTCGGACACATTATGCCAAATACCATGATGAGGAAACTGAACGACATCTATGAAAAGTTAGAAACCGTTTCTCGCGAATTGGAAAAACGAGGTCAGAGTTTGGAAACACGACAGGCGTCTTTGAAACCGTTGAAGATGGAAGCTAATTTGTTTTCGAAAAAGTGCATCATTACCTTATTGAGTTTTCGATTGAATCACAATTGGATGAATACTAAACTCGTGGATGTGTTGACGCAAAAAATTGAGAAATGCCTTCAATGTTTGAAATGGAATCCAAATGACGAATCCGAAGAACATGAAGAAGACATAGACTTCAATTCAGCTGAAGACGACGGAGAAATTGAATCAACCTTTTGTGTTTCTTCCGCTAGTACGTCATCGTCATCATCACCCACTCGCCTGTCATCATTATCTGCAGCCGAAAACGTGAATTGGAGAGACATAGATGGGATTTTAGACAGCTTTCCTATCGAAGCTCGCGATAATTATCAATTGTGGAGAATCGTGGGATTGTGTTTGAAAGACTTATGCGGGCACAATAAAGAGGGGTTCGAGAAGTGGGAAAATTGGGCTTCAAAAGCGCCTTCGAAATACAAAAAACCGAACGACCATTGGCGAGTGTGGCAAAATTTCAAAACGTCATCCAATTGGGACACGCAACGATGTGTTCGAGTGTTGAAAAAACAACTGGCAAGCTGTTTGCAAAAAAACAGTATTTCAAAAGCACTTGAAAGCAGAATTGTGAAAAGAAATGAATCAGTGCAACGAAAATTGAAAGGAAACAGCGAACCACACCATCAGGACCAACCTGAATTGAATGAGCAAACACAACCGATACCGCCATTAAGGAACAACGACGTTTTGGAAATCAGTCCTGTGTTTTCTTCAACGAGCTGTTCGTCATCGAAAAGCATGAAAGAATGTTTTGTCAGATGCCAGGAAGCGTTCAGAGAAATTCGAAGAAATAGCGGTCATCGAACAAAAGCGTTTTCGTCCAATGGCTGTTCATCGCTGAGTGTCGACGTCGGTGAAACAACACAAAGTTGTTTTCCACAATCTCTCAACGATTTTCAAATCGCATCATTCTGGTGCAAATATCTGAATCGTAATCGATACATATACAGTCGGGAAGTAAAAACGTGGTTCTTTTTTGAAAAGCATTTTTGGAACTGGAAAAACGAAGGTTTTTTAGACATTGCGCTGGAATTGAATGCAATGTCGGCATGGATCAGACAAGAATTGAATGAAAAAAAACAACAACAAATGGAAAAACATGCTATTCTTTCAGAGAATGTAGAGAAAGAAAATTGTCCGTCTTCCGGAGGGATGCTCATTGGTTGCAGTGGTAACAATGACGACCATAGAAGTCGTGGAAGTCATCGAGCTGGGAGTGGCAGAAACGTCAAAAAGCTTTTGACCCCGGAAGAAAATGAAATTGCCTTTTTGGAGAAATTAATAGAAAAGTTGGAAGACAACCGCAAAAAAAGACCGATCATCAACGAAATTCAATCTTTGTGTGCAATTGAAGACTTTGTCCATCGTTTAGATTCAAAATCGACAATGTTTGGTTTCAAAAACGGTGTTTTTGACCTTGACACACATGTGTTTCGCCCAGGTCGACAAAACGATTTCATGACTAAGCATGTTTCGTATCATTTTTTTAATTGTCATGATTTGACTGAAGATTTTGAAATTGGAAAGCACTGGAAAGATGACCAATCGTCTGTTTTACAGAATGATCATTTTGATCATGAAGAAGATGATCAACTGTCTTTTTTGCACAACAATGATGATGATGATGATAATGATGATGATGACGATGATGATTACGATGACGAGAATGATAACAATATCGAACCCCGCGACGACGGCAACAACAGAATCTATTTTGGATGCGATGAAGACATTGATGTTGACGACCCAGGGCCATTCATTTCTAACAAACAGGAAAATGCCACCGACAGCGACGACGGGAACTCTTGGTCGTCATTGCATTCACAGTCGTCGTCATCAATGATGTCATTTGACATTTCTCGACCCAAAAATGAAAAACAATGGATGACTTTTTGTAAATTCCCGAGTCTTGTTTCTGGTCATTGCAGGGAGCCTCGTTCTAGGCCTGATGGTCTCGAACCCGAATTCTTTTCAAAATCAGCAGTGGAAAAAAGAAAAACTAGGCATATTTCAGCCAAAAGAAATGTCATTTTCACCCAAGACGAAAAACTCCTCAGTCGGTCCGAGTCACATGATTTCACAATTGACACAGATTCTGAATCACAAGAGGAAATGGAAAAATCGTTTTTGGATTCTGGTTCAGATTTTGACGACGATTTCCGAAACACAGATCCATCGGAATTCACAAAGGAAGAAATCGATTTCATTTTTTTTGAAATTGACGATTATTTTGCGAAAGTGTTCCCAGACAGCGAAGTGCGGGAATATTTTTTGGACACCATTATGCATTTTTTTGTGGGGTCGAATCAAGAAAAGAAAATTTTTATGTGGATCGGCGATGGAGACAATGCAAAAACGGCGACGCAAAATCTTTTTTCGCAATTATTTGGACCTTACGCTGTTAAACTACCAACTTCAAGCATTTGTGGCGAAAGGGTGAAATCAGGGGCTTGCAATCCGGAAATCGCGCGATTGTCTGGAGTGAGAGTCACTACAATTGATGAGTTGGAACCAAATGACGAAATCAACTGTGGAAAATTGAAAGTGTTGTCGGGAGGAGACAGTCTTTACGCTAGAGATATTCAGCAAACTGGAAAGAGCGTGAAAGAAATTCAGCCAATGTTTCAACTCATGATCCACTGCAATCACCCACCTCCATTAGTCAATCCTGACATCGCTACAATCAAGCGTTTTAGAGTGATGCAATTCGAATCGGAATTCAGTGACAGAGCCAATGAATACGACGAGGAGAAACGAAAGAAATTCCACATATTCCCCAAAGACAAAAATCTCTCGCAACGGTTTCCGTTATGGGTCCCATTTTTGGCGTATGCTTTGCTGCACCGCAGAAAATTGAAGGAAAGTAAAGAGAGATTTTTTGAAATGAAATTGAAGAATTGGGAACAGCTTCATCGTCAACACCATGATTTCAGTTCCAGATTGGAAAAGATGAAATCGAGAATCAAGGACATTCTAAAAAAAGCCACTCCTTTTAAAGTGATTTCCACGTCGTGGTCATATGAGATGAAAAACAGCCCGATCAAAGAATTTGCACTGAAACGATTGAAAAGAATGGAACGAACCTGTGAAAGGCCATCAAATTCAGTCACTAACAAACATCTCATTCGATTAGTGGAAACTTTCAATCCCAGGATGACAAATTTCTTTGCACATTTTGATGCTACAGTTGAAAGCATATATACGAAAGAAACATTAATGTGTTGGTTTCAGGAATTTGAACGATACATGTCAATGAAACAGGTCATCTCAAACGGATCAAAAAAAAAACACACGTCCCAATTCCCTACTTCTTTTGAACCAATGCTCCCGATGAATTCTGTTCGATCGCATTTCCCTCGTTTCGTTGAAAGTGGAAATTCTTCCTCGATTTCGGCAACAACAAAATCCGACGGGAAGGAGAACGACTTCCTTGAAAATAATAGTCACGTTTTGACGTCGTCCTCCGTGGGACTCAACAACAACACCGTCGGTTGCGAAAGACAGGTGATCGGAGACATTTGTAGAAAACAGAAACGTCAAGCGCCCCAATCCGATTGCTCGATGAGAGGACCGACAAAAAAAGTGAAAACACCGAAGAAGATGACCGAGACAGACGCTGATTTTGATCCGAATTATTTAATTGATCACAACTTTTCGTTTGCTAATTTTGTTATTGGCATGTTGAAATTGTACCTGTTAAAATATGAATTTTGCGAATGACACTTATGACGACAACAACGTTTGTATTAATCATCATTTCAATGAATCATAAAACAGTGAAAGAGGAGGCTTTCATCGACGAAAGGATTTCATCTCTGCATTTGGCGCCCAAATTTAAATAATATTCGAAATCGATCACTTTCAACAACTGAGTTATCGATTCACGGTTCATGACAACAACATTATCGGAACACTCGACCGATTCTTCTCTTTCAAGTCGCGTCACAGTAATATATGGAAAAAACGGAAGTTGTTTTGAGTTGAAATCGCTTCGAGTTCGAACATATGTTGCACAAAACGTTCCTTGAGGAATGTCGACATTGTGAGTGATAGCAAAGAACAAAATAGCTTTATGAAACCAATTGAAATGACGATTGTCAGTCAAATCAATTTGTGACAAATCTCCTTCATTTTTGAAATACAAAGAATGCCGACGGCTCGCGGAATGAGAGATGAAAGCATGAAAACCCGAAAGATTCCTTTTCAATACTAAATGTTTGGTGCATTGTTTCATTTGGAAATCACAAATATCCGATGACGAGCGAAACAAACTGACCGGCAGTTTCGATATTTCTAATTCGATTGCAGAAAATATGGACGGACGGTCGGTTAGGTTGTCGTCGGCAATAAACGAATGATTCACGGAGAGAGATGACACGATTGAAATCATGTCTTTCACAATCCGTTTCACGCATACTGGCGTGGTCTTTTGGGAATTCCATGTTCCTCTATTCTGAATTTCGTGATCGTTCAACAATTTGAAAAAATAATTTTTAGAATTGAAAATGAACATGAAATCATCAACGCATGTGACGGAAAATTGGAACGCATCCAAACGTGAACGAACAATGTTTGTGAACTCCTGCAAAACATGAAGGTCGGGGTGATGAACAAAAACGGAATCGGTGTCACCGCCCAAAATTTGAAGACCATAGAATTTTCCTCGGCGGCTTTTCAGTTGATTGATAATTTTGAAAACTGTTCCTAATGTTTTTCTCGCTTGTTTAGTAATTTCCGAAAACAAACGAGGACAAAATAACACATTGTTTCGAGACTTCGAACAGTTCGTCAGACCGATGGCTCCCGTCAAAAAAGACTTCAACAATTTGCATTGCTTCTCGCATCCGACGATCCGCTCGTACGACTCTCGTTTTTTGGAATAAAATGACAAAAAACGAGCAAAAACCGAATCCCGTCGTTCACCATTGTTCAGATTCATGGTTCTGTCTCTCTTGACGAAACCTAAATCTAATTTTTGAACGACGGATGAGTACATGTTTTTGAAATCGATGAAAACGATCGGCCCTCTGTGAAAACCACGAACTGCCTCTTCGACGTGCCCACCATTTCTTTTCTTGACAGCAACATGACCGGACGAGAGGTCGTTTTGATTATCTTCACTTTCACCGTCCAAACCTGTATCGTTCAGAATTTGCGGTGTGCTGCCACCCGCAAGGTGAATTCCATCAATAATACCGTGTTGACTTGTGTCAATTAAAACGCAATTTTCCCAACAAAAACGACGAAAGAGTAATGTTACAGAATGAGAAAAAGGTTTGAAAGATTGCCAAGGAAGCTTGAAATCGGTACACGTGTTCACGGTCCACGTGAAGGATTTGATAAATGCTTTCACGGGAAACACGACATCATCGCCAAACAATCCAGCAGAAACATTCCACACGAACTTGTCAAACAACACACCTCGCGTGAAACGAGGAGGAATGAAATTCGATGTTTCTGAAAAAGAAGAGAACAATGTCTGGGAAGATTTAAAAAAAAAACAGTCTTCAACGAGACTACTGAGAGACAAATGATGAGCTCGGCGAAAGAGAAAATGTTTATCTTCCTCGTTCTCAAAAACAATGACATTAGCCGTTCGCTTCTTGATCAATTGAAAAACTGAAACAATTACGTCTCTGTCATCTTCACTTTCGTTTGTTTTGGAAAAACAAAATTTCGAGACAGAGCTGTTGGATGTGTAGTTCACGCAATCGTCATCGTTTCGAATGAAGAAATGATGAACAAAACATTTCACCAAATGATTGTTCTCAGAAGACGACTCCCAATCCGGGACCCTTTTTTCAACGCGGATCGCACAAACTGAAAAAAGTGCGTGGCAATTGTTGGCATCGCGTGACGAAAATCCAGTTGCTGAACCGACCAAAGTTCGAACATTCCGAAAAAGCGCATGGAAAGGATTTAAAGTCTGAAAATTCACCGGGAGACAAAATCCTAATGGAGACCCATTTTCAATCCAATATTTCATTGGATCCGATAGGTTGAGGTCTCCCAATAATTTCACTTTTTTTTCGATGTAGAAATTTTTCGCTCGGATTGCATCAAAAACCGATTTGAAAAACAGTTTCAACGCAATAGTCAAAACTTCTTCGTTTGTCGGTGTTGTTGAAAGACGAACGCTGGAGCAGTCTTCAATGTGTTCTTCAAAACCGGAAAAGAAATCAGGGAAATTCGACAAAAGGACGTCGTGTGAAACTCCCATCAACTTTGGTGGCCGTTCGATGCAAAAACTGATCGGTGTTTTCAGCACGTGTGATTGCAAAACATATTTACTCGCTATGCAATCACGTGACGTGCTGGGATCACCCCCGTTTCTTGTTTCCGTATCGCCAGTCGTGCTCGTGCTGTAAACAATTAGGCTGCATCTTTCCTTCCACGGAGACGACTGAGATGATGATTCCCACGACGAATTTTGAATGTCAAAACCGTAAATGTAAATCATGACAGACCAAAGCTTTGTTTTTGTTGTCTTCTTTTGTTTTCGTCGCACTGCAACAACGTGAACGAAAAGCGAACTGAAATAAAAAATCAGTCTTTTGCACTTTTTTGGACAAATAAATTATCACCTCACTCTTTGTCGACAAATTGATTTGGAATGGACTCTTCAGCACAACCGATGTGTTTTGTGCCGTACAATAGTCACCCAGTTCAGCCGAACGTGCCGCCCGTTCCAGCCAGCTGCACCGTTCCTAACAAACCGGCAGAACCTCAACAAATACTGATTACCGTTCCCCCAGCACCAATAGAACTTCCCAGTTGTCTTCCTGTGAAATGTTTGACCGTCGAAATCGGAGGACAAGAATACAACATCGATCCAATGTTTCCCGTGACACTTGTGGCAACGCCATCATCTCTCAACACGACCGCGATGGGAAGAAGACTTGATGCCAAGCACTTATCGTCCAACGATCGCAGCAGCAGCAGACGCACGAGGTCTCAAAAAAACACAACGTCATCGAAAATCCACCCGGGGCCTCAACAGAGTCGACAGATGACTGGAACGACTAATTACTCTTTTCAAATGAGGTCTTCAAAACCCGTTGAGAGCCAATGTAACTATCAATCATCTCCAATGCGAATGTAATCAGAATTTCTATTTTTTTAATTTGTTCGTTTTTTTACCATTGCTCCTCATATCTGTTGACATGTTCAAATGCATCCTTTTGGAATCCAAACATCAACAATTCTTTAATTTCAAAAACGTTTTTTTTAAATACCCGGGTCTTATCAATTGAACGTTGAAAAGGAAACGACGTCTCATATTTCAACATGCAATACCGTCTATCATTTTTATGTTTATACCCATTTTTACCAGTAGTTTTGTCATCATTTTCCACACAACGAACATGAATTTGCTGATGGGGTTTTCTGGAAGAATATGAAAATTGAGGAATTCGATCGTGACCATCGAGTGCCTTGTCAAGTATTGAAATTGTTTCAATGCCGGCGGTTTTTCCGAATACATTGTCAATTAATGTTTCGGAATTTTTATTCGAATACATCAAATTATCATTTTCATTCATCATCACATATGAATTGTCATTATCGTCCAAACTGCGACGACAGTATATTGAAACGTTTCCTGTGTTGTTCAAATTTCCACTATGTGGAAAAGTGATGATTTGACCGAACAAGTCCACCGTGCTGCCATCGCTTTGAAACATCATTTTTTATTTGCACCAATAATGTCTCAATCTAAAAAAAAACCTATTGTTGGTCGTGGTTTTAGCTCAACTGGTTAGAGCGTTGCTCTGTGGAAGCAAAGGTCGTCGGTTCGAATCCGGCAAATCACATCACGCCTCAAAATTTTTTCGCAATCCACATGAAACAAGTTTCATGAGGAAACAAAAACTGCACCAGACGTGACGCACGTCAATTCTGACCACCTGTTTCGAGACGGTCACCGTTGATGAATTAACAAACATCTGTTCACCATAATGTCGGTCAACATTGATTTCGACCTTTTTTTTCGAAATTGTCGTGCTGATCAAGCAATGAAAAGAATTCAACCATCCATTCAGTGACAACAATGACCACCTGTTTTGTGGCAACTGCGCTGATGAAATTATGAGAGACATGAAAAATGTTGTTTCTGTTCTTTTCGGCTTGGGATTCGGATGACGCAGATGAGTGTAGAGTCCGACACACAGATGTCAGAGCCGGTCATGTTGAAATGTTTGTAGAATGCCTGCATTTCTTTTGTTCGCTTTTTTTTTCAAATCATTTGTGTCAATCAGAACAAGCTTTTTTTGGGCCATCCAGCTAAGAACGTGTTGAAAACACACATATGACGCATGTTTGTTCAACTGGGTTTCAATGCAGTTGTGTCGATTCAGATGCGGAAAAAAAAAATCCCGCTAACATCTGTGGATGAACGTGGCATGTTTCCAAATTGGAGATGTTTTGAAAAGCCGATCATGGTTTCTTTTTTCCCAGTCCTTCATAAAGGTCGTCGACAAAAACATCGATCAGTTTTCTATCAATCGGACTGTTCCAGTTGGTGAAATTGAATCACGCTGACACTCAGCGGACGACTCCTCCCTTTCTTTATCGTCCTTTTTTTTTAACAATTTCTGTCCCAAACAAGCGGACCTTTTCGAAACCTTGTTGCAGTCACGACTCAACTTTCACGCTCTCCGTAGTCTTTCGGTTTCCGAGTTTGACAAATGACGAGTTTTTCATCAATGTCACAAGACTTTTCCAAATATCTTGACATTTTCAATAAAATTGGTGAAATCGTGTCCCGATTTGAAAATCGACAATTTTGCACCGACGAGTCATCCCCAGGTGAGGTCTTAACATTTTCGTCGTTGATCCGTTTCAATGATAGCTGTGAAGATGCCAATTGTCGACGCTGACATTTGTTTTGTACAGTTGTGTTAGGTTGCCTGGGTGCTGTGACAAAGGAACGTCATTCGATCCCTCCTCAAGATGCACTACACATGAACAACTCTGAGAATTCATTGATGACACCAATCGATGTGACGTCGGATCCTTTGCATCTGACTGAACTTATTCTTTTGAACAATCTAACAGAATTCAATTCCATAACACCAGAAATGGCATCTTTTGCTTCATTCATCGTGTCGCATTCCGACCAGGAAGCTGTCGACATTTTGTCATCAGAAGGAACATCCCCAAATTGGTCAAGTCTCATCGAAATAGGCAGTCGAGGGGGAGACGATTCGAACCACGGCTCGTTTGCCGATTGTGCAATGCGTTCCGGTCTGAACACTTTATTCAACGAATGTTCCTGGTCAGATCCTTCCGATAATCCGTCACATTCAATGTGTGAAGATGGAAGCATCGAAACGGATCCTGTTTTGGATTGCTCTGGATCAACTCTGACACATCGCAGTCCTCAATGTCCAGATGATCAATTGTCATTTCCCTTGGCTGTTCGATGTGTCGAAAAACCACAGCCATTTGAATGTTCCGATGATATTATTGAACATACAGTAGGGAGGGTTCATGCAGAAGCTGCATCGTTTCAGTCGCATTCATCAATCGCGTCTCCAGCTGCACCCCCACGTGAAAAAGAAATTGGGTTGTCTGAATTGATTTTGTCGTTTTCACCAATAGCGTCTCCAGCTTCGCCTGCACTTGATGAAGAAATCGGGCTCTCTGAATTGATTTCGTCGTTTTCACCTGACGCGTCCCCGTTTTCGCCCGAGCTTGATTCAGAAACCGGACCACCAGAATCGATTCCGTCGATTTCAGCAATCCCGTCTCCAGAATCACCAGAATTCCAACCATCAGCAGAGCTGTCCGACTCGCTCGACAAAATGAAGCTTCCTGAATTCCCGTCGACGCAGAGCATTGAAAAAAAGCAATTGAATGAAAACGATTTGATCAATTCGATTTCGCGAACGCGAGACGAAATCAGCGAAGAAGAACGTCGTTGTTTCACTGAAAGCGGTTCTGCAATTCTCTCCTTATCGCTTCCGAAAATGGAAACGATTTCGTGGAATGTTGAAATTCCTTTATTTTTTTTCAGTTTCTTGCAATCGCTTTCTCACGGCCCGGCGTTGAAAGAGCCATTGGTGAATCTCGCGATGAACGCTTCCATTCCAGTGAATGTTGTGGCTGAGAGTGACATGGAAGTGCGAAAAAACATTGAGAAGTCGATTCTCAATGGCCACGTTACTGAGAACCCATCTCTGTCTTTCAGTAACAATGCGGAAGAGATTGATCGTCCCGTTAAATCTGGTTGGTCTGATTCCGCAAGAAAATTGTCTCACATTTTCATAGACGATTGTTCCACTTTTTTTCAAAGGGTTGAAAATCCGTCAAAAATGGCGAAAAAGATTCATGACAAAAGGGATCAAATTATGGAAGCTCTGTCTACATACATAGATCATGTGTTCAGACCTTTCGTAACGAATCTCGCAGGAGTGGAGCCTCTTTTTCCTTTGACTTCTAAACAGTGTTTTGAAATAGTCGGAAAATGCAAGTTCATCAAATTTCAGTCTCTTGCAGGTCGAAAAATGAACAAGAAAGAAATGAAAAAAACCGAAAAGAATGAGAAGGACAGGGAAATGGACGATTTAGCTAAATATTTGAAACGGAAGTACATGGTGAGATTCAAACAATTTGTGAGTGATTTGAATAGAGATAGAAACGAGGGAGAACGTTTCGAACGCTACTTGAATGAAAAGGTCGCAATTTTCCCCGAATTTCTCCTAGTGAAAAAAACATATTTGTCTCTGAAGCGACATGTAAAGCGGAAATGAACTCAATGATGAAATCACAATTTCCATCAACGAAATCATATTCCTTAAAAATTTCGAGAAGAAAGCATCGAAAGAAGATCTTGTCATTTTTCATGTTTTTCATTTTACAAACTGACTTTCTATGTTTTTTTTCATGAATTCTGGTTTGATTTTCATCTCGGTTTGTTCATTGGTGGTTAATTTTCTTTCTCATCATTCAACGGTCATTTGGTTTTTTCTGTCCGTCATTTGTAGTTGTGTGCGTTTTTTGTCTGGTGATTGTGAAATGGTCGACATGGAAATTGAAAATTTTCGTTTTTTTCTCGGCAAAGTGTCTTTTTCTTTTGATGCGGACTCATTTTTAGTTCGTTTGTCTGGTCCGTCAGCTTCTGGAAAAAGCAGCATTTGTCAAGCCATATTATTTGCTCTGAAAGATCATCACTCCCGAAATATAATTTTTCACGGATGTGACAATTGTCGAGTTCGAGTTCATTTTCGATTTCTTCGTTTAACGGTCGAAAGGGGCAAAACCCCATCATTTCTGAGAGTGACAGTTCCCGACGGCAGACTGTTGGTTGAAAAACAAGCCCAACAATTTATCGACGACGTATTTGGGTTTTCGATTTCTTCATTTTCGAGAGACTCTGGAGTTGCCAGTCTGTTGAACGAATCGCAATCTTCGGTTTTGAGAAACATTTTCGGTTCCCGATTTTGTTGGTTGAGTCAATATGAAGATGCTTTGAAAAAGACGACTGGTTGTTTGAAACATTTTGGAAAATGTTTGGAGGAAACTCAGAAAGAATTGAATGTTTCAAACAATTTATTGAAACAATTCGTCAATGAACGAACGCCTCAACAAACTGTTAACGTTGACAAAACCGACGATTGCAGTCGGTGGTTGTTGAATCATCAACCTGTTGTCCTCAACAGCGACACGGACAATAAGGAAATTGAAATCAGTGTTTTGAAAAATGTACTCGATATTTCGAAACTGCTGTCTGATCTGAAACAGAAAAAAACTCTGAACGAAAATGAAGAAAATGAGCTGAAAACTAGAAGAAAATACCATCAATCATTAATCGCTGCCACGAACGAAACAATTGATCTGATTCGTGAGGACATCGATAACAACATGAAAACTTTGCTCGGCATCAGAGAAAATCAACAGAATGATTTCTTTCGTTCATTAACATTGTCTGTCGATAATGATTCTGCTGCTCCATTGTTCAGTCTTTTCCATCGATCGGAAGTCTCCTTGTCATTGCTTTCAAAAAGAAACGAATGGTTGAAAAACGCCACCGCTCTAATGAAACACACTAGTGTCAAAGTCGAAACATTTCATTCATTTGTTTCAACTCATCATCTTTTTGCGCATTTGAAATCTGAAAAAAAAGATGACGACTCTGCGAATTTGGAACATTCCAGCTGCAGCTCTGTTTCTTCATTTTATTTGTCAATCATGGATCTCATCAATAAAATCCAATGTGCGTTGAAAGCATCTGATTGTTTCCTGCAGACAACTTGTTTTGATCAAGGGAAATGCAGCGAATCTGTTGAAATTCTGTTAGACCGCCATGACGGCCACGAAATTGCAATGCACTCGACGATGCCAATTTCGAAAAATAGAGAGTCGCTTTTGTCAGACATTGGCAATTTGGAAAAGCAATTCATCAAATCTGAACACGCACTAATGAACGTACGTCGAATTGGATCTGTTTTGTCGAATGCGTTTGAATTCCACCTTTCACGTGGTTGCATGCTGACAGATGCAAAATTGAATGCTTTGTTGAACACTTCTAGCTTGGTTTCGTGTCCGAATTGTCAGTCTGTGTTGCAAGTCAATTTGGAAAATGATCATGTTGACGAAGGAGAATCGAATAGAAACGTCGTTTCACTGACTTTGGCAAACGATGAATTAAAGAAAAAACTGTCTTTGGAACTTCAATATCGTCGTCAAAACTGGTTTGTTGATCAACAGACTTCCGGAACACGTGACTGGTTGAAACTGTTTGTTGAACATTGCGATGCTTTACATCGTCAATTGCAAAAGTGCAAAAATCGATTCGTTTATTGTCCTGATGTTCATTGTTTTGCACTTGACAATGACACGAGCAGCATTTCTGAAGAAGATCAAAATCGTTGGAATACGTGGTTTCCTTTTGTCAAAACATTGGACATGAAATTGCTTTCAGAATTGAAAAACGACCTCCGCATCCATCAGAGGAACGTTCAAAAGTGTGCCGACATCGAATCCCACATCGAAAAATTGCACACGCGCCTCGAAAATTCAATTTCTACACGTGAACAAAACGAAAGTGCTCTCGGTTCTTTGGAACAAACACCAAATTGCTTTGACGAAAAGTCAAAAGTTTTGGACTTTGGAATTTCTTTGTTCACTGAACAATTTTGTTTTTTGTTGGACGAAGAAAAACACGCGCAATCTAGATTGTTTTTTGCATCTCTTGAAAAGAAAGTTCAGAATTTGGAGGCTTCGGTTGAGAAATTGGGTTCCATCTTGAAAATGCTTTTCGCTATTAAGAGAAAACTAATCAACAATCGAAATGATTGCTTTCAATCGTTTCTCCTTCAATTCAATATTCTTCTTGATGCGGTAACTGAAAAACTTTTCGAACAAGACGGTGAAGATGACGACATCAATATTGGCGACGCTGGGTTATTGTCGAAAAACCGAAGCATGATTCGTTCGCGTTTTTCCCTTCGTCTATCAAAACAAGGGAAGAATTCTACGTTAGGGACCATTAAAAAACAGAAAACAACGACTTTAGAACCACGATCGTCTCGCGATGACAATCGAAACAGTTCTTCAACATGTGTTGGCGACGACCAGGACAACGAAGAAGAAGATGATTTGTCATTAGAAAAAATTCACTTGGTCATATTGAGAAAATCGTGGAAAACATCCCATGAGCTTCCACAACCAGAGCGACGTGACGATGTGAAGGACGATTCCATGAATAAAAAAAAAAGAGGAAATCCAAATGAAAGTTTTTTTTCCAAACGGAAATGTGCTTTTGCTGAATTGAGCAATGGTGAACGGACGCGTTTAGAAATGGCACTGATTATTGTTTTGACTATTGTTTGCCAAAACAAATTTCTCATTTTTGACGAATTCTTTTCGTCCCTCGACCGAAAAACAGCCGCTCGGTGCATGAGCATTTTGACTTCTTTTTTGAAAATGGACAATAATCCGTCCAGTTTTGTGAATTTTGTTTTGGTGATAAGTCATGATATCGATGATGATATCTTCGACCGTGTTTTGAACTGCCCGTTTGTCGAGTGACATTGTGTCATGGAGACGTGCAACATTGTTTTTGTTGTCGGAACAAAATTAATCAATTTTTTTAAGAAAAAAAGGAAATCTATTTGACTGTCAAAAAAAATGTACAGTCGTGCGATCAACGAAGAACGATTACGACGAAGCAACAATGACTGGAGGACACGGCTGACACCACAACAAGCCTTAGCATTGGAACGACCGGAACTCAATTATGATCCCGTCTACAAATTCGAAGCTCCTCGAGTAACGGTGAGCCTTCCACCAGAAGCAACATGCTGTCCTGCAAATTCAGCCCGTAATCGTAACGACACCTGTGCTCAAATGCAATGCGATTTGGTGAGAGAAAATGTTCCAGTTGTTCGGAGACGATGCAGACGAATCATCAGAAAAGTTCCAAAGTCTGAAAATATTTGCGACATCCCCCCTCCGTGCAGTCGAAACACTGCAATTCCCATGAACAACAACAACACCAGCAGCAATTCGCTCGTAATGCCGGTAAATCCCAACCGAATTTGGTTTGGCGTTTACATGACGATGTTTATTTTGATAGCTTTTTTCTTCATGTTTTTCATTTATTTTGCACTGACGCAGAAAAACGTGACCTGGAATGTCTTCAAGACTCAAACTGCTGCATCGTTTGATCGTTTTCGTCATTTTACGGTCACTCCGGTTGTCAATGGTTATCGTTTTGAAAATTCGACGAAAGATGAGGTAAAATCTGCATTTTCCACATCTGACGAAAAAACAAGGATTCAGTCCAAGAATGTTTCTAGAGAAGAGGAGTTCAACAAAGAACACAACTCAGTTCCCGCCGAAACATTGGTTGACGATGATGATGAACGTTCTTTCGATTTGAACAAAAAAATTTCTCCGCGAAGCGTTTCTGAAACATCGCAAGATCTGTCTGACCGCAAGTCAGGAAACGATTCCTCATTATCAACATCCCCTTCGGCATTGTTCTTTAAGGACGTTTCAAAATACATGGATAACAAAAAACATCTTGGCCCTACTCGCAGTGAGGCGGTAGTTAAGGAATTTCCACTGAATCCTCTTCCTGCGCTCTCCACGTGTCAGAAAAACGAAAGCGTTGAAAACAAAGACGATGACAGATTGAAACACCAATTGTTGAAAAACGAAAAGCTAAAGGTCATGATTGATAAAATTCTGAATTCTGAACAAAGTGAGATTGCATTATCGAAACTTGAAGATCTCTTGATGTCTTTAAAAAATCAAGCAGGTGAAAGTCAAGAAATTAATCGTAAAGAAATTCGGAAAAAACATGACAGGAAAAAAGTGTATTTTTCTGGTGACAATGATCCGAACAATCTCACTGTGTCATTTCATCTGAACATCAGAAAAAATGAAAATGTTGATTACGTTTACAATTTGAACCATAAAAGTGTTTGGAGGTACGACTCAAAAATTGACATGTATCTCCCAGTCACTGAAAGTTAAAAAAAAAATCATTGTTTTTTTTGTTCAGGCTGAATTTCTTTTTTCTCACAAAGACAAATACACTAGGACAGAGGAGCTTTTCGAACTATTGTTTTGACAGTTATTGACTTGGGAATGATGACGAAAAACTGTTGTTTCCGTGGGGAAAATGTTAGTTTTCTTCAATTTGGGAACGAAGTATTTTGTTTGCTTTTCTTCCATTTGTTCGTCACTGCAATCGGCGATGTGGTGGTGATCGTCGCGAAGACAATCTTGGTTCGTTGTCTCACACTTATTATTTTTCGTCCATTTTCCGTGTTGTTTCCGAAAAATTCGATTTTTTTCATCAAAATCTTGGGTTTTTAATTCTTCATTTGGTTGTCGAAGTGTTGGAGGAGTTTTTAGGTTTTGTGGCTTGTCAGGACGTCTTTGCGTTTGTTGATGATGTTCGATTTTCTCGGACATATGATTCGTTGATGATGAAGTTCGATCAAGGTGTCTGAAATCATCATCGATCCTGGATGTCAATGCCAAATCTTCGACGGCCAGTTTAGATTCGAAAATCGTGTTTTCAAACGACAGCTTTTCGGATGTCGAGAAAACATTTGTTGCAGGCAATTCGACAGTCTGGTGTTTTGGTTGCTCATCATCATCATCATCTGCATTCCCATGGGAAATGATTGACGAACTTGCGTTATCTTTTAAAAGTGTTTCGTCTACATTTGGTTTTCCTTTTGAAATCGACTCCTGCGTATCAGTCTTGTTTGTCTTACCATTCGATAATGCAGTCGCCGGTTCAACTTGACATTTCTTGACACCATCAGGGCAGGGACTTGCTTCTTCGTTTCTGTGTTGTCTATTTGAATCCTGTCCGTTGATAAGGCCGTCACAGATATGGTCCATGATTGACGATGTGTCAAGCTTGACATGTTGATTTATGAATTGATCTTCAGACAGGTCGGGAGGTTGGGGTGAAAAGTGAAATATAACGTCCTTTGTTGACGGATTCTCAAATTCCGGTCTATTTTTTGACGGACTCAAAGATAATGACGACGTTGGCATTGATCCCGAGCTGGAAACAACCTTTCGTGTGGAAATCGTGACTTGTGTCGCATTTTCATGGTTTTCTTGACTTTGTTCTTCTGGCAACAACTGATCGTTTTGTCGTTTCCTGTTGTTGATGAAAGCGTCATCATCTAATTGATTTCCTTCGGGATGCGACTGTTCGGTCGAAATGGGATGCGACTGATGAACAAATAACATTTGTTTTTCTTGCAAGTGAACATTAGAGAAATGATTGTTGATTTGCGAGTCTTCAGAACATTGCTGACGGGAACACAGTTCTTGAAATGTCGTCGAAGTTTTTTGGTGATTGTCGTTTGATGGTGACTGTCGGTGGTTTTCCGAAGAACAGCCAACGTTGCATTCTTTGTTCAGAGGTTTTCTGCTCTGTTTGTTGTGTTCACCAAACATCGACAGTGAAATTGGTGATGAACAAAAATCCATTTTTATTTTTGCTGCAGTTTCTCTAAATTCCCTTTCATTTTTTCGTGGGTTGTATAATATTTCACATTCGACTCGACTTTCAAAATGTCATTTTCGTCATCGCTGCTTGTCAATTCACCTGTAAAATCGTACGTTTCATACGTCATTAAATACCCCTTTTTTCGGGGAGGTTTCGAAACCAATTGTTGTTGAGATTTCTGTTTCGATGTTTCAATTGAACCTTGAGCGGACTTTTTTTCCGAATGAGATGTTTTGCCTTCCAACACTTCCGCAGACTTTGATAAATGTGATGACATCGCTCTTTTTTTTTATCTCAATCGTTTGACAGTTTTATTTGTCAAATGTTGTTGATCCGTGTTTCAGTTTTTCTCTCCACAGATCACAGCATGAACAGGTTCGGGTTTTCTTCTGGTTGAAATATTCGACCGACTATCGGGTTAAACATTAATTCCATGTTAATGTTTTGATATTTCGAATTTTTGATCGATTTTCCAACAGTTTCGCTCGCGTTTTTATCAGGGAATTGATCTTCTATGCTTGTCATTAAATCAATCGGATTGAATGGCCTGTTTTCGTGATAGAAATATTGCGGGTTACACCATATGTTTTGAGAAGTTTCATTGAACGTTTTCCCTTTGAAATATCTCGTTTTTTCAAGCCTTCCACTCGGGTGAATTCGATCTTTGACGAAGTCGCTGACATTAAGAGCCTCGTTGATCTCCTCTCTGATGACGATTCCGTTCAAAGAATCTTTCCGCCTGATGAAGGTCGCGTCGAAACCAAGTTGCCTCATTCCCTCAATCCACAAGTTGACACCGTTTGACAAGCAGTCGGTCCGCTGAGTTTCCAGAAATGCTTGTTTTACTAATAACTTGTATTTTTCTGCGACAGCGTTCATGTGATTGACAATGCAGCGATTGGTAATGCACTGCTCTACTTCAAAAACATGAAGAAGGGTCGATGACAATTCTTGCAACTGCGGATGCACTCTCATCATCAAACGTTTAAAACTTTTGTTCACCGTCATGACGTAGAGACCTTCCATCGACACGATGACTAACGTATTCAACATGTGCTGGCACGAGCCGTAGAACAGATATTCCAAATGATAGGGTTGTGGAAAACTCAATCTCGGTCGAGCAAAAAAATCACAATCTTTGTCGTTGTGCCTCGTTTTCCATTTCTTGGAATCAGTCAGGAAAACGACGTTGGTTCTGGGGAAGAGAAAATTCCAGTTGTTTTTCATTCCATTTTTGTCAGTTTCAACTTGTCGTCCCTTCTTGACGGCAAAGGGTGTGCCGATGAAAAATTCGGACACAACTACGGAACTTTTTTTTGTATTAACACGGGAAAATGTTGCTGCAACGTTCAAACTGGAATACACGTCCATCGTATACATCACATATAAGACCTTTCCCGGAAAAAGGGTCCATGTTTGAATGTTTCCATCATCGGAATCAACTCGCACATCGTTGTTGGGACGATTCACTCTAATGCCTCGCAAAAATGGAACGTCGTTGGCCGAAAATTCTTTCGCTGCTTGTGCCATTTTGTAAATTGCGTTTTTCTTTTGAAAAAAAAAACAGTTGCGGAATTCTTTTTATGAATTCATTTCGTTTTCTCAACGTTTACGTTCATTGTCTATTTTGTGGGGAAACAACACATGAAAAATCAATGCAGGGCACATTCATGTTCAATTGAAAATGCGGACCTTGATCAACCATTGCATTTTCGGTAACACAGGTGCTGGCGGGCGATTGTCTTGTTCGGCGAATTGAATGACGGATCCGTCCATTGCGCTTCGCAGAGAAATATTCAGATTTGTGGATTGCAAGTCGAAAGGAATTTGTTGTTCTTGAAAATGTCCGACGTATTGAAGGAAATCGCCGTTGTCACCACACACTGCGTGAAATGTAGCGAGGAAAAGAAGCCGATTTCCGATTGTCGGTCCCGCATTTGACCACACTGTGGCCTTCTGACGGCTTTGGTTCACTTGACAATCGTTCATGTCGACAAGAACTACGGGATGAACGTCAAATAAAGTTTTGCCAAATCCGCTTCTCGATACTGACAGATTTGGCAAAATCACAAAAACTAAAGAGATAAATAACGGCGGTTGGTTGCCTATCGGTGAACCCAAATTCAAGCTTTCCATTCCATCTCCTGCTCGACCCGAAAATAAATATCGGTCGAACGGATTCTTCAACAATTCAGAACGACCGTAAGAATTTCTGATCACGTTGCAATGTGACACTTGGTCAACGTTTGGTGGGTGAAAAGGAACAGAAGAAGGGGCTGTCACGAACCAGTGCCCGCTTGGGGATGAAGGATTCAACAATTCCGTCAAGCGAGGAAAAATGACGCCACTATGTTGATTTTGACAAGTAATGATACGGACTGGAAAACCTTGCAACCAGGCTCGGGACAACGTTTGAAATAATTTGATCGTGAGAGAATTGTTGACATAATCGACAGAAACAACCGATGTGACACTGATGATTTCGTTTTCCATCTGAGCAAATGTTCTGAATGGGACGATCGCCGTTTCGAGTCCACTGACATCTGTCGATTGGACTGTCACATGATCGTCTCCAACTTGCGCACTTTGCGACACGAAAATATCGGTCGACCTGCCAGACGCATCGTGCCGCATCACCCCGAAAAAATCATTTGTCAAATTCCAATTCGGCGGAACTGCAACTAGTGATTTCCACGTTGATTGATTAGAAACTGTCGTTGGGTCAATCAAATTGACTAAACTCGATTTCTGATCTAAAACTACAAATCTGAGGGATTCATTTTTTGAAAAATTGAATAACACTCCGTCTGTCAAATCGATTTTCGGTCCGGTTGCCGGAATCCAAAACAGACTTGGTGGACCATTTCCAGTCGGACTGCTCAACTTCGCCTGCTGTCCTATCACAAAAGAGTGGGGGCCTGACAACTTCAAAAAAAGGAAAACGTTTCCGGCGTCCTCTTCGTCATTTGGAAAATTCACCGACGTTGACCCCTCGATTGTCAACTGTCCTGTTGCGACGGAAACAATACACCCAGTATAGAAATTCATTTTTTTGTTCAAATATGGGGCACCGATAACAACAGTGCGACAATCGGAAACGACGTTGATGACAGTGATGTCGACTTCGTTGGAAAAGGACCCGTCGGTCAACAAGCTGCTGTTTTGAAATGAATGATAAGCAAATTCTTTGCTGTACACGTCGAGGTCAGCGTCGTGACCGGCTCCGTCTCCACCTTTCGAATTCGTCAATAACGAAATGTCCATGAGATTCTCGTTCATGACTCGGTTTCGTCCAGAACTGAAAAAAACCATTGTTTTTGAAATGAAACATTTTCGTGATTTATCTGCACATGGATTGAAGGACGACGATATTTCTGTTGAAGTGTTTTGAGGCGCATTAGGCAAGATTGAAGCATGAGGTTTATGATGTTGATGACCGGAAAAAGACGATTGAGCGTCTTTTTCCGAGGCCTTCTCGTTGACGAATTCATTGGTGTTCAAAGTCGTTAGAAAATGATTTTGTGATGCCGACGATTTCCCTTTGCCCGATGAACTCCTCATCGAAAGAGAAGACTGTCTTGCGTGACTCATTGCACCGCCTCCAAACACGTCATATTCATTTCTCTCACTCACGACCGAACCATTTTCATGTTCTTGCGAATCGAAAAGTGAATGTTTTTCTGTGTTGTCTTTGAAAAACTGCTTTCCTTTTTTTCTCGATGTCATTTTTAATTTTTGAAGAATTGATATGTGAGTTTGAAAAGAAAAAAACAAATTTTGTGAAATGAATGTATTGTTTTTTTTCTTCATAAATGGAAAAGAATGACAATATATCGGTTGAAATTCGACAACACGTTTTTCATGCAATCATTTCGAGAATTGGGGCATTATTTCTAAGAAATTTTTTTTTGCACCACCAACTGTCCTCGTCATTAAAAATCTTCATCAGTACGTTCAGATCTCTCATGATAAAGTCATCGATGTTATTGACAGTCAACGACTGAAAACCAGTCGTCTTGCAAAACGGAACCGGTTTAGTCGGCACATCAGACTGTCCCTTGTCGAACACCGGGCAAAACACGAATTTGGAAACATGGAACGCCACGTCCAAAAGATCGAAGGGAATTGGAATTATTTTCTGACCAGTTTTTCTGTCAGTTTGAACATGTTTTCGATCGCCACTTTTCAAGAACGTGAAGTATTTTTCGGGTTTCAAATTGCGTTCTCTAAAATTGACATCCGATCGTGCTTTGCATTCGCAAGCTTCCAAAACGAATTTTTCGTACATTTCAAAAAAACATTTTGAAAACTTTTTTTTCGCCGTCAACTGAACGGGGTGTTCGTGGATCGGACGGTTATTTTCATCAACAAACAAAACGAGAAACATTCGACAAATATACAAATCATTTTTCGCAGCTTTCCAAACATTGCTATCGAACAATCGGACTCCAATCCAGCCGAAATCTGATGGCGGCAAATCACTATTATCTGTTTTTCCGTTTTCAACATTTCCCATTTGACGTGTCTCTAAAACGAATGTGTTTGGTTTCATCAACAAAGGACTGACGTGACAGATGACTAGCCGAGGTCGCCGAAACAATCGTCCAGGGACCGGTTGTTTAAAAGATTGAATTTCGAATGAAATTGACATGTTTTCATATGATTTTTCATCTGTCACTTTCATTTTTGATTTGTTGTCGTCGGCTATCCACAACCCAAAAAAGTTATTTTGATTTATGACTTTTATTGCCGGCCGACTTGGCGAACGTTCGTGCAGTGTGCTAATTTTTTGCAACGCATCTTCGAATTCCGACACACTTCTTGCTTGATCTTTCACAGCTAAGAGCGAATTCGTGTGCTCCCACAATTCCGATTCTTTTTTTTTCTCGCCAAGATTACCATTTCGATTTCTTGGGAAATCGTCGGAGACGTCTTCTCCTTCTTCTGGAGACCATGTTGAAAAACACTTTTGTCCATTGGACGTTTTGGCGCCTTCCCAATCCCGTTGCTCGTAAAAAACGTCAAACTCGTCTGCTGTGAGTTCATCACTCCTTCCTTTTTGAAGAGGTGTCGCCTCTGAAAACGCCATTATTTCGAAGAGGATGCTTGCCGTTACTGAAAAAGAAAAAACAAAAAAATTCCCGACATGACGACATGAACTTCCAAAAAAAAACATAATGCAACCTTCCGAACATGAGACCTTAATCTGACTGACCTTTTAACAATGTTGGAGAATCAAGACTTGTGATCAGCGGGACAGCGGGCAACTGTCAGTAACTAGGAACGAAAAGTGACTTAAACGTTGCATTACACTTCCTCGCGACCGACCACCAAAACCTCATGAGGTTTTGGCCAATGGAAAAAAAGGGAGGCGGAGCGCTAGTTGGGTAAGAGCAAGAATGCGTTCTGCACTGAAACGACTGAATCAGATGATCAGTGTTTTTTTTTCAAAATCAGAAGCCCGATGAATCCTTTCATTTTTTTTGAAAGTGTCATGCATATATTCGTGATACGGAATGGGAACTGACTCATGCATATATTCGTGATACGGAATGGGAACTGACTCATGCTTAAATGGTGCGATCGGTTTCTCGTTGAAAAAAAGAGACGGAATCACTCGAGTTCCTGATTTCCAAAGAAATTTTGTATCCGCTGAACTTGAACAATTATGCAACGATTTACTTGTTGATGAAGATGGAAACAACACAAAATCACCAGACTCAATGTCTGAGAAATCATTCGTCAGTCTGTTTGCATCAATTCCAGAAAAATCGCTTGACACATTGTTCGTGTCCGTGTCCGAAAAATCAGTCAGCGAATCGTCGGAACCGTTCACATCGGACAGCGTTCCAATGGTTGATTCTGTTGATTGAAAAACAGGAGTTGTTGTCTCGTCACGTGAGGAGGTCTTTGCATCTTCTACATATCTGAGAAATGGTGACGATTCAGCGCTGCCGTTTCCATTTTCGTGAAATCTTTCGATTTCAACAAATGTTTCCGGAATAGATGATTTCCTTTCATTCTCGAAATTGAGGCTGTGAAAAATCGGATTTTCCAAATTAAAGTTTTCATTCACTCGCATTTCTTCCATTTCGTGATTTGAAAGATCTTCTTCCGATGACAACAAAGATTCCGCAATGTCCACATTTACATCAGAAGACATTTCAAAAAGTTCTTCGTCATCGACAAATTCGTTTTCTGATTCTGGAGGAGTTTCGCATATGTTGAAATCGCCGTATTGATTGCCGTCTGCGTCGTCTCCAAATTCAGATGGATCTGGAGTTTCTTGTAAAGGGAAAAGATTTTGGTCGTAGACTCGTGGTTCCACAATTCCTCGTCTGATCATCGCATCATTTTCCAAGACCGCGTCTTGAGCCAGTAGTCCAACAACTTCGTCTTCTGCTATATCATTTTCTTCATTGTTCCACGATCCGAGAACTCCTAATTCATTCTCAGCGACGTCTTCAGATTGATTCGAAATCATCTGTGAAATGTCTTGATCGAACGGCAACGGCCTTGGATTTTCAATGACGTTCACGTCTTCTGTGTTATCATTTTCTTCATTGTTCCACGATCTGAGAACTCCAGATTCATTCTCAGCGACTTCTTCAGATTGATTCGAAATCTGTGAAATGTTTTGATCGACAGGCAACGGCCTCGGATTTTCAATGACGTTCATTTCGTTGGATGAGCCTTCAATAGATTGCTCTGGATTCATTATTTCGTCAGGATTCGATTTCATATCACGTTCTTCCTGTGCAGTTTCGCCGGAATTTCCACGAGTTTCAAATGTTCCATTCTGGGTTTGTTCATTTCTGATTTCTTGCTCTCTGACACGGCGAAGAGTTCTGAGAGCTGAAAGGACAGATCTCCGTTTGGTTCTTGATATTTTTTGAGATTTTGAGCTTTCCATTCCATCGTCATTGAATTGTTTTCTTTTTCGTGGCGAGGTTCGCAATGCGACAATAGCATTCTCTTCGCTTTCGTCGTTTTTGTTCCCATCGACTTGTGTTGAAATGTCGCTCGACAGTCTTTGCATTTTGTTTTTTCGTGAATCTTGTGATTCTTGCCTGGAATATGGTTTTATCGTCCAGTTTTTCTGTTTGGTTCTTGATAGTTTTCGAGATTCTGAGCTTTCCATTCCAGCGTAATTCATTTGTTTCAATTTCCTCGGCGAGGTTCGCAATGCGACAACAGCCTCATTTTCCTCTTCGTTGTTTGTGTTCTCATTTCTTTGTTTCGAACTTTGTTTCCACTGTATGTTCTTTTTGCTTTTTGCTGAATTTCGCGACCCACTCATCATCCCAGCGTAATTAAGTTGTTTCAATTTCCTCGGCGAGGTTCGCAATGCGACAACAGCCTCATTTTCCTCTTCGTTGTTTGTGTTCTCATTTCTTTGTTTCGAACTTTGTTTCCACTGTATTGTATTTTTGCTTTTTGCTGAAGTACGCGACCCACTCATCATCCCAGCGTAATTCAGTTGTTTCAATTTTCGAGGCGAAGTTCGCAATGCGACAACAGCCCTATTTTTCCCTTCGTTGTTTTCGTTCTCATCTCTTTGATTCGAACTTCTTTGTTTCCATTGCATTTTTCGTTTTGGGGAATTTTGCGACCCACTCATCATCCCAGCGTAATTCATTTGTTTCAGATTTCGAGGCGAGGTTCGCAATGCGACAACAGCCGAATTTTCCGCTTTGTTGTTTTTGTTCTCATTTCTTTGATTCGAACTTCTTTGTTTCCATTGCATTTTTAGTTTTGGTGAATTTTGCGACCCACTCATCATCCCAGCGTAATTCAGTTGTTTCAATTTTCGAGGCGATGTGCGCAAAGCGACTGTCGCCGGCCTTCTCCCTCTGTCGTTGGTTTTTGCGACTCTCCTGGTGTTGTTGTCGATTTCTGTGTCCAACAATGTGTTGTCGTTTTGGGGCGCTGTCAGGAGGTCGTATTCATCATCGACGACGGGATCGTTTCCTGCTTCTTGGTTTGTTACCCAATCGTTTCGATAATTTACATTATCGGAATTCGGAAAGACATCATCGTAATCCGGTAAGACGTCATCATCCGAACGTACGGTGACTTCTGAAGTTCTGCTGAGTGGAAATATGTCTTCAAGCATATCATTTTGGAAATCCGGTTGGAGGGATGTCGAACCGGGTGTTGTGATTAACGAAACTTCATTTACGTCGGCACCGTTGAGATATTGACTGTCCACTTCAGGCGGAATTTCTAAACAATCTCCGATCGCAAATTGCCCAGCTGCACTTCTGTCCAAATCATAATCATCCCACGTCAAGTCTGTCTCGTTTTGAATTGGATTTTCAATTTCTGAATTGATAGGGCTGCATTGCAAGCTTGTGCAATTCCTATCAAAATCAATGTCGTCTACATCTATAGCTGTGATTGCTGCATAACTTTTGAACAGGGCGTCTAACGCAGAGTGTTTTATGTCGAACTGTTTGAAAGCCACAACTATTTGTTCGATCAGTTTGCGGACTTCCAAAGCCATTTCCGGATTGGCCACAGATAGTTCGACCATTTTCGAAGCTTCACTCAAAGCAGAAATCTCTAACTGGACTTCCGTGTGATGTTCATAATTAATCGCATTCAAATTCATTGCCCTTTGTGCCAATTCAATTTGTCGGTTGAGAATACTTGTAACGTCGTCAACATTTTCATTGTACATAAGGAGAAGAAATCCCAGAATCGGATTTTCTCTTCTTTTATCGTTCCACAAAGGGGAATTCATAATTTCAAAAATTATGTTTTTCAGAATTACAATATCATTCACAATTACCTGGTTAGGACGATCCAACGGACCTTCGTGACCGGATAGTTCGTTCGTTTCGGAACTGAGGGTTGCGATTGCTGATGAAGCGACTGCAGCCGCTGCTTGCAATGAATCTTCATTTGCAATTGCCATTGCCGTGTCCTGAGCATTTGGGAACACAGCATTTACATTTAAATAGTTCACATTGTTAACGATTCTTTTCGAAAATATTTGGGTCCTAGTCTCTAATTGTGAAACCTGATTTTCCGTTTCAGAATTAGACTCAATTTGCTCCATTTGGGACGCCACGTCAGACATCATCCGCAGAGATTTATTAATATTTTTGCTTGCCACAGACAATTGGCTGGAAATATCCATTATTTCACCATTTGCTGCCATTTGTTCTGACTGTCGTTCCGTGAAATTTCGGAACACATTTTCTAAGAGAAGTGTGATTTCACCTATATTTAAACCAACCGTCTCTTTTTCAGACTGAATATTTTTAAGAACATTCAGAGCTGCTGAAAGTCCTGATAAGATATTGTTTTCGGTCATCTGTTCCGATTTGTTTTCGTTCCGAACTATTGTTCGTATCTCGTCTTTCAGTTCACGCAACATGCTTTGATCTGAAAATGGCCCAACGTTTCCATTTTCTGTTTCAGAAGTTTCCATTTCATTTTCAGAAGTTTCCATTTCATTTTCAGACCTCCACGAAGGACGTGTTATTTCAGTTGTTTTTGGACGGGCTCCTTGTTCTTTCCATTGTTGATTTTCAGACGTCGAACGAGACAAAACCAGTTGCCGGCCCCATTCGTCGCTCAGAGCGTCGGTTCCGGAATTGCGAACGTTCCTGGTTCTCTGAACCCATTGGTCATCTGGAACGTCGGTTCCGGAATTACGAACGTTCCTGGTTCCCTGAACCCATTGGTCATCTGGAACGTCGGTTCCGGAATTACGAACGTTCCTG
>JACCDP011356696.1_pt1 | contig 76798 bp, 77 predicted proteins | sample 7445841 | NCBI WGS metagenome assembly JACCDP01 (sample SAMN15323441, study PRJNA562643) | freshwater metagenome | isolation source: river surface water | place: USA:Blue River Watershed | collected 2017-08-17 | reverse complement strand
CGTCCTTCGAGCTCGGTGGGCGCGGATGAGAGACCGCCCGAACCCTGCACGACCTTGAAGGTCTGCTCGGCGGCGACATACTCATGCACGCTGGCGACGTGGATCACGTTCCGGTCATCGACATAGCTGTAGCAGGTGTTGGTCAGCATCGGTGCGGGGTTGATCTCCAGACCGCTGAGCTGCGCGACCACGGCCGCTGCCGCCACCTTCGCGTGATTGTTCGCCATGTGGCCGCTCTTGGGCATCAGCTGCGCGACTTGTATCGCATCGCCGATCACGAACACATCCTTTGCGACCGCCGATTCAAAGCTCTGGTAATTCACGCCGCACCAGCGGTTGTTCGCCATATTCGCCAGACCCGTCTGCAGCGCGATCGTGCCCGCCCGCATTTGCGGTAGCGCGTTGATCACGTTCGCCTTCACATCGTCTTGCACATCGAACTTGATCAGTCCTTCTTTGGGCGATACCGCAACCGCCTTGTGCTGATTGCGGTACTCGATGATGCCCTTGTATTGCTCTTCCCAGACTTTCTTGAACAGCGCGGGCTTGGACACCACATCCTGATTGGCATCGAGTACCAGCACCTTGCTCTTGGGTTTGAAGTTCTTGAAGTACCAGGCCACCTGACAAGCGCGCTCGTACGGGCCCGGCGGGCAGCGGAAAGGGGCTTCGGGAATCGTGATCGCATACACGCCGCCATCCGGCATGCTTTCAAGCTGACGTCGCAGTGCCAGCGTTTCAGGCCCCGCCTTCCATGCCTGCAGTATCTGTCCCGAGGCTTTCGCCTCGGTGAGCCCCTCGATGCTGCCCATGTTCAGGTCGATGCCCGGCGAGAGCACCAGCTTGTCATAACTGAGCGTGCTGCCACCTGATAGTTTGATGATGCGGGACTTGGTATCGATCGATGTCGCCAGCTCATGCACCATAGTAATGCCGTGGTGCTTGCTCAGCGTTGCGTAGGGGCGGCTGATGTCGGCCAGCTTGCGACTGCCGCCCACCACGAGATTGGACAGCGGACAGGAAATGAATTCCTTGTCCGGTTCGACCAGCGTCACATCGAGCGTGTGTCCGGATAGCAGGCGAATGTATTTCGCCGCCGTCGCGCCGCCGTAGCCGCCGCCGATCACGACGACTTTTGCGCCGCGCATCGCAAATGCGGACACCGGGCCGGACAGCAGCGCCAGCGCGCTGCCTGCTTTCAGAAATTCTCTGCGATCCATGCCGTGCTCCTCAGGGTTTCTGACCGGCGAAATACGTCGCCATCAGCCGGATCTGTTCATCGGAATACCCCTTGGCGAGCTGATGCATGATGGTGGCTTGCCGTTCGCCGGACTTGAAGGCCTTCATCTGTGCTTCGATGTAGTCCGCCTTCAGGCCGGCCAGCCCGGGCACCGAGCCTTCGCTTATGCCTTTGCCCAGCGTGCCGTGGCAGTTGGCGCAGGTTGCGGCGAGGCTCTGGGTGTAGAGCGTTTGTTGATCGACGGCGAGCGCTGTGCCCGAAAAGCAGAGCGCCCAGGCAATGGATGCCCGCCCGAGCAGGAGGGTGATCGGAAAGGTGTGATTCATCTGCTGTCTCCTGCGGAATGACACCGCGCGCAGTAAGGAAATGCCGGAATCCGGAACGGGTTGGCCTGCGAGCGGGAGGCAGATACTGAGAGGGTTGCCGATGCGCTGAGCTAGCCGTGATGATCGATTGTAACCGTAAAATTTTCCGCTGATATACTGCACCGCTCAGTCCGACTGATGAATTAATCCCTCGGGAGCCCGACCCTGATGAAAAAGTTTTCACTGATGCTCGCCGCCTTTGCTGTGTGTTCGGTCGCGCATGCCGACTGGACCCGTGTCGAGCATCCATCGAAGGAATATGCACTCTACATCGACAAGGAAACGCTGCAGCCCTCTGGCACGGGCACCCTGCTGCTATGGCACCTGCTCGACTACACGATCTCGCAGGATTACGACGGCACGCCTTACCTGTCGCTGAAAGGGCAGATCGAATATGACTGCGAGAAGGGCATCAAGCGCCACCATATGCACCTGCGTCACAAGGACGGCATGGGCAACAGCAATCTGGTGCATGCGATATACAAACCCGGATCGTGGGGCCCGCCCGCAGAGGGCACGCATGAGCAGACGCTGATGCGCCTCGTGTGCAAGGGCGGCTGACGCGGAGTCTCGACGATGACCGTGCGCGGAAAATTCGGACGGATACAGCCTGCGCCGGAAAATTTCATCTCGGATGCGCTGATCGACGACATTCGCTCGCACGGGCTGGATGGCAGCCGACGCCGGTTTCTGCGGCAGAGCTTTGCTGCGGCCAGCGCAGCACTGGTCTCCGGCAGCGCGCTGGCCGCAGCGGACCATCCGGGCGGCGAGGGCGATCCGGCGATATTGAAACTCCCGAAGCACAGCATCAGTCTTGGTCATCCGGTTGCGCATCAGCCCTATGGGCAGCCGTCGAAACACGAATCCAGCCTTCAGCGCCGCGAATCGCCCGGCCTGACCCGGCGTCGCGAGAGCAGCATTGCGTTCACACCCTTGCAGGGCCTGTTCGGCATCATCACGCCGAGCGGCCTGCATTTCGAGCGACATCACGCAGGCTGGCACGACATCGATCCCTCATCGCACCGGCTGATGATCAATGGTCTGGTGTCGACACCGAAGGTGTACACGGTCGGTGACCTGATGCGATTACCCTCGGTGTCGCGCATGCATTTCATCGAGTGTGGCGCAAACACGGCGATGGACTGGGCGTCACCGGCGGTGCCTTCGGTGCAGTACACGCATGGCATGCTGTCCTGCTGCGAATTCACCGGCGTGCCGCTGTCGCTGCTGCTGGAAGACTGCGGCATCGACAAGAAAAATGCGAAATTCATTCTGGCGGAGGGCGCGGATGGCGCCAGCCTGACCCGCACCCTTCCGATCGAGCGCGCGCTGGATGATGTGATCGTCGCCTGGGGCATGAATGGCGAAATGCTGCGCCCCGAGAATGGCTATCCCTTGCGGCTTGTAGTGCCGGGCGCGCAGGGCGTCTGCTGGGTGAAGTGGCTGCGCCGCATCGAGGTCGGTGATGCCCCGTATGCCACCCGAGAAGAATCCACACAGTACACCGATCTGATGCCCGATGGGCTGTCACGACAGTACACGCTGATTCAGGAGTGCAAGTCCGTCATCACCACGCCTTCGGGCGGGCAGCGCCTGATGGACAAGGGCTTTTACAACATCACCGGACTGGCGTGGTCGGGCCGTGGCAAGATCGCGCGCGTCGATGTGTCGGTCGATGGAGGCAAACACTGGAAGACCGCGCGGCTCGAATCGCCAGTGCTGCCCAAGTGCCTGACACGCTTCAACATCGACTGGGTGTGGGACGGCAAGCCGGCCATACTCCAATCCCGCGCGATCGACGAGACGGGCTATGTGCAGCCCAAAATGGCCGAGTTGCGTGCGGTGCGCGGCACGCGCTCGGTCTATCACAACAATGCGATCCAGTCCTGGCGGGTAGAAGCCGCAGGCGAGGTGGTGAATGTCCAGATCTCGTAAATGGCTGCTGAGGGCGTGTCTGCTCGGATGGCTCGTCGCGAGCTTGCCGGTCATGGCAGAGCCTTATCCGAGCATTGGTCGTCGCGCGACGGTTGCCGAGATCGCTGCCTGGGACATCGACGTGCGCCCGGATTTTCGCGGCCTGCCACCCGGCTCCGGCAGCGTTGCGCAGGGCATGAAGGTGTGGGAGGCAAAATGCGCGAACTGTCACGGTGCCTTCGGTGAATCACCGGCCATGTTCCCGCCGCTGGTCGGTGGCACGACGCGTGAAGACATGGCGAGCGGTCGCGCCAGCGGTCTGATCGCTGCTACCGAGAATGCGAAGACCACGATGATGAAGCTGGCGACGGTGTCGACGCTGTGGGATTACATACGGCGTGCGATGCCCTTTGATGCGCCCAAGAGCCTGTCCGTGAACGAAGTCTATGCCGCAACGGCTTACCTGCTGAACCTCGCCGATGTGGTGCCGGCGGATTTCACGCTGACCGACAAGAACATTCGCGAGGTGCAGGGCAAGATGCCCAATCGTGCCGGCATGACGCTGAACCACGGAATGCGCGAGGTCAGCGGCAAACCGGATGTGGTCAGCGAGGCCTGCATGAGCGCGTGCAAGATCGATGAAGCCTCACTGGTCGTTCTGCCGCCATCCGGCCGGGGGCTGAATGGCAATCTCGCCGAGCAGCATCGCGCCTGGGGCCCGGTGCGCGGTGTGGACACGGCCGCTCGCAAGTAAGCGTGCGCGGGTCGAGCCCGCGCTCCTGCATCGTCGCGATTTCGGTGGCACAATGCCGCCTCGATTACACAGCACCATTCAGCGAGGGAGACAGGACGTGGACGAGAGCCGGCGTGACGCCATGCGCATTGCTTCTGCGCTCGCGCTCGCCTTCGGCGCCGGGCTGCTGAAGCCCTCGGAGGTGTTTGGGGAAGAGGATGACGCGGGCATCACCCGCTCCGCCGACAACATCCCCTGGGGCTCGGACTGGAATGGCGCGGTGTATTCCGCCAAAAGCCTGGAAGCATTCGTGATCGCAATGAATGGCGACACCACCACGCCCAACACGCCGCGCACGGTGGTCGAGCGCGGCAAGGTGCCGGGTCTGTTCGTCGCGAAGCCGGGGGAATTGCTGATCGATGCGCCCGAACTGGCAGAGAACGGCACCAACGTGCCCGTGACGATCGTCAGCAAAATTCCCGGTACCGATTTCATCGCGCTGCTGGCCGACCTGAATCCGAATCCTGTGTGCGTGGGCTTTCAAGTGCTGCCCGACAATGATCCGTCCTATTCGGTGCGCATTAAGGTCGCCGAAACATCGAATCTGGTCGCGGTCGCGCGATCGGGCGGCAAATGGTTTTATTCGCTCAAGGACATCACCGTGATGATAGGGGGCTGCCTTGGGTGAGCCGATGCGCGTTCGCGCTATCAAGAACGGTCAGTTCGTCGAGGTGAAGGTGCTGATGAAGCACCGCATGCTGAGCCGCCTCTCATGGGGCACCGATGGCCGGCTGGTACTGCCGCACTTCATACAGACGGTGCGCGGCACGTGCAACGGCCGGCCGGTGCTGCATGTGCATTTCGGCGGATCGGTCGCGCGCGACCCCTATTTTTCTTTCAAGTTCAAGGGCGGCAAAGTGGGCGACAAGATCGTGATCAGCTGGGTCGATACCGAGGGCGACACGCGAACGGATGAAACGCTGGTGAGCTGACGCGGGAGCGCATGCTTCATAAGCTTTTCATCGAGAATTATTTTTCATGCGGGGTTTGTGAATATCTGAGCTTCGATACGTTTTTGGTAAGCCCTGAAATAACAAAGGCTTACCGATGCTTGACCCGCACGCAGGAAGGAATTTTTTGCGCCGCACAATACTTAGAAAAATTCGAAAAAATTCCAAGATTTTTTATGACCCGAATAATGTTGATGATGTGCCAATAAAAGCAGAAATGGGCTTTCTTGATTTTGCGAAATAACGGTGCTATATAGACACAAGCGTAAATTTTCAGCCTGAAAAGTCAAAGCATTTCAGGTAACAATGACCAACGCGGAGAAGGCGCGCCCTGCAGTTCCACCTCACGGAAAATGCGGACCAGCGACGTAAGGCATGGGAACAATGCCTCCCTGTTTCAAAGAACTAATGAGTAATCATTGGCATAAGTTGCAGTGAAACCAAGAGAAAGAGGAGAGTAAAACATGGCAATCAGTTTTAATCTGAACGGCTCGACGGTCACCGTCCAGGCCGAGCCGGATACCCCGCTGCTGTGGGTGATTCGCGATGAAGTCGGCCTGACCGGCACCAAGTTCGGCTGCGGCGCAGCACTGTGCGGTGCCTGCACCGTGCACCTGAACGGCACGCCGATCCGTTCCTGCCAGACGCCGGTGTCGGCTGTCGCAGGCAAAAAGGTTGCCACCGTCGAGTCGCTGTCTGCAGACAGCTCGCACCCGCTGCAGAAAGCCTGGGTCAAGCATCAGGTCCCGCAGTGCGGCTACTGCCAGTCCGGTCAGCTGATGAGCGCTGCTGCACTGCTGTCGAAGAACAAGAACCCGAGCGATGCTGACATCGACAACGCGATGAGCGGCAACTTGTGCCGCTGCGGTACTTACAACCGCATTCGTGCTGCGATCAAGGATGCTGCTGCAGAAATGCGCCGCGCTTAAGGTAGAGGAGACAAACAAATGACAACGAATCGCCGTGATTTTCTGAAAACGTCTGCAGCCGCTTCCGGCGTAGCCGTTCTCGGCATGTACCTGCCGGGCTTCGGTGGCCAGGAAGCCAAGGCTGCCGGCTCGCTGCACACCCCGAACGTCTGGGTGCACATTGCCGATGACAACACCATCACCCTGCTGTCCCACATGTCCGAAATGGGCCAGGGCGTTCACACCTCGCTGCCGATGCTGATCGCCGAGGAACTGAACGTTGACGTCAACACTGTGCAGGTCGCGACCGCGCCTGCAAATCCTGCTTACGTGAACGGCCTGCTCGGCGCACAGATCACCGGTGGCTCCACCGCGATCCGTGATGCATGGGAAAAGCTGCGCGTCGGTGGCGCACAAGTGCGCACGATGCTGGTTCAGGCCGCTGCTGCGAAGTGGGGCGTTGACGCCTCCACCCTGACCGCTTCCAATGGCGTGGTCTCGGGCGGTGGCAAGCGTGCCACTTACGGTGAACTGGCTGCAGCGGCTTCCGCACTGCCAGTGCCGAAAGACGTCCAGCTGAAGGATCCTTCCCAGTTCCGTGTGGTCGGCAAGGCCATGAACCGTCTGGATACGCCGGCCAAGGTCAACGGCACGGCCGAGTTCGGTATCGATGCCAAAGTGCCCGGCATGGTGTACGCCTCGATCGAGCAAAGCCCGGTCATCGGCGGCAAGCCGGTCAGCTTTGATGGCGCTAAAGCCAAGAGCATGCCGGGTGTGATCGACGTCGTTCAGGTCAGCGATGGCGTGGCTGTTGTGGCCGACACCTACTGGCACGCTTTCAACGCCCGCAAGAAGGGCCTGAAAGTGCAGTGGGATGACGGTGCGGGCGCATCGCTGTCGACCGCTGGCATGTGGGCGGCCATCAAGTCCGCTGAAAAAGACATCAAGCCGATCAAGATTCGTCCGGACGTCGGTGACGCTGCGGGTGCAATCTCCGGTGCAGCAAAAGTTGTCAAGGCAAGCTACACGACGCCGCTGATGGCGCACCAGCCGCTCGAGCCGATGAACATGATCGCCAATGTCATGGGCGACAAGTGCGAATTGATCGGACCGACCCAGTTCCAGCAAGGCGCACAGGGCACGGCGGCTGCCGTCCTGGGCATCAAGCCTGAGAACATCACCGTCCGCACCACGTATCTGGGTGGCGGTTTCGGCCGTCGTATCGAGCTCGACTTCATCTCGCAGGCCGTTCAGGTCTCGAAAGCGGTCGGCCGTCCGGTCAAGGTGCTGTGGAACCGTGAAGACGACATGAAGCACGACTTCTACCGTCCGATGGGCCTGAACCGCATCGAGGCTGGCCTCGACGCATCGGGCAACGTCGTCGGCATGAAGTTCCAGCTGACCTCGCAGTCGATCACCCAGCGCGCTTTCGGCCTGCCGAAGAACACGCTGGATCCGTTCATGGTCGAAGCTGCCGTGCCGCTGTACGGTGTGCCGAACACTCAGCACGACGTGATCATCCACGACACCGGCTTCCGCGTCGGTTACCTGCGCGCTGTGTCGCACACGATGAACTGCTTCGCCAACGAGTCGTTCGTCGACGAGCTGGCACTGGCCGCTGGCAAGGATCCGCTCCAGTTCCGTCTGAACATGCTGAGCAACGAGCCCCGCATCGCCAACGTGCTGAAGATCGCTGCCGAGAAAGCCGGTTGGGGTCGCAAGCTGCCCAAGGGCCGCGGTCTGGGTATCGCGATCATGGAAGGCTATGGCACCTACATGGCTCAGGTCGCTGAGGTGTCGGTCTCCGAAGGCAACGTCAAGGTGCACAAGGTCTGGGTCGCTTCCGACCAGGGCCGCATGGTGAACCCGGAGATCGTTCGTCAGCAGCTCGAGTCCGGTATCGTGTTCGGTCTGTCGGGTGCTCTGTACACCCAGAACACCGTCGCGAACGGCCGCGTGCAGCAGTCGAACTTCAACGACTTCCCGCCGATCCGTCAGAACCAGTCGCCAGTGATCGATATCACTCTGGTGGACAGCTCTGAGAAGCCGGGCGGTGTCGGTGAGCCGTCGACCTCGCTGATCGGACCGGCAGTCGCCAACGCAATCTTCGCCGCCACTGGCAAGCGCATCCGCTCGATGCCGCTCGCACAGGGCCTGAAGTCTGCCTGATGTAGTAGCGCATTGAAGGCTCCCTGCCCGCAAGGGTGGGGAGCTTTTTTTTTCGCTGTTCCTGCCCTACCTGCAGTACCCGAATTCTGAAAAGTCGTCGCCATGGACAGTATCGACCTCGAAGTACTCAAGACCTGCGCCGATTGGCTTGCCGCCGGCAAGCAATGCGAACTCGTCACGATCACCAAGACCTGGGGATCGAGCCCGCGCCCCGAGGGCGCAACGCTCGGCATTTGCGAGGATGGGCATGTGGTCGGATCAGTGTCCGGCGGTTGCATCGAAGATGACCTGATCGACCGCGCGCGTCGTGAAGGATTAAACCGGACCAGACCCGAGGTCGTCACCTACGGCATCACCGCGGACGAGGCGCATCGCTTTGGCTTGCCTTGCGGCGGCACCATACAGCTGGTCATTGAGCCGCTGTCGGCGCAGAGTCTGGTGCCGGAACTGATCGCGCGTCTTGGCACCGGCGAGCTGGTGTCACGCCGGCTCGATCTGCACACCGGCGCTGTGACGCTCGGCCCCGCAAAGCCCGGCATGAGCCTGCAAGTCTCCGAAACCGCGATGACCACCATTCATGGTCCGCGCTGGAGACTGCTAATCATTGGTGCCGGACAGCTGTCGCGCTTTCTCGCGCAGATCGCGGTTGGCATGGATTACGCGGTCACCGTGTGTGATCCGCGTGAAGAATATCGCGAAGGCTGGCATGTCGATGGCGTTCAGGTCGTGCATGCGATGCCCGATGATCTCGTGATGGAAATGAAGCTCGACAGCCGCAGTGCCGTCGTCGCGTTGACCCATGATCCCAAGCTGGACGATCTGGCGCTGATGGAGGCGCTGAAGTCCGAAGCGTTTTATGTTGGCGCGATCGGCTCACGCTCAAATGACCGCAAGCGCCGCGAGCGCCTGCTGGAATTCGACCTCACGCCTGAGCAGCTCGACAAGCTGCATGGTCCGATCGGTATCTACATCGGCAGCAAGACGCCCTCGGAGATCGCGATCTCCATTCTGGCAGAAATGACGGCGGTGAAGAATGGCGTGCCGCTGCCGGACGAGATGAAGGTCGGCAACGCGAAAGAATCTGCGCAGCTGGAAGCCAGTCCGGATGCTTGTCTTCTGGATCCTTCGCAGCGAATCGTGTGAATTTCTCGTCCTCTCCCGAACGACCCGACACGCCTTGCGTCGCTGTCTGCTCCACAACCTTCGATGATGTCTGCCGGGGTTGCGGACGCACCGTGGTCGAGGTCGCCGAATGGGTCTTCATGTCTGCTGAGGACAAAGAAAAAGTCTGGCAGCGCATCACTGCCGAAGGCTATCCGCGCAGGAATACCTGAGTCCACCACCATCGGCGCATTGAACTACCGGTCAATGCTCGCGCTCGAATCTCTCTCCGTTTTTCCGGCTTCAGGCCGGCAAGGATGCCGGGATGGAAGAGGGCGCACAGCGCGCACGTCTGGACAAGGTCTGGCGCTTCGCGACGGCCTTGTTGATCGCCATCCTGCTCTTGATGCTGCTCGCACTCGCCCTGCGCGGGCATCCTTCGTCCCCCTGGCTGCTGGCCTTTGCCGAGGCAGCGCTGATCGGCGGGCTCGCCGACTGGTTTGCGGTGACCGCGTTGTTCCGGCATCCGCTCGGTTTGCGGATTCCGCACACGGCGATCATCCCCGCGAACCGCGATCGTCTCGCCGATGGCATCGCACAGTTCATCGACCATAATTTTCTGACCCCTGAGGTACTGACGCGGGAGCTCGCGGCGATGGATGCCGCTGGCCTGCTGGGACGATGGCTATCGTCGCCCGCGCATCGTCGCTGGCTGGTCTGGCGGGCGCTGAAGAACGGAGAAAACTATCTGCAGGCCGGTCCCCTGCTGGCGCAGGTACTGCTACGCCTTGTCGAGCAGGGACGGCACGATGCATGGTTCGATCGGTTGCTGGCGCTGGCGATGCAGGCGCTTGAAGAGCATCAGCCCTTCATTTACCAGAAGGTCAGCGAGAAAAGCCCGCGCTGGATGCCGCGCCGCTTCAATGATGAATTTTTTCAGCGGCTGGTCGATGGCTTTGCCGAGCTGCTGATCCAGATGCAGGCGCCCGACAGCGCTGCCCGCCGGCGGTTCACCGTGATGCTGACCGGGCTGGCCGAACAGCTGGGGCAAGGCGAACTTGTCCCGGAGAGCGCCGCCGGCCTGCTCGATACCCGCCGGATTCCCCGGCATCTTGAGACACAGCTACAGAGCCTCTCAGAGCGCCTGATGGCCGATCAGACGCTCCGGGCCGGCATCAACCGGTCGCTGCGCGAGAGCGCGGCCCGCTGGCTTTTTCGCGAGCGCCATCAGGTCTCTGGACTGGCAAGGCGCGTGGTCATGTCCTGGGATCAGCGCTCGCTGGTGGAGCGGATCGAGCTGCAGGTGGGGCGCGACCTGCAATTCATTCGGCTCAATGGCACGCTGGTAGGCGGTCTGCTGGGTCTACTGCTGTACGGTTTGCAGGTGCTGATGGCACAGAGTTAGCAATAAATAATTATTAATAAAGTAATTTATGACAAGACGGCACTTGCTGTAATCTCCTTGTCACATTCGCTGGCTACATTGCCGGCGTGAACACTTCTTCAAGCCCCATCCAAGCCGAGGCCTTGCCGACCATGAGCGCCAGTACCCGGGACAGTGCCCCTGTTCAATCCTCGCAGCCCGGCCTGACGCACGCTGCCAGTTCCGCCAAATGGCAGGACGCCTTGTTCCATGCCCTGACCTTCAGTTTCGCCGCGCTGGTGCTGGCGATCCTGATGGGTATCGTCATATCGCTGATTTTGGGCGCCTGGCCGGCCTTCGAGCATTTCGGGCCCGGTTTTATCACGCGCATCGAGTGGGACCCGGTCAATGAAGAATACGGCGCGCTGATCGCGATTGCCGGCACCCTGATCACCTCCCTGATTGCCTTGCTGGTTGCGGTGCCGATCAGCTTTGGCATCGCCCTGTTTCTGACCGAGATCTGCCCGGTCTGGCTGAAGCGCCCGCTGGGCACGGCCGTCGAACTGCTGGCGGGGGTGCCCAGCATTATTTACGGCATGTGGGGCCTGTTCATTTTTGCACCTTTGTTTGCCGACCATGTGCAGCCGCTGCTGCAGGCGACGCTAGGTGAAGTGCCCGTTATTGGTACGCTGTTTAGCGGCCCGATGATGGGCATCGGCATGCTGACCGCCGGACTGATTCTGTCGGTGATGATCATTCCTTTCATCGCCTCGGTGATGCGTGACGTGTTCGAGACCTGCCCGTCGGTGCTGAAGGAATCAGCGTATGCGCTCGGCTGCACCCGCTGGGAAGTGGTGCGCAAGATCGTACTGCCCTATACCCGTGTGGGCGTGGTCGGCGGCGTGATGCTGGGTCTGGGCCGGGCGCTGGGCGAGACAATGGCGATCACCTTCGTGATCGGCAATGCGCACAAGCTGTCATGGTCGCTGTTCGCGGCCGGTAACAGCATCGCATCGACGCTGGCCAATGAATTTGCCGAGGCCGAAGCGGGGCTGCACATGAGCTCGCTGTTCGCCCTCGGTCTGATCCTCTTTGCAATCACATTCATCGTGCTCGCGGCAGCAAAGTTGATGCTGCTGCAGCTGGGCAAGCGCGAGGGCAGCAAATAATGGCCTCCAACGTTCTGCAGTCGGATAATCCGATCTATCGTCGTCGTCTGTTCTGGCACCGCATTGGCATTTTTCTGTCGGTGGCTGCGATGGCGACTGGTCTCAGCGCCCTGTTGTGGATTCTGACTGTGCTGCTGATCAATGGGTTAGGCGCAGTCGATCTTCACATGTTCACCCACACGACGCCTGCTCCCGGCAGCGAGGGTGGTGGATTGATGAATGCGATTGTCGGCAGTTTGATGATGGTCGGTGTCGCTACGCTGATCAGCACGCCCATTGGTATTTTTGCCGGCGTCTATCTGGCGGAGTACGGCGAGGAGAGCCGTTTTGCGCAAGTGACGCGCTTCGTGACCGACATCATGCTGTCGGCGCCATCGATCGTGATCGGATTATTCGTTTATGCGATCTATGTCGCGAATATCAGGCATTTCTCTGGCTGGGCGGGCAGTTTTGCGATCGCGCTGATCGCAATACCCGTGGTGGTACGTACCACGGACAACATGCTGGCGCTGGTGCCCAACAGTCTGCGTGAGGCCGCTTTTGCGCTGGGTGCGCCGCGCTGGAAAGTGGCCACGATGGTGCGCCTGCGCGCCGTCAAGGCTGGTGTGATGACCGGCGTGCTGCTGGCCGTGGCGCGCATCTCCGGCGAGACTGCGCCGCTGTTGTTCACGGCACTGAACAACCAGTTTTTCAATGCCGACATGAACGCCCCCATGGCCAACCTGCCCGTGGTCATCTTCCAGTTTGCGATGAGCCCGTACGATAACTGGCGCGAGCTGGCCTGGGGCGGTGCGCTGCTGATTACTTTCAGTGTGTTGGGACTGAACATTGTGTCGCGTCTGCTGGTTCGCACCGGCAAGAATAACGGATAGGATTTTCCATGATGACAGCTACAATCAGCGCGCCTGCCGCGAACCAGCCGAGGCCCGGTGATGTCCCCGTGACGATCAAGGTTGAGAAACTCAACTTTTTCTATGGTGCGTTCCAGGGACTGAAAAATATCGAACTCGATATCTTCGACAAGAAAGTCACGGCGTTCATCGGCCCCTCAGGCTGCGGCAAATCGACGCTGCTGCGCACGCTGAACCGCATGTACGATCTGTACCCCGGCCAGCGCGCCGAGGGTTCGATCATCTACAAGGGCAAGAACATCCTCGACAACGATGTCGATATCAACGTGCTGCGCGCGAAGATCGGCATGGTGTTCCAGAAGCCCACACCTTTCCCGATGTCTATCTACGAAAACATCGCGTTTGGCGTTCGGCTGTACGAGAACCTGTCGAAGGGCGAGATGGATGAGCGTGTCGAGTGGGCGCTGAAAAAAGCGGCGCTGTGGACCGAGGTGAAAGACAAGCTCAACAAGAGCGGCCTGTCGCTGTCCGGCGGTCAGCAGCAGCGTCTGTGCATCGCGCGCGGCGTTGCGGTGAAGCCCGATGTGCTGCTGCTCGACGAGCCGACCTCGGCGCTGGATCCGATCTCGACCGTGAAGATCGAAGAGCTGATTAATGAGCTCAAGGAAGACTATACGATTGCGATCGTCACCCACAATATGCAGCAGGCAGCTCGCTGCTCTGACTTCACCGCTTACATGTACCTTGGCGAGCTGGTGGAGTTCGGCGAGACCGACAAGATTTTCCTGAACCCGGTCAAGAAAGAAACCCAGGATTACATTACCGGCCGTTTCGGCTGATCGTGCGCACACCCGGGCATCGACCACTTGCCGGAAACCTAGCCAGGAGACAGACATGTCCGAACATTCTTCCCGACAGTATGAATTGGATCTCGAAGCGATACGCTCGCGCGTGCTCCAGATGGGCGGTTTGGTAGAGAAGCAGTTCTATGATGCAATGGCCTGCTTTCGCACACTCAATGCGGCCGAGGCCGAGCGCATCATCGCGGCGGATATCGAGGTCAATCAGATGGAAGTCGCGCTGGATGATGCGTGCACCCATCTGATCGTCAAGCGTCAGCCTGCGGCCAATGATCTGCGCACCGTGATGGCGACGATCAAGGTCATTACCGATCTTGAGCGCGTGGGCGATGAAGCCACCAAGATCGCCCGTGCCGCGCATGCCATTCACCAGCGCGGTCTGGCTCCGATTGCGCATGAAGAGGTCGTGCGCGTGATGGCGGCCTCTGCCGGCAAGCAGTTACATGATGCTCTGGACGCTTTTGCTCGCCTTGACCAGAAACAGGCGACCCGACTCATCGTGGCTGATGAAGAGATCGACCACGAGTACCGTTCGGTGGTGCGCACGGCAATCACTTTCATGATGGAAGATCCGCGCACGATCTCCAGCGCGCTGGACACTATCTGGGTCGCGAAGGCGATCGAGCGCATCGGCGATCATGCAAAAAATATCGCTGAGTATGTGGTGTATATCGTCGAGGGCAAGGATATCCGCCATACCGACTACGCCATCTCGCAGCAGGGCAACGGCCACGCCGCCTGACGCCTGCAATGGCTAGCCAGCGTCCCTCCATCCTGATCGTCGAAGACGAGCTTGCCATTGTTGAGCTGGTCAGCTTTTCGCTGAAATCGGCGGGCTGGGAAGTCGATGCGGTACACAACACCGCCGACGCCTGGAACTACCTGCAACAGCAACGGCCTCAGCTGATTTTGCTGGACTGGATGCTGCCGGATCAGTCCGGTTTGCGGCTGTTGTCCCGGATCCGTGCCGACCGGCAGTTCAACTCGCTTCCTATCATCATGCTCACTGCCAAGAGCATGGAGGAAGACAAGGTCGCCGGGCTCGATCAGGGCGCCGACGATTACATCACCAAGCCTTTCTCACCGCGTGAGCTGATCGCGCGTATCAAGGCGCTTATTCGTCGCAAGGAACCGGAGCATGCCGAGCTCGAAATGAGCCTCGGGCCGGTGACGCTGGATCCCGTGAGCTGTCGTGTCCGAGTGAACGAGCAGCAGATCGAGATAGGACATGCTGAGTTCAAGCTGCTGAAGTTCATGATTGCCCATCCCGAGCGGGTATTTTCCCGCAGCCAGCTGCTGGACAAGGTCTGGGGCGACCATGCAGTGCTGGAAGAGCGCACCGTGGACGTCCACGTGCTCCGGCTGCGCAAGGCGCTGGGTAGCGCCGATTTCCTCGTCAAGACCGTTCGTAGTGTAGGCTATATGCTGTCCGAAAAATAATCCCCTTTTTGCATGAGCCCTGCTGCGTTGTTCTGGATCCCGGTGCTGATACGTTTTGCGCTGATCGGTGGCGCTGGTCTCGCTGGCTGGTTTGTGTGGAACTTCACTGTCGGGCTGGCGGTCGCGTTTCTTATCCTCCTCGTGCTGGTGCTGGTCCAGCTGCGCTACCTGTATCACCTGTCCCTGTGGCTGGATCAGCCTGACGAAGTGAAGCTGCAGGACGGCTGGGGATCGTGGACTGAGATCTTTGCCAAGCTGTACCGGCTTCGGCGCGAAGACCAGCGGAATCGCGCTGAGCTGGCCGAGTGGCTGTCGCGCTTCCGTCAGGCCATGAGCCAGCTGCCCGACGGCGTGGTGATCATGGATGACGTGCTCTTTCTCGAGTGGTGCAACCCGGTCGCCGAGCAGCATCTCCGCCTGAATCTGGAGAAGGACAAGGGCATGCGCGTCACCAACCTGATTCGCAGCCCGGAATTCATTGATTACATTATCCTCGGCCGCTACGAGGAGCCGCTGACGCTCAAGATCGGCGCGCGCAAGCTGGTGATTCGCCTGATTCCCTTTGAAGACCGCCGGCAGATTCTGGTCACGCATGACATGACCGAGTTTGATCGTCTGGAGACCATGCGCCGCGATTTCATTGCCAATGCCTCGCATGAGCTGCGCACGCCGCTGACCGTGATCAATGGTTTTCTGGAGATCGCAAATGGCGAGCCCAACCTCGATCAGGCCACGCGCGCGCAGCACCTGAGATTGATGGCGGAGCAGGGCAGGCGCATGCAAAATCTCGTCGAGGACATGCTGGTACTGACGCGACTCGAATCCATCGATTATCCACTGCGCAAGGAGGTCGTCGGCATTCACGCTCTGCTGGAGCAGGTGCATGCCGAGGCGCAGGCTTTGTCCGCAGGGCGTCACCAGATCAGTCTGCGCATCGAGGGTCCGGACATCATCGGCAGCGCTGATGAGCTGCGCAGCGCGTTCGGCAATCTGGCCTCGAATGCGGTCCGCTATACCCCGGAGGGTGGCGAGATCAGTATCGCATGGACGCTCTCGCCGCAGGGCCCCGAATTTTCTGTCAGCGATACCGGCATAGGCATCAAGCAGGAGCATTTGTCCCGCCTGACCGAACGCTTCTATCGGGTGGATAAAGGCCGTTCGCGGGAAACGCAGGGCACTGGTCTCGGGCTGGCGATCGTCAAGCATGTACTGGCGCGGCATGACGCACGGCTGAAAGTCGAGTCCGAGCCCGGCCAGGGCAGTACGTTCACGATTCAATTCCCGGTGCAGGCCGTGGCGGAGGCCGCATGAGGTGGGCACCCACCCTGCGCGCCACCGGCATGGCGCTGGCGCTGATGTTCGCCGCCGAACCCGCACAGGCCGAGCGTTTTCAGTTCGTTGCCATCGGTGATGTGCCTTACACCTCGCCCTCGCAGCTCGACCGTCTGATCGAACGCATCAACCAGCTTAGCGCCCGATTCACCCTCCATGTGGGCGATATCAAGTCCGGCAGCACCCTCTGCAGCGATGAAACGTTCGAGGCCGTGAAGCGTCAGTTCATGTCCTTCGATCAGCCGCTGATTTACACGCCGGGCGACAATGAATGGACCGATTGCCACCGAAAGAATAACGGCCCCTATGATCCGCTGGAGCGTCTGCAGAAACTTCGACAGATGTTTTTTGCGAGCGACTTCAGTCTCGGTCGCCACCCTCTCCCATTGGATAGCCAGTCGCGGACAGAGGATTTTCGGGATTTTTCCGAGAACCGGCGCTGGCACAGCGGTGAGGTGAGCTTCGCCACCGTTCACCTGGTGGGTTCCAATAATAACTGGCAGCCCGAGCTGCCCTCATCGCGTGAATTTGCCTCGCGCAACCGGGCAAACATGGCGTGGATGCGCGAGACATTTGCCCAGGCAAAGAGACAGGGGCATCATGCGGTCGTTTTCGCGATGCAGGCAGATACGTTTTATCATGACCCGCGCATCAAGGAATCCGGCGTGGCCGAATGGCTGGAGGCCTTCAGGCAGGAAGCGATCGCCTGGGGCAAGCCGGTGCTCCTGATACAGGGAGATACGCATCAATTCACGGTCGATCGTCCGTTCGCGCAGGCACACGCGGCCGCCTCCAATGTGCTGCGCCTCGTCGTTCCCGGTGAGCAGTCGGCTGAGGCGGTGCTGATCGAGGTGGATACCTCAAACACCGCTGAACCTTTCTCGGTTCGCCTCCTTGAACGCTGAGTCACGCGCTGAATTACACGCTGATTCGCATGCTGAGTGAGCGATCGGCGAATCATCTCTCGGTATCGTTGAACCGACTGTCGTGACTGCTATCCGGACAGTTTTCAATTTCATCAATTTTTTTCCATGCGCTCCCGACCTCTCGGCTGACCATTCTCGTGGCCAGCGCGCCCCTATTTGACTTTGATCAAATTCCTCAGGCTTTGCCTCGGGAAGTAAGCTGTCTTTCGTAGTGTCTGAGACGGAAGTGCAAGATAATGATATTGCGGCGCATAAACTAATTTATATCAAGATATTCACGTCGTTTTTTGCAGTATTTTTTATCGAGCGTACGTCGTTTTTATCTAGTTTATTCGCCGCTTATCTTTGGATTCTCTACCATTTATCTTCAATGCGAAATGAGACTCTCATGAAAATCGACTTTATTGGACCGGCTCGTCGGGTGGAACACGGAAGCGTGATTCAGGAAGCGAGCGTTGATGGCAACGTCATCATCTGTCAGTTCATTTCCGAGGTATTGCACGAATGTGATCCGGATCGTCCTTATCACCGTTCACTGGATCGTTTTGAGGCGCACCGCGAGCGCTTGCTGGAGATCGCGGCGCGTAAGATATCGCTTGAGCCCTCAAACCGCATCGTGAATATTTTCACCAGCGATGTGTTTGCGCATTTACCGGATTTCAGCCGTCCAGCGCGCGAACTGGTTGGCAGTCACGCCTGAACCGTCACCGGCAGGTCGTTCTCCTGTGGGTGTCCCGGCGCGTTAACGTTCGTAATCAGTGGTACATAATTCGTCTCTAGGCTATGCAGATCGACGACCTCAGCGACCCGGCCAGAAATGCCGCTCGCCCTGCCTATGACGACTGTTCGCCTGCCGGTATGCAACGACACTGATGTTTACGGTATCGCTGTTTCACTTCATGGCAGCCGCCATGCCCGACGCAGGATGCTTTGTCTCCCCGGTTTGCTGGAGACGCAGAGTGGCTTTCATGGTCTGATCCGCGACGCGCGCCGGCATGCGCAGATTGTCACACTGGATTTCGCCGGCCGTGGGGAGTCTGATGTTCTGGCCGGCGCCGGACGCTATCGCATGAGTGCTTGTCTGCGCGACGCCTGCGCTGCCTACAGCTTTGCGTTAGGCGCTGCGGCGCACCTCGCGCGCCCCCCCGCACTGCAGGGGCTGCTGTCGTTTGACATGCCTGCCTCGCCTGATGCGCCACCTGTGCATCTGGTGGGGAACAGCATGGGGGCCCTGATAGGCGTTTTCCTCGCCGGCCGAAAGCCCTCATCGTTGCGCTCGCTGATCATCAACGATGTGGGCAGCCTGCTGCCGTGGTCGAGCCTGATCGCTCTGTTCGGCGCCATTGGTCGTGCCTCTTTGCCGTCAACGGACTTTCAGGCGATGACGGGCGGAGGCTGGCAGCTGGCACAGCAACTGAACGTCGACAAGAACCTGCTCGCCGCCATCGTACAGCCCAGCTACCTGGATCTTCCGCATCAGCGAGACATGGCCGGCCTGAATTTTCGTCGGGCGTTTCAGGCGGTTGACGTGCCTGTGCTGGTGATTCACTCAGCCGATTCAGTCATTGTCAGCAAATCGGTTCGTCAGGCGATGCGTCATCTGCCGCCGAATTATTCATTTCTTGAGGTCGGTGGCAGCGCGCATCCGGTCGCCTACGATGCGACGGTTAACGCGGCCATCTTGCGTTTTATGGAGAGCGCGGAAAAAGCTGCTCTGACCGACCATGGCGCCGACGCGATCGCCTTGTCAGCCTCATCCGCATGATCCTCAGCGCTCTGTTCCTGCGCGGCAGACAGGAATTCCGATTCATCGCGCAGGCTGACTTTCTTCAGGTGGGTTCTTTGTTTGGTCGGTGTCATCGGATCGGCCTTCGAGATTCAACACTGGTGAATGATATCGGTAGCGTTGGAAGATACCGGGCGGTCGTGAATAAAAAAAAATGCCCGCGTGTTGCGCGGGCATTGTCGGCGGCAGACGCTGATTACCAGATCGCCTTGCCGCTGGCGTCCTTCAGGTTGGCCTTCCAGCTGTCCTGAATCAGCTTGATGGTGGCCTGAGGCATCGGCACATAATCCAGTTCGGTTGCCATGGCGGCACCGTTCTTGTAAGCCCAGTCAAAAAACTTCAGCACAGCGCGGCCAGTGATGCCCTCTGCCTGCGTCTTGTGCATCAGAATGAACGATGCGCCGGTGGCGGGCCAGCTCTGTTTGCCAGGCTGGTTGGTCAGCACGACGCCCATGCCGGGGGTGCCTGCCCAGTCGGCGCTGGCGGCGGCGGCCTTGAAGGTTTCATCATCCGGCAGGACGAATTCCCCATCGCGATTCTTCAGCTGTGCAAAGGCGATCTTGTTTTTCTTGGCGTATGCATATTCGACATAGCCAAAAGCACCCTTGACGCGCTGCACGTTGGCGGCCACGCCTTCATTGCCCTTGCCACCTACGCCGGTCGGCCATTTGACTGCCGTGCCCGATCCCACCGTGTTCTTGAAGTCCGCATTGGCCTTCGACAGGTAGTCGGTCCACAGGAAGGTCGTGCCCGAACCATCCGCACGATGCACGACGGTGATGTTTAGGTTGGGCAGGTTCACGCCGGGATTGAGCGCCGTGATTTCAGGCGCATTCCATTTGGTGATCTTGCCCAGATGGATACCCGAGATCACATCGGCGGTCAGCTTCAGCTGGCCCGGTGCGATGCCGTCCAGATTAAACACCGGCACCACGCCGCCAATAATGGCCGGGAACTGAGTCAGGCCTTCTTTTTCCAGCTCGTCTGCCTTGAGCGGCATGTCGGAGGCGCCGAAGTCCACGGTTTTCGCCTTGATCTGGCGGATGCCGCCGCCCGAGCCGATCGACTGGTAATTCAGGCCGATGCCGGTCGCGGCTTTGTAAGCCTCAGCCCACTTCGAATAAATCGGATACGGGAAGGTTGCGCCTGCGCCAGTCAGGTCAGCGGCCTGTACCGACAAGGAAACGGCCAGTCCAGCGGCGAAAGCGGTAATACCCTTCAGAATTTGCTTGCTTCGCATAATTACTCCTGTTTTGCTTCGTGGGTTGTACAAAAATAACGACGCGACTGTAGTCAGCGCATGTGTCAGCTTCATGACAGGATTTGCAGTTTGAAAAAGGTCTTGTAACCACATTGTCACCGTCTTTACATAAACTGGTGACATGACTGCCGGCCGACATAATAAATCGACAAGACCTTCCCGCGCGGGTTCGCCCGTGGCGGCCGGTGAGTCGCTCGTCGCGCCACTGAACCGCGAGCTGTCGCTGCTCGCCTTCAATCGGCGCGTTCTCGCGCAGGCACAGGATGAAAGCATACCCTTGCTCGAGCGACTGAAGTTTCTCTGCATTGTCAGCAGCAATCTGGATGAATTCTTCGAGGTCAGGATCGCCAGCCTGATGGCGCGCGAACGCGAGGGCAACGGCAGCGATGACGCTCACCCTGTCATTCCGCCCGGCTTTGATCTGGTCGGGCCGGCGGCCCAGGCGCTGGTGCGTGAACAATATGCGGTGCTCAATGACGAGATCCTGCCCGCGCTGGCGCAGCATGGCATACATCTTCGGCGTCATGTCGATCGCAATGACGCGCAGCGGTCGTGGGTGAAAGACTATTTTGATCGTGAAGTGCGACCGCTGCTCACGCCCATCGTTCTGGATCCTTCGCATCCGTTTCCCCAGATCGTCAACAAGAGCCTGAATTTCATTGTCGAGCTGGGAGGCAAGGATGCGTATGGTCGCGGCACCTCCATCGCCGTGATCAAGGCGCCGCGCGTACTGCCCCGCATTATCCGCCTGCCCTCAGACCTGTCGGGTCGTGAGCATGAGTATTGTCTGCTGTCGTCAGTCATACACGCGAACATTGAAGATCTGTTCCCGGGGCGCGAAGTGATCAGTTATTCACAATTCCGGGTCACCCGCGATAGTGATTTGTGGGTCGATGAGGAAGAAGTAAAAAATCTCCGGCAGGCGCTCAAAGGCGAGTTACAGACACGTCATTTCGGTTTTGCGGTGCGGCTGGAAGTCGCGGAGAATTGCCCGCCGAATCTCTCGCAGTTTTTGCTGGAGCAGTTCAATATCGCGCCTGAATTTCTGTACCGGGTCAACGGTCCGGTGAACATGGTGCGCTTGAATGAACTGGTGGATCTGACTGTCGCACCTGGTTTTCGCTTCAGGCCATTCTCCCCTAAACCATCGGTGCAGATCACCGACGGTGACTTGTTCTCCGAGATCGCACGGCAAGACATCCTGCTGCATCATCCTTATCAGTCATTTCAGCCAGTGATTGATTTCATCCGCAGTGCTGCGACCGATCCGTCGGTGGTGGCGATCAAGCAGACCATTTACCGGACCGGCATGAATTCCGAGCTGATGGAAGCACTGATCGCTGCGGCTCAAAACCGCAAGGAAGTGACGGTGGTCGTCGAACTGATGGCGCGCTTCGACGAGGAAGCGAATATCAACTGGGCTGACCGGCTGGAGCAGGTCGGTGCGCAAGTGGTCTATGGCGTCGTTGGACTGAAGACGCATGCGAAGATGGCGCTGGTGATCCGGCGCGAATCCGGCAAGCTGCGGTACTACGCGCACATGGGCACGGGCAACTACCATCCGACCACCACCAAGTTCTATACTGATTTTGGTTTATTGACGGCCAATTCGGCGCTGGGCAGGGAAGTCAATGAAGTCTTCATCAGCCTGACCAGTCTGGCCAAGCCACGCAAGCTGCAGCATTTGTGGGTGGCGCCATTCGATCTGCAGCGCGAACTGGTCAAGGCGATCCGAAACGAGGCACGCATTGCCCGCGAGGGCGGCGTGGGACAAATCATCGCCAAGATGAATGCGCTGGTGGACGATTCCATCATCGACGCACTGTACGAAGCCTCGCAGGCCGGCGTGAAGATCGAGCTGATTGTGCGTGGCGCCTGCTCATTGCGGCCCGGTGTCGCTGGCGTGTCGGAAAACATTCGGGTGAGGTCGATTGTCGGCCGCTTCCTCGAGCACAGCCGCATCTTTCACTTCCTCAACGAAGGGGCGAATGATGTGTACCTCGCCAGCGCCGACTGGATGAACCGCAACCTGTTCAGGCGCATCGAAATCGCTTTTCCTGTGCTCGATGAAAAGCTGAAAAAACGCGTGATACAAGAAGGGCTGCAGCCTTACCTGCGGGATAATCAGAATTCGTGGGAGTTGAATGCACATGGCGACTACCTGCGGCGTAAGCCACGCGCGGGTCAGCAGCCTTTCAGCGCGCAGCAGCATCTGATGAAAACCTTGGGGTCATAATGGACTTGATACTCTGGCGGCATGCGCAAGCCGAAGCCGGCGAGCCCGATGAAGGGCGGGAGCTGACGCAGCAGGGTCGCAAGCAGGCGGCGCGCATGGGCGCCTGGCTGGATCGCAGCTTGCCCAGCGGCTGCAGGATCCTGTGCAGCCCCACGGCAAGGACACTGCAAACCGTGGAGGCACTCGGACGAAAATACAAAATCGTCCCCGAGATCGGTCCGGCGGCGACGGCCGGCGAGGTGTTGTCTGCTGCGGGATGGCCCGATGCCAAAACGACCGTCATGGTCGTAGGTCACCAACCCTGGCTGGGTCAGGTGGCGTCGCTGCTGCTAACTGGCGAAGAGCAGGATTGGACCATCAAGAAATCCAATGCCTGGTGGATTTCGCACCGCCAGCGCGATCAGGGCAATGAATTATTCCTGAAAGCCGTGCTGGCGCCTGAATTTTTCGTTGACTGAGGGCGGTTGACTCAGGCAGCCAGCGCGGCAGCGCCGACTTCTCCGCGCTCCAGCTGCTTGCGCACGATGCTGTCGGGCTTGAATAAATCAATGATCGATTCAATCAGCTTGCGCGCCTTGTGGCTGTTGTCCATCGAGTAGTTGCACACGTAAACGTCGAGCGTCACGGCCGACAGCTCGGGCCAGGTGTGAATGGCCAGGTGGGATTCGGCAAGGAGCACCGTGCCGGTCACGCCGCCAGACTCATTGCCATTCGCAGCAGGGAATTCAAAAAACACTTCGCTCACGGCAGTCAGCCCGCTCAGTTCCACCAGCGTCAGGCAGGCGCTGCGCAATTTGGCCGCATCGGTCATCAGGCCACGATTCATCCGGCAGCCGGCGATGTCGGCAGTGAGGTGAAGTCCTTGCATCTCGAATTCCTTTTCAAAAAAAGAAAAGAACACCTCCCCGGCGCTTCATGCGCCGGGCAGTGGGTCTCGGTCGCTTGATTACTTGTACTTTTTCGGGCGCCCGGTTTTAACGGGCTGTAGCGACTGCTGTGCTTTCTGGATCCGGGCGGTGCTCAGCTCATGCACCAGCGCGATGCCGATGCGGATCAGCTCGCTCTTCTTGATGTCAAATCCTGCACTGAGGCAGGCTTTTTTAGTCTCAGCCAGAAGACCGTATTCATCTTCAGGCATGGTGAAGCTGTCCCTGACAAGACGCGCATGCTTGTGCTTGGCGGAGGACGATTTGCTGTTCGCCGATTTGGCCGCCTTGCCTGCGACCGGCTTGTTGGCGGCGGAACCTTTGCGCGCCGCCTTCTTTGCCGGCGTTTTGCGTGCGGTCTTGCGCGCGGTCTTCTTGGTGGTATCTGACATGATCAGTCTCCCGGAGGCAGAGTGGCGGCATACAATATAAACGGTTTATACGGTATTTTTATTTTTCTGTGCAACCGCTGATCGGGTTCGGGATGCCTGAAGTGTTGTTGTATGACAACATCAGGTCATTAAAGATGACACGCGTGCCGTGGTGATGAGAGGTATTTTTATAAAAATAAAAACATGGGGCGAATGCTCGCCGCCGGGCGCGCCAGATCCCGAATCGCAGTCAGGATGTGCAGAGCGCCTGACGTTGTCAAATGCTTGTCATGTGTGCCGGGTATCGTCAGCGCCTCATCAACCGACTCCCAACCATTGCCGCTACATTGGCGTTGCCCCCCATGGACAGCGAATTCCTGAAACAAAAAATGACCGCAGACACCCTCGACAGCCTTGACGAAGAGCTGGAGCAGGAGCTGGACGATGATAATTTTCTCTTCAACGCGCTGGATCCCGCGCGCAATGAAGCGCGTTTTCGGTATTTCCGCGAGTTGTTCCGACTGCAGGGCGAGCTGATCAAGCTGCAGGATTGGGTAGTGCGCAACAAGTTGAAGGTGGTGGTGCTGTTCGAGGGCCGTGATGCGGCGGGCAAGGGCGGTGCGATCAAGCGCATCACCCAGCGGCTGAATCCGCGTGTCTGCCGGGTCGCGGCGCTGCCAGCCCCCAGCGAACGGGAGCGCACGCAGTGGTATTTCCAGCGCTATGTCAGTCATCTGCCCGCCGGGGGCGAGATCGTGCTGTTCGATCGCAGCTGGTACAACCGTGCCGGCGTCGAAAAGGTGATGGGCTTCTGCACTGATGATGAGTATGAGGAATTCTTCCGCACGGTGCCCGAGTTCGAGCGCATGCTGCTCCGTTCCGGCATTGTGCTGATCAAATACTGGTTCTCCATCACGGATGACGAGCAGTATGCGCGCTTCACGATGCGCATCAAGGATCCGCTGAAGCAGTGGAAGCTCTCGCCGATGGATCTGGAATCCCGTCGGCTGTGGGAGTCCTATACCAAGGCGAAAGAGACGATGCTGGAACGCACCCATACGGCAGATTCGCCGTGGTGGATCGTGGCGGCGAACGACAAGAAACGGGCGCGCCTGAATTGCATCCATCATCTGCTGTCGCAGATTCCCTATCAGGAGATCCCCTCGCCGGAGATCGTCCTGCCTGAGCGGGTGTACAACCAGGATTATCTGCGCGGCCCGGTGCCGGAGCAGATGTACGTGCCCGAAGTTTACTGAGGCTGGCCGTAGGACAAGGCCATCATCCACAGTCCGAGCGGTGTGAATAACCAGTATTCGACCGGTGCACCCCATACCCAGTGTTTATGCCAACCAGCATGGGTCTTTTCAAAGCGCGCGAAACCGAACGCCGGATTGAACAAGAACCACATGAAGTCTTCCATTACCCAGAACAGCATGATGCACGCGAGTGCCCGCAGTTCTGCCTGCCATGAATAGTCGGCATTGAATAGCAGTGGAAAATGGAAAAACAGGCCGACCAGCGAGAATGCCCACGCGTGATAGCCCGTCATCGCCCGCCCGCCCCAGAGCAGATCGAGCAGCCAGTGGTGCTCGATGCGCCAGGTGGGCAGGTTGGCGGCCCAGCCGGCATCTCCCTCAATGGCGATCTCCAGTTTGGCGAAGAAAAGCGCCAGAATAAAAACACCCAGCAAGGTCATTGCCATTGGCGTGAACAGGGCGTTCATGCAGACTGCCTGAGCGACATATCCCTGTGTACTCGCTGCAGAATCAGGTGGGCGGCATGCGGTTGCGCCAGCAAGGGGGCTTTTGATCGCATCAACGACAGGAGTTCCTCGCTGGTCAGCAGTCGGCGCAGGCGGTACAGCAGCGTTGCCTGATCATCGGCGCGCTGGGCAACGCCCTCTTGCAGCAGCAGCGTGGCGTTTCGTTCCTCCTGTCCCGGTATCGGGTTCACCAGCAGCATCGGCAGTCCCATCACCAGACACTCCGAGGTGCTGAGCCCGCCGGGCTTGGTGATCACCAGATCGGCGCAGGCCATCAGTTCGGGCACCTGATCAGTGAAGCCCACCGGCAGCAGCCGGCCTTCGCAAAAGCAGGCCAGCGTGTTCAGTCGATCGAAAAGCTCGCGGTTTTTCCCAGTCAGCACGATCAGCTGCAGTGACGGATCGATGTCGAGTATCGCGGCGATCAGCGCCTGGCTCATGCCAATGCCTGCGCCTCCGCCCATCATCAGCAGGGTCGTGCGGTGGGGATTCAGCCCGAACTGTGCGCAGCAATCGTCGCGTGAGAGCGCCGGATTGAAGGCTGGCATGACCGGTATGCCAGTGACGACGATACGCGATTCCGGAATGCCTGCAGCCTGCAGCCGGTAAGCCAGCTCTTCATTGGCAACGAAATAGCCGGTAATCCCCTGATGCACCCACATCTGGTGCAGATCAAAGTCGGTGACCACCACCCATACCGGGCAGTGCACTCCGCCACGATTGACCGCATCGGCCAGCAGTTCGGCCGGCAGAAAATGGGTGCAGATGATCGCATCGGGAGAAAAATCGTCAATATCGGCAAAGAGGTCTTGCGCACAAAGACGCTGGAGCGTTCTCCGCAGACGACCTGCGAGACTGTGGGTCGGCTCATGATCCATCTTCCGGTACAACCAGCCCCAGGCCTCAGGCAAGCCACTGGCCAGTTTCAGGTAGCAATCGGTATAGATTTTTCTGAACCACACGGGCACCAACTGCATCAGGTCGCGATGACGCACTGTGAGGTCGGAAAAATCCTGCCTCGCATGCGCGCACAGCGCCTCGGCGGCCCGCACATGACCGCTTCCGGCAGAGACGGACAGCACGAGCACTTTTTTTACATCGTCCAAAGGCCAGCTGCGCGATGGGGCGCGTGCCGCTTGTCCGCCGCCAGACGAGGCGTCGCGATCGTGCAGTCCGGTCACCGGGCTGCGCTGCAGGATGTTCACGCCATTTCCGGACAAAGCGCGGTTTCCTTTTTCACGAATTGTGCTTTCTCCCAGCGCAGCATGGTGTCATGCCAGTCGACCAGATGCAGTTCGCCAACCTCGTCCTCGACCAGCGCGGAAAGACTCTCTACCCAGTCGCCATCATTGCAGTACAAGATGCCATCGATATCGCGTATCTCGGCTTTGTGAATATGACCACAAATCACGCCATCGACCCCCTGCTTTCGGGCCTCGGCTGCGAGCGCATCTTCAAAGGAGGTGATGTAGCTGACCGCATTCTTGACTTTGAGCTTCAGGTATTGCGACAGCGACCAGTAGGGCAGGCCGGCACGGGCGCGCCACGCGTTGTAGACCTGATTGAACTTGAGGATCATCGTGTACAGCGAATCACCGACATAGGCCAGCCACTTCGCGCAGGCGATCACGCCATCAAAACGATCGCCGTGCAGCACCAGCATGCGCTTGCCGTTAGCCGTCACGTGAACATGCTCATCGCGGATCATGATGCCGCCGAAATCGAGACCGATGAACTGTCGGACGACCTCATCATGATTGCCCGGCACAAAAATAACCTGAGTACCTTTCTTGGCTTTTTTCAGTACCAGCTGCACCACATCATTATGCGTCTGATGCCAGTACCAGCGGCGTTTCAGCTGCCAGCCATCGACGATATCGCCGACCAGATACAACTTGTCGGACTCGGTCGCCTTCAGAAATTCCAGCAGGCGCTTTGCCTGACATCCGCTGGTGCCAAGGTGAACATCCGATATCCAGATGGTGCGAAAGCGAAGCGGCTTGGGTTTTTTGATCAGTGATTTCGAGAATTTGTCGAAGCTGAAGGTCTCGCGAGCGTTCATGCTGGCTCTGCCTCCTTCAGATAGTGTCTTGCGTATCGGCTGTCCAATCGGGACAGCGGCAGCATCATGAACAGATCGGCACTGTGGAAATCCGGATCCCACGCGGGTTCGCCGCAGACCCAGGCGCCGCTGCGCAGATAGCCTTTGATCAGTGCGGGAATCTGCAGCCCTTCGGACAAGGGATCCTCATGCAGCGGGAAGGGCAGGCGAGGCGTGACCCGGTATTCCGGTGGGCAGAGGTTTTCTTGCGCCAGCTTGCGGTATAGCGCATTGATCGTGTGTCCGCCATCGGCCAGACTGACGCTGGCGCAGCCGATCAGAAATTCGGCTTTTTCGCGTTGCATGCAGGCGGCCAGTCCGGCCCACAGCATCATGATCACACCGCCGCTGCGATAGTCAGGGTGAATGCAGGCGCGGCCCGCTTCGATGATGCGCGGTCGGAGGCTACTCAAACGGTCCAGATTGAATTCATTTTCAGAGTAGAAGCCGCGGGTGTGCGCGAGAGCTCTCGGGGTGAGGACGCGGTAGGTGCCAACGACTTCCAGGGTGCGGGTGTCACGGACGATCAGGTGATCACAGAATTCATCGAATTCATCGCGCTCCAGACCATCATGATTTTTCAGCGTCTCCAGCCCCATCGCTTCGACGAAGACCTTGTAGCGCAGGCGCTGGACTTCGCGGATTTCTTCGGGAGTGCTGGCAAGGCTGAGGCTGAGTTTCGGGAAGCTGGCCGATGAATCGGCACCGACTGTCATCACTCGCATCGCTGCTCCTCTTTGTAATGATGCGCAAAGAGTAGGCCTGCAATGCTGCAAGCTGATGACAGTCAGGTGTCTGTTTCGTTACAACGGTGGTTTGCTCGAATCAGACCAGATCGGCGCCGACGGGGCCGCCATCATCGCGGGTAATCACGATGGTCGCTGAGCGCGGACGGGACATGCCACCGCCGGGCCAGTGACTCTGATAAGTCTCGGGGCGGGTGATATCAAAGCCTTTTTCAGTCGTTGTCTCACCCGGATGCTGAATGTTCACGAACAGCGCACGTCCATCGGGCGTCTCGGTGATGCCGGTGATCTCGCAATCTACCGGGCCCACCAGAAAGCGCCGCAAGCGTTCATCGCCCGGCGCGGCGCCGACGTGGGTGGTGACTTTGCTTTGCTTGCCGTTGTCATTGTTGACGACTTCCTTGCTGCCGCCATCACCAACGCGTCCCGGTATCGCTGCCAATAGCATGCAGTTGGTTGCGTCACGATACGCATGGTCATCGGTCTCCACCCATAGCAGGCCGCTGCGCGCGAACCACAGGCCATCGGGACTGGAGAAGTCATTGTCGGCGGTGAGCCCTGAGAGGTTGATGTTCTCGCGATCGGCGGTAGAGCGTGCAGCGAAGAGGAATACATCCCACTGGAAGCGGGTGGCCGATCCTTTGCCGTCTTTTTCGGCCCAGCGGATGATGTGGCCATTGGCATTGCCTTTTTGTGCGACGCCGTTTTTCGGATCATTGTAAAAACGCGGATTGGCGGCATCGACTTTGTCCAGCGCGCGCGAGGGATTGTAGGTGAGGGTCATGTAGACCTCGCCATTGGCGGGATTGACCGCGCCCCACTCGGGCCGGTCCATCTTGGTCGCGCCGAGTACATCGGCGGCAAGGCGCGCATTGATCAGCACATCGGCCTGATCGGCAAAGCTGTAATAGGGGTTGGTGCGATCGAGCCCGTTCTGTCCGTGCTTCAGTTCCAGCCAGTCACCGCTGCCGTCGGCATTGAAGCGGGCGACATACAGCTTGCCATCGTTCAGATACTTGTCGCCGGCGACCATGCCGCGGCCGATGTCTCTCGGATCCCAGGCTACGTTCGACACATATTTGTAGATGTACTCATGGCGGGAGTCGCAGCCCATGTACCAGACCAGCGGCTGACCGGGAACCGCCAGGCCCGGCCATGCGCCTTCGTGCGCGAAGCGGCCCAGCGCCGTTCGCTTTCTGGGCGCGGACTGCGGATTGAACGGGTCGATCTCGACGACCCAGCCAAAGGTGTTCGGCTCATTCCGGTAATCGTCGCTGCCATCCCTGGCGCTGCCTTTGGCAGACGCATCCCAGCGGTCAAACCGGTGATCTGCGGTATCGGACTGCACGGTCGCCCACAGATACGTACCCTTCGCACCGATACCGTAGCGCTTGAATGAGGTCAGTTCTTTGGCGCTGCGTTTTGCATCATCGGAGGCGGAGCGGCTGAAGAAGAAAGCCCAGTTCTCTTCGCAGGTCAGATAGGTGCCCCAGGGCGTATGGCCATTCGAGCAGTTGTTCAGCGTGCCTCGGGCGCGGCTGCCATCGGCGGAGTATTTCGTGATCAACATCGGGCTACGCGCTGCTGGTCCCGTGATCTCCATCTCTGTGAGGGGCGTGATTCGCCGGTTGAAGCGGGATTCACGATTCACCTCAAAACCTCTGGATCCTCTCCTGACCTCGACGATGGACACACCCATCGCCAGCATTTCTTTCAGGGCTTCGCCTTCCACGGTGCGCTTGCCATTGACGATGGTCTGACCCGTCGGATGAAGAAAAGCCGCTGTCACATTCTCGTGGTTCACGCACAGCAGTCCCTGATCGGAGACGGTGGGATTCCAGCTGCCGCTTTTGTTCATGCCGAAGAAGAACATGCCATCGTTATGGTCGCCGGCGCGGCGAGTGAAGCTGCCGGGGTCGTCGGAGCCATCGTTCGCGTACTCCGGCACATCGGCTGCCAGCGGGTCGCCAGTCTGCAGCAGCAAACGGTAGGAGTAGCCGGTGGCGAGCGCTACTTTGTCGGCGGTGCTTTTGGGTACCGCGGTGAAATTCAGCTTCAGCCGTCGCGCGGCCGCTTGCGAATCACCCGCCGGGGTGAGCAACAGGCTGCTGCCGCCCAGATAGAGCGCGGCCGCCGCGCCGAAGGAGCCTTTGAGCAGGTCGCGTCGTGACAGCCGGGCCTGCAGTATCTGCGCGAACTCGGGATTGGAGGAAGGGTTCTCCGTGTCGGTCAGTGTGACGCTCGACAGGCTGGGCTCAGGGGTCATCTACCTCTCCGTACATTGATGGTTTCGCAGATCAGATCAGACGCATGTTAAACGATGATGAACCCTGCATCGCGCTGACATCGGCCAGCTGTCATTGGCAAGCCATATTCTTCGGATACCATAAGCGCATGAGATTCCGGTCATGTCTTTTGACAGCGCTGATGATGCTGGCGGTGATGCCGGCATGGGGCGCCCGCCCCTTCGTCACCGACGATGCCCGTCTGACCACGGCGGGCAGCTGCCAGCTCGAGACCTGGACCCGGCTGTACCGGGACAGTACCGAACTCTGGGCGCTGCCTGCCTGCAATCCCGGCGGCAACCTCGAGCTGACGCTGGGCGGCGGTCGTGCGATGTACGAAGAGCAGGGGCCGAACAGCGATTACGTGTTTCAGGCAAAGACGCTGCTGCGCAAGCTGGAGACCAATGGGGTGGGTTTTGGCATTGCCGCTGGCACGGTCCGACATCCGGCGGTGAACCCCGGCCCCAACCTGATGGGGAATACCTATCTCTATGTCCCTGTGTCCGTCTCACTCGCTGACGATCTGCTGGTCATTCATCTGAACACGGGCTGGTTGCGAGAGCGCGGCACCCACAGGAATCTGGGCACGTGGGGCGCGGGCATGGAATGGAATGTCAGCGAGCGCATCACCTGGATGGCGGAGGCCTTTGGTGACAGCCACCCAAACACCTATTGGCAGGCGGGCGGCCGTTTTTCGCTGATACCGCAACGTCTGCAGATCGATACGACGATCGGACAAAGTGCTGGTGGCGATCATCCGGGCCGGTGGATATCGTTCGGGCTGAGATTCACGCCCGCCCGGCTGTTCTGATCCTCCTCGCTGCGCGCCAGTGGCGTGTGCGCGGATCAGTAGCTTCGCAAGGCCAGTGGAATGTCCAGCTCGCCCCATGCGGTTTCTTCTTTTTTCAGCCAGTGGATCAGTGTCGGATGCTTGCGCGCGATGTGGGCCGGCAGCTCGAGCTCGATCTTTTGACGCATCTTCAGTTGGACAGGCTGCTCGTTGAGGTCGATGCGCGAGTGGCTGAACAAAATCCCCAGCCTCAGAGCGAGGATGGCCTTGGCCAGATCGGGCAGGGCAATGGCCTCGGATACTTTGCGCAGATTGCCTTTTTGTGCGAGCAGCAGAATGCTCAGTAGGTGCTGTTCCTGCTTGGTGAAGCCGGGCAGGTCGGCATTGAGGACGATATAAGCGCCATGTTTGTGAAAGCCGCTGTGCGACACCGACATGCCTACTTCATGCAGGCAGGCCGCCCACCCCAGCAGGCGGTCATAGTGATCGCTCTCGGGCTGGAGCTGCGCATGCAGCAGCAGGGTGTTCTGTCTGACCTTGTTCGCACGGGTCTGGTTGACGCCGAATTTTCTGGCGAATTCTTTGACTGACTCGCGCCGCCGGTCGCGACTGCTGCGGCGCAGGTGCAGATCCCACAACACGCCCATGCGCAGCCCGGCTTCCACGGGCTGCATGTCTCTGATGCCCAGTTCTTCGCACAGGCCAATCAGCACGGGCAAACCGCCGAGTGCCACGGCAATGCGGTCGGGTTTGATGCCTTCAAGGTCGATGCGGCTGGCACGACCGCAATAGACCAGATAATCGCGCAGCGCTCGCAGACTCTTTAATGACAGGCTGCCATCACCGAGCTGGTTGATCTCGATCAGATCAGCGAGCGTGCGCATGGTCCCGGAGGAACCAAACGCCGCCGTCCAGAGCCGGGGATGAAATTCATCGAGCTGATCCTCGAATACGCTGCGCGCATGGAGCGTGGCCTCGGCAAACCCGGATTCGGTGATCCGGTCACCGGGAAAAAACTCGGACGCGGTCTTGACTGTGCCGATCCCGAACGATTCAACGTACTCGATCTGGTTGCCGTGGCCACGCACCAGCTCAGTCGAGCCGCCGCCGATATCGACCACGAGACGCCGCTCGGCCGGGTTGTCCAGCACACTGGCAACGCCAAGATAGATAAGCCGGCCTTCTTCCTCGCCGGAGATGATCTCGACCGGAAAGCCGATGGCTTTTTCCGCCAGCGGCAGGAAGGTGTCGCGGTTTTTTGCAATGCGCAGTGTATTGGTGCCCACCACCCGAACGGCGGACAGCGGCTGCGAGCGCAGAATTTCGGCGAAACGTCGCAGGCATCCCAGCGCGGTTTCCATGGCGGCAGCGGTCAGGTTGCCCCGCCGGTCAAGTCCTGCGCCCAGCCGGACAGGCTCGCGAGCAGTGCTCATGATTCTGATGCGCTCGCCATCGAAATGACCGATGTGCAAACGAAAACTGTTCGAACCGAGATCTACGGCTGCCAGCATGACTTTTCAAACGTTCCGGCGTGTAGCCAAAAGGATTAATGGTAGCTGATACATATGACGTTCGGGTGACGGATTCAGCTTGCAGGGCAGAGTCGAAAAGCTCGGATGCCCGCTGTCATGAAACTGAAAAAAATGTCCGCAATAATCGCGATATCTTGAACTGTAGTGGTATTTGTCCTCGAAAGCAAAAGCAGCTGCTTATGTCTCGGGATTTTTTCATGCAGTAAAAGTAATCTCCTATCCGTCAAGGATGCTTTCAACGCCCCTCTGGGGCGTTTTTTTTGAAATCGCTCTGTGCGCAGTCAATATACCGTCCGAGCATGAGTCCTGCTGCCTCCGGAGATAAAAAGCGATCCATGTCGACCGACGCGACCAGCGAATTCCTGACAACTCAGAACGGACTGGTCTGGGGCTATCGGCTCGACCGTCAGGGCGGTGCTTTCCCGGTCATGGCCTCGGAGCTGCTGTCTGCACTGCAGGAGCATCAGAGTGCCGGCAAGGGCGATCTGCTCTGGCTGCATTTCAATCTGGCGCAGGCCGCGACCGAACGGTGGCTGAAGGATCATGCATCGCTTCCGCTGGAATTTTTCGAAGCGCTTCATCTCGGATCGCGCTCAACGCGCATCGAGCTTATCGACGACGGACTGGTGGCCGTGATCAATGATGTGCTGCACGGGTTTTCCTTCGATCCTTCGGAAATATCCACCTTGTGGATGCATGTGACCCCGGATATCGTTATCAGTGCCCGGCGCAAACCCCTGAAATCAGTCGATCGCCTGCGGCAGTCGGTGCAGAACGGTGCCCGTATCACCAGCACCGTCGAACTGCTGACCCGCCTGCTGCGCGATCAGGCGGATGTGTTGATGGGCATCGTGCGCGATGCGGTCGCCAGAGTCGACAAGGTCGAGGATGAGCTTCTGGCCGGAAGGCTCGACAACAAACGAGAAAATCTCGGCATGCTGCGACGAGTGCTCGTGCGATTGCAGAGGCTGATGGCTCCTGAGCCGGCGGCGCTGTTCCGATTGCTGCAGCGGCCACCGGTCTGGATAGCGGAGGACGATTTGCAGGACTTGCGTCAGTCGAGCGAGGAATTCTCCGCCGTTCTGGTCGACATGGCGTCGCTGCAGGAGCGGATCAAATTGCTGCAGGAAGAGATCGCCGCCATGATCAATGAGAAGAGCAGCCGCAACCTGTACACGCTGACGGTGCTGACCGTGCTCGCGCTGCCGATTAATCTCATCGCTGGTTTATTTGGCATGAACGTCGGCGGCATTCCATTCGCGGATCACGAGGCCGGCTTCTGGATGGTGATCAGCTTGCTGGCGACCTGTACGACGGTCGCTGCCTGGCTCATTCTGCGACGCCGTCACGAATCCTGAATCCTGAAGAAAACTTGATCCGCTACAATGCGCGGCTTGGTTTTCCTGCTTTTTCCCCCTTTTAAATCCATCATGCGCCTTTTCTCTGGCTTGCTTCTGAGCCTCTTGCTGTTGTCGGGTTGCCAGACGGTGCCGACCGCGCCGCCGCAGACCCCACCCGTCACAGAGACGCCCTCGGTGGACACGTCGCGGACACCGCCCACCACGGAACCGGCGCCTGTCATCAGCCCGCCGGAAGCGCCGGTGGCCGTCGTTCCGCCAGCGGCCCCCGTGCCCAAACCCGTCAAAATCGGCCTGGCGCTGGGAGGTGGCGCCGCGCGCGGGTTTGCGCACATTGGCGTGATCAAGGTTCTGGAGGCGAATGGTATTTACCCGGAGATCATCGCTGGCACCAGCGCGGGTAGTCTGGTTGGCGCTCTGTATGCCGCCGGGAATAATGGCAGCCAATTGCAGAAGCTGGCGATCGAGATGGACGAAGCGGCGATCTCTGACTGGTCGGTGCCTTTCTTCTCGAATTCTTCGGGGGTGTTGAAGGGCGAGGCCTTGCAGCAATTCGTGAACCGCGTGGTGCGTCAGCAGCCGATCGAAAAACTCAGGCTCCAGTTCGGCGCGGTCGCCACCGACCTGAAGTCGGGCCAGCCAATTCTGTTCAGGCGCGGGAATACCGGCGCAGCGGTGCGCGCGTCATCGGCCGTGCCGGGCGTGTTTCACCCGGTGAGAATCAATAATATCGATTACGTCGATGGCGGACTCGTCTCGCCCGTGCCGGTGAGTTTTGCGCGCAAGATGGGCGCCGACTTTGTGATCGCGGTGAACATCTCTGCGCAGCCCGATGCGCAACCTGCGTCGACGACGTTTGAAGTGCTGTTGCAGACGTTTGCAATCATGGGGCAGAGCCTGAATCAGTATGAGCTCAAGCAGGCCGATATCGTGATCCGTCCCGAGCTGGCGACCATGAAGGGCAATGACTTCAATGGCCGCGGTACTGCGATCCTTGCCGGTGAAAAAGCGGCGCTGGCCGCCCTGAACGAGATCCGTCAGAAACTGAAGGCGCGTCGCGGCAACTGATAGGCTGCACCGCTGATTCAGCGCGTCGAGCCGTCTTTGCTTTCAGTGGTATCGATCCGGCGCGCGCCATTGAAGCGCGCCTTCCAGTACGCAAGATCCATGCTCTCGATGCGCACTGCGCCGCCGGAGGAGGGGGCGTGGATGAACTTGTTGTCGCCCAGGTAGATGCCCACATGCGAGAACGTGCGACGCAGCGTGTTGAAGAACACCAGGTCGCCCGGCTGAAGATCTTTTTTGTCGACGGTCTCGCCCATCTTGCTGATTTCGGCCGAGGTGCGCGGCAGCTCGGTGCCGTGCGCTTCCCGGAACACATAACGCACCAGTCCGCTGCAGTCCAGGCCATTTTCGGGGGAGTTGCCGCCGCGGCGGTAGTGGATACCCACCAGCGACATGGCTTCGATGGCCAGTCTGGCTGCTTTGTCAGTGAAGCTCGAGAGCGTGCTGAAAATGAAGTTTGGCTCGTCCGCATCGGCGGCCAACACCGGCGGCGGGGACGCGAGCGTCAGCGCCGCGCACAGCGCGGCAATCAGCGGCGTGGCGCGCCAAGAGGCGGGTCGGCGATGGCGATTGAATTCAGGCAAAAGTTCTGCTTTGACAAATAAAGACTGCCGCAATGTAAGCGATGACGCGCCCGATGTCAAAAATCCTGGCATGAAGCTTGCCCTTCAGGGCAAGCTGATCCAGCGTCATTCGCCTGCAAAAAACTTGTCGTACAATCCAGCCTTTTTTCAGAACAGGGGAGTAGCAGCATGCGGTCCAAACAGGCACTGACACTAGCGGATGTGAAGAAAGTCGCGGCTGCCGCCGAGGCAGAGGCCCTCGCCAACAAATGGGCGGTGACCATTGCTATCGTCGATGACGGCGGCAACCTGCTCTGGCTGCAGCGTCTGGATGGCGCAGCGCCGGTATCGGCCTCGATCGCCCCGTCCAAGGCCCGCACAGCGGCGCTGGGCCAGCGCGAGACCAAGATCTACGAGGATGTGATCAACAACGGTCGTTATTCCTTCTTGTCGGCCCCGAACATCGACGGCCTGCTCGAAGGCGGTGTGCCGATCATGGCCGGCGGCGATTGCGTCGGCGCGGTCGGTGTTTCGGGCGTGAAATCGAACGAAGACGCGCAAATCGCCAAGGCGGGCATCGCTGCACTGGGCCTGTAAGCCAGATGGCAGACCGGCTTGTAGTCCGGTCTGTAAGTCAACACTTCGCCGTTGGGCGGCGCCGGGCTTTCGGTTGCCCGGCATTGGTGCTTCGCGATATAATCGCAAGGTTTAACCAATTGACCCCGCCGCCCGCGCAAACCACCTTCCACCCCATCTTGGTACGTCCGGATTCCGCTCGCCCGCGAGGCGCGTAAGCCGATAAACGAACGCCAAGATCCAGCCGCGGCGGTAACAACCCAGGAGTTACCTTTGCCGCCATTTTCAACGGCCAATACGCACCCGGCCATCCTCGCGCTCGCGGATGGTACGATTTTCAGAGGAATTTCCATCGGCGCCGCCGGTCAGACCAGCGGTGAAGTTGTTTTCAATACGGCAATGACGGGATATCAGGAAATCCTGACCGATCCCAGCTACAGCCGCCAGATTGTCACCCTGACGTATCCCCATATCGGCAACACCGGCGTCAACCCGGAAGATGTCGAGTCCAGCCAGATTCATGCGGCCGGCCTGATCATCCGCGACTTGCCCCTGTTGATGTCGAATTTCCGCGCCACGCAAAGCTTGCCGGATTATCTGAAATCTGAGGACATCGTCGCGATTGCCGGCATCGATACCCGCAAGCTGACCCGCCTGTTGCGCGAGAAGGGCGCGCAGAACGGCGCGATCGTCGCCGGCCAGAATGCCAATGAAGGCACGGCGCTGGAACTGGCGCGCTCTTTCCCCGGCCTGTCCGGGATGGATCTCGCCAAAGTGGTGTCCACCAAGTCGCCCTATGAGTGGACTGAGACCGAATGGGAACTGGGCAAAGGCTACGGCAAGCAGACCGCTCCCAGATTCCACGTCGTTGCTTTCGATTATGGCGTGAAGTACAACATTCTGCGCATGCTGGCGCAGCGCGGCTGCAAGGTCACCGTGCTGCCGGCGCAATCCACGGCCGCTGATGCGCTCGCGCTGAACCCGGATGGCATCTTCCTCTCGAACGGCCCCGGCGATCCGCAGCCCTGCGATTACGCGATTGCGGCGTCGCGTGAGCTGATCGACAAAGGCCTGCCGACCTTCGGCATCTGCCTAGGTCACCAGATCATGGCACTGGCCTCGGGCGCGAAGACCCTGAAGATGAAGTTCGGCCACCATGGCGCGAACCATCCGGTGCAGGACCTCGATACCAAAAAAGTGATGATCACCTCGCAGAACCACGGTTTTGCAGTCGATCCCGATACGCTGCCGTCCAACTGCCGCGTCACCCATGTGTCGCTGTTCGATGGCTCGCTGCAGGGGTTCGAGCGCACGGATCGTCCGGCTTTCTGCTTCCAGGGTCATCCCGAGGCCTCGCCCGGACCGCATGACATCGCCCCCTTGTTCGATCGCTTCGTGGCGATGATGGAGAAACACAACCATGGCTAAGCGCACCGATATCAAGAGCATCCTCATCATCGGCGCCGGTCCGATCGTCATTGGCCAGGCCTGTGAATTCGATTACTCCGGCGCTCAGGCCTGCAAGGCGCTGCGCGAAGAGGGCTACAAGGTCATTCTCGTCAACAGCAATCCGGCGACCATCATGACCGACCCGGAGATGGCCGATGTCACCTATATCGAGCCCATCACCTGGCAAGTGGTTGAACGCATCATCGACAAAGAGCGCCCCGATGCCATCCTGCCCACGATGGGCGGACAGACGGCGCTCAACTGCGCGCTCGACCTGTGGCGCAACGGTGTGCTCGACAAGTACACCTGCGAACTGATCGGTGCGACCCCCGAGGCCATCGACAAGGCCGAAGACCGTCAGAAGTTCAAAGAGGCGATGACGAAGATCGGGCTCGGCTCCGCGCGCTCCGGCATTGCGCATTCGATGGACGAGGCATGGACGGTGCAAAAGCAGGTAGGCTTTCCGACCATCATCCGTCCTTCGTTCACGATGGGCGGCTCGGGCGGCGGCATTGCGTACAACGCCGAAGAATTCGAGGCGATCTGCAAGCGCGGTCTCGAAGCATCGCCGACCAATGAACTGCTGATCGAAGAGTCTCTGCTCGGCTGGAAAGAATACGAGATGGAAGTCGTGCGCGACCGCAACGACAATTGCATCATCGTCTGCTCGATCGAGAACCTGGATCCGATGGGCGTGCATACCGGCGACTCGATCACCGTCGCACCGGCACAGACGCTGACGGACAAGGAATACCAGATCATGCGCAATGCCTCGCTGGCGGTGCTGCGCGAGAGCGGTGTCGATACTGGTGGTTCGAATGTGCAGTTCGCGGTCAATCCGAAAGATGGTCGCATGATCGTCATTGAGATGAATCCGCGCGTATCGCGCTCTTCCGCACTTGCGTCAAAAGCCACCGGCTTCCCGATCGCGAAAGTCGCGGCCAAGCTGGCGGTTGGTTTCACGCTGGATGAACTGCGCAACGAAATCACCGGCGGCGCGACGCCGGCGTCGTTCGAGCCCTCGATTGATTACGTCGTCACCAAGATTCCCCGCTTCGCGTTCGAAAAATTCCCCGCGGCCGACAGCCACCTGACCACGCAGATGAAATCTGTTGGCGAAGTGATGGCGATCGGCCGCACCTTCCAGGAGTCGTTCCAGAAGGCGCTGCGCGGTCTTGAAGTCGGCGTTGACGGCCTGAATGAAAAGACCACCGACCGCGAGACCATTGAAGAAGAACTCGGCGAGCCCGGGCCAGAGCGGATCTGGTACGTCGGCGATGCGTTCGCGCAGGGCTTCACCATGGAAGAAGTCCATCAGCTGACCAAGATCGATCCGTGGTTCCTCGTGCAGATCAAGGAGATCGTCGATATCGAGCTGTGGCTGGAAAAGCAGACCGTCGCCGTGCTCGACAAAGAGACGCTGCTGGCGTTAAAGCGCAAGGGCTTCTCCGACCGCCGTCTGGCCAAGCTGCTGAAGGTCGAAGATCGCGAAATCCGCAAACTGCGCCGCATGCTGAATGTGCGCCCGGTCTACAAGCGCGTCGATACCTGCGCCGGCGAGTTCGCCACCGGCACGGCCTATATGTACTCGACCTATGAAGAAGAGTGCGAGTCGCATCCGACCGCGCGCAAGAAGATCATGGTGCTGGGCGGCGGCCCCAACCGTATCGGCCAGGGCATCGAGTTTGATTATTGCTGCGTGCATGCGGCCTTCGCGATGCGTGAAGATGGTTACGAGACCATCATGGTCAACTGCAATCCAGAGACCGTCTCGACCGACTACGACACCTCCGATCGCTTGTACTTCGAGCCCCTGACGCTGGAAGATGTGCTCGAGATCGTCGACAAGGAAAAGCCGGTCGGCGTGATCGTGCAGTATGGTGGTCAGACACCGCTGAAGCTCGCACTTGATCTGGAAGCGAATGGCGTGCCCATCGTCGGCACCTCGCCGGACATGATCGATGCCGCTGAAGACCGTGAGCGTTTCCAGAAGCTGTTGAATGAACTCGGCCTGCGCCAGCCACCGAACCGCACCGCGCGCACCGAAGAAGAAGCGCTCGCGCTTGCACAAGAGATTGGCTATCCGCTGGTGGTACGTCCTTCCTATGTGCTGGGCGGTCGGGCGATGGAGATCGTGCATGAGCAGCGCGACCTTGAGCGCTACATGCGTGAAGCGGTGAAAGTATCCAATGATTCGCCGGTGCTGCTGGACCGCTTCCTGAACGATGCGATTGAAGTCGATGTGGATTGCCTGTCCGATGGCAACCGTACCTTCATCGGTGGCGTGATGGAGCATATCGAGCAGGCGGGTGTGCACTCGGGTGACTCTGCCTGTTCGTTGCCGCCGTATTCGCTGGCGAAGGAAACCATCGAGAAGCTCAAGCTTCAGACCGCGCAGATGGCCAAGGGCCTGAATGTGGTCGGCCTGATGAATGTGCAGTTCGCGATCCAGCAGCAGGAAGTCAATGGCAAGACCGAAGATGTGGTCTATGTGCTCGAAGTGAATCCGCGTGCGTCGCGCACGGTGCCGTATGTATCCAAGGCCACGGGTCTGCAGCTGGCGAAGATCGCTGCGCGCTGCATGGTCGGCCAGTCACTGGATAGCCAGGGTATCGCAAACGAAGTCGAGCCACCTTACTTCAGCGTCAAGGAAGCGGTGTTCCCCTTCGTCAAATTCCCCGGCGTGGACACCATCCTCGGTCCCGAGATGAAATCCACCGGCGAAGTCATGGGCGTGGGCCGTACCTTCGGCGAGGCCTTCGTGAAGTCGCAGCTGGGCGCCAGCGTTCGTCTGCCAAAGTCGGGCAAGGTCTTCCTGTCGGTGAAGACCAGCGACAAGCCGCGCGCTGTCGAGATCGCTCGCGATCTGGTGAAGATCGGCTTTACGGTCGTGGCCACCAAGGGCACGGCATCGGCCATTGCGGCAGCCGGCGTGCCGGTCGAGACGGTGAACAAGGTCGCCGAGGGCCGTCCGCACATCGTGGACATGATCAAGAACGACGAGATCGCGCTGGTCATCAATACCGTGGAAGAAAAGCGCAATGCGATCAATGACTCGCGCACCATCCGCACATCGGCGCTGGCGGCACGGGTGACCACCTACACCACGATTGCCGGTGCCGAGGCGGCCGTCGAGGGCATGGCGCACCTGGACGAGCTGCATGTGTACGATTTGCAGGGCATGCATGCGTCGCTGCAGTAATTTGGTTTAAACTCCGCTTATTGAGTGTAGTGCACAGAGGCTGCGAGCGATCCGCAGCCTCTGTGCTTTTCAACTTGCCAAAGAAAACCCCATGAGCACCGTACCTATTACCGTCCATGGCGCGCAGCTGCTGAAAGACGAGCTGCAGCGCCTGAAACATGTCGAGCGTCCTGCTGTCATCAACGCAATCTCCGAGGCGCGCGCGCAGGGCGATCTGTCCGAGAACGCCGAGTACGATGCCGCCAAGGAGCGTCAGAGCTTTATCGAAGGCCGCATCGCCGAGCTGGAAGGCAAATTGTCTGCGGCGCAGATCATTGATCCCAAGCTGCTCGATGCCGATGGTCGTGTGGTGTTCGCGGCGACGGTCACACTCGAAGATCTCGAATCCGGTGACAAGGTGACCTATCAGATCGTCGGCGATGACGAAGCCGATCTGAAGCAGTCGAAGATCTCGATCAGCTCGCCGATCGCGCGCGCACTGATCGGCAAGTACGCCGGCGATGAAGTCGAGGTGCAGGCACCCGGCGGCATTCGCGGCTATGAAGTCATCGAGGTGAAATACATCTGAGTTTTACCCACCCATGCGAGCTTACCTGCTCAATCTCGCCCGCACGCTGCTGGTCACGCTGTGGGCCGGCAGCCTCTGGACAGTCGGTTATCTGGCTGCGCCGCTTTTCTTCATCACTCTTCAAGATCGCATGCTGGCCGGCACCCTTGCCGGCAGCTTGTTCCGCGCCGAAGCCTGGCTGTCGCTGATCTGCGGTGTCTTGCTGCTGGCCATTTTTCGTGCCGATCCTTATCTTCCCTCCCGAGGCGCGTGCACGCGCATCGTGATCGGCATGCTGTTGTGCGTGCTGGTTGGCTACTTCGGTCTTCAGCCTTTCATGGCCGAGATACGGGCTGCGGCCGCGCAGGCCGGCGGAGTGATGGATGAGGCGATGCGCTCGCGATTTGGTCTGCTGCATGGCGCCGCCAGTGCGATTTATCTGCTGCAAAGTCTGCTCGCAGTGGCGCTGGTCATCAAACATCGCCGATAAGATAGTCCCCTCCATAATATTGCTCAGTTTCAATATTTTTATGCGCTGCTGATCAAGCGTTTCAATGCACTTCTTCCAATGACGCTCTGACTCCGAGAGTTCTTCGTGCGATTGTTGCAATTGGCTTAATTTTTATGGCTAATTTGCACTATTTTTTCAGTCAAAAAAATACATGATCATTGCTTTGTTTCCTACGGTTGAGGCCAGATCATGTCAATTCATTCGTCTTCATCAGGTCGGGCGCAAGCGCCTGCGCTGCCTGTAGCCACGTCCACCGAAACCACGGATGTTTCCGGGATCGCCGATAAGTCGGCGAACGCCCGGCATCCAGAGGCGCTGGATTTATTATTCTTTACAACAAAAGACCATGCACCTATTTCTTCCGACATAGAAGATCTGGCCAAGGTCGAGAGGGTCGCAGTAAAGACATTATTTGTGGAAGACTTTGCGAGCCGTAGCGAAGAAGAAGAAATGAAAAATATGAAGGATTGTCTTGCTGAACTCCAGCGACAAGGGAAGATTGATAAATTCACTAATATTTTCTTTCAAATGCATGGGACGGTAGATTCTGAAGTCCATTACACGGCTGCTAAAGATGGAACCTTCGAGAAAAAAACCAGCAAACTGATTTCTCACGCCAGGCAGGCACTGGTTGAGGGTGTAAATAGCCACGACAAGAAGTCTTGGGAGGGAAGTATGCATGCCTCATCATGTGGTGTCGCGCCTGCTGCCAAGGATCTCAAAGACGAGCGTGCATTGACATTGCTGTATGGAGGAAAAAAAATTACGTCGAGCCAAAACTCCGAGACAATTATGCGGAAAATTATTGAGGAAATCGGGAAATTTAAAAAGAATCCTGAAAGGCATCCATTTCCCAGTGCACATGATTTTTTTCTGCTTGCGGGCTCCATCGGAGGCGAAAAAGTCACCCTCGTTGGGAATAATAATTTGCTTGAAATAAAGTCAGGGTATCTGTCACCAAAGGAGGAGTTAAGCAAGCTGTTGTGGATAAGCTGACAAATACGCTGCATATGAAAGTTGTGCATGGAAAACCCGATACCGTGAAAAAGATGATGGAGCTGGTAAAGGGGAAAATATTACAAAACACAGGTTCCCTTTTTTTTATGGGTGCACTGTTTTTATCCGACGACGGTGTTTTTGAGGAGAAGCTTAAAATCCTGTTGGATGCAGGGGTTGATCTGAATGATGATGACATTTGCGGCGACACCATTCTGCATAAGGCGATTCAAGAAGAAAAACTTGAAAAAACCAGAATTTTGTTGAAGAACAGGGCGAACCTTTATAAAAAAATAATAAAGGTCTAACGCCCTACGATATTGCGGCAGAGCTTAAAGACAAAGCTCTTCTGATGGACATCATTGAGGCAGGTGCTGACGTTGAATATCCTGATGATAGGGGAAGAACAGCTTTGCATCGTGCTTGTCTTGATAATGATGTTGAGCTGGTCAAATTTTTATTGAAAAAAGGTGCTGATCCGCATCGACGGTGCATCAACACAGAGACGCCGTTGACATTCGCGGTCTACCAGAAAAACTTCCACATTGTTGATTTGCTGTTGTCAGATGCTGATAAAAAAATCAAAGTCCCGACCGACTGGCATCCTGGCATTTTGTTACGCGTACTTGCTGAAAATCAGTCCGAATTGTTCATGAAAATGATCGGCTGCTGCTCCGAGAAACAGGTCACCCTCAGCCGATTGCTGGAATCAATCGAGCAAGATGTGGAAGCTAACTACGAGGATGAAGGGTTTGACGATGATGTTTTCGAGGCGCACAAAAAAACGCTCTCCATCTTTGTCAGAGCGGTATTAGACCTCGACCCGGGCGGCAAGGTCTATTTGGTCGATTTTCTGAAAAGCCTGGCCCTGAGTGGCGAAGAAAAGTATCTGAAATTTATTGTGTCAATCGCCGGGGTCACTGACAAGCTGGGCGAGCAGCTGAAAGCGCTGAGCTCGGAGTTGCATGCCAAGGGCATGAAAAAAGTCAGCCATAGTCTGGATGCGGCACTGAAACACAAGCTGAACTAGGTGACTCGGGTGCTGGCATCCTGCATGTACTAGTACATTAAAAACAGTGTGCAGGATGCCAGGAATCAGCGATAGTGGTTCGCTGAATTGTGCTCTTTCGAAAAGGTTTTTTTATGTCAATTCCTGCATCCCAGTCTCCGTTGGGTACTCAGTCATCCCCTTTGCTCTCCGAGTCACCCATAACTCATGCTCAGCTTTCCAAGAAAAGCCCTCCAGGCAGGAAGCCGGAGGCGGTGGACATACTGCTGATCACGTCCGCCGAGCCTTTCGCCAAACGATCTGCCGAAGAGTTGCAGAGAACAGCTGATCAATCCAATGTACCGATGCGTAGTCTGTTTGTGGAGAGCTTGGAGGGCGCCTCTGGAGAGGAAAAAATATCATCTCTGAAGAACAATCTTCTGCAGTTGATGAAATCCGGGAAAATCGACGGGCATACTCAGTTTATTGTTCACCTGCATGGAACAGTCGGTGAAGACTCACACTATCTCGCAACCGAGGATGGTGCTTTCGTCATTAGTACCCGCGAGATCGTTTCATTGATCTGGGAAGTGATGGCGATGGAAGATGCATGTTTGAAAAACGCAGAAGAGAGAGGCACGATACACATAGGGTCATGTGGCATTGCCACTGCCGCCAGTGATTTAAAAGACTACAGAGGTTTGTCGCTCTTGTACGGTGGTAAAAATATCACAGATGGCAATGATGCTGATGCGATTTTTTTAGGGATGATACGGCTGTTGGCCGAGTATAGAAAAGACCCTGAAAAAAATCGCTTCCCCAGCCCGCAGGATTTTTATCAGCCGGCAGGATCTATTAGCGGGGGAAAAGTCAGTATGGCAGGCGGTGGTGATGTATTTCGTATCAAATCCAAATTTGAGCCACTCTCATCAGGTCCAGCTTTTGACTTCACCAAGGAAAAGTTGGAGAGGGTGCTGGTCGCGAAAGTTGCACATGGCAAGGCGACCAGTGTAGACAAATTGTTGCAATTAATGGGCGACGCAGTAAAGAACATTGAATTCTCGTATCCGCTGGCAGCTGTTTTGATGGCGGTAGAGGATAAAGATCTTGATGAAAAGCTGAGAATGCTGGTTCGTGCTGGGGTAAATATCAACGAAATTTATTTGTCGGGTAATACGGTTTTGCACCAAGCCTGTGAATCCTGTCTGCCGGTGAAGGTTGGCGCCTTGTTGCGACAGAACGCTGATTTTCAATTAAAAAACGAAAATGGTCAGTCCGCTCTCGACATTGCCATTAATTCCGGGAATATCGAGCTGTTTGATTGCTTTCTTCAGGCGGGTTGCGATGTCAATTCGGTGGACCAGAGGGGCAATTCCGCTTTGCATGTGGCTTGCAAGAAAGGCGACAGGCAATTTGTTGAATTTTTGTTGGAAGAAGGTGCTGATCCAAACATTAAAAATCAGGACTCGGATAGTCCGCTGGAATTGGCTAAACGGGGCGGTTATTTTGATGTGGCTGATTTATTGTCGTCGAGCGGTGTGAAACGGGACGCCTCTTTGATTGGGTACTCGACTGCAGAGTTGTTGGAGCTACTTACAAATCGTCCGGAAGTTTTATCGAGCTTTCTGAAGAAAGCTCAAAACAAAGAAAAAATACTGATCCAGTTGTTCAATGAGCTCAGACAATCTTTTAATGACAGTTATTCATCGGGTGTATTCGATTTCAAAAAATTTCATGGACATAAAGTGGCGCTGATGACGTTGATCCGGGAAATACCGGACTCCGGATTTGCGGGTAAATCAGATTTTTATAATTTCATTTTCAGTCTGGCGACAAGCCATCAGATGGAGTACTTTACTTTTTTTCTTTCGTGTCCTGATGTGGCAGAAAAGCTGGCAACCGAACTCGGGCAGCTTCAGCAATTCTTTTGCGAGTCTTTTTGGACAGATCGCAGCCAACTAATCGATGCGGCGTTTGAGCTGAAGACGGAACTGAGTGAGCGGATAAACCCTGATCGTGCGCAACTCCTGAATGCGGATGAGTCGGGATACATCCCCCTGGAGAGAGCATGCCTGGAGGGGAGCCTGTCCAGAGTAACGATATTAGATTCGGCAACTCCGGATGTGAAGTTTTCGCCACCGAGGAACGCTGACGGAAAGACCTTGCTGATGTTGGCTTGCGAGGCCAATTCGCTCGAGATTGTATAGTGGTTGGTCGAGGCCGGCGTTAATCTTACGTTGACGGATAAGCAAGGCAGAACAGCTTTGGACTACGCAACAAAAAGCGGTAATGCCGGCATACGGCAGAAGATTGCCAGACGTTTATCGGTATCGTCCTGATTCGAACTTGAATTTGGGTGGCCGGTTCAGTAGTGCACCCAGCGTGTCTTTATTTACGGTTCGGGGCCTGAGCTTGACCCGGCACTGAATTTACTTCAGGCACCCAGTGCGCGTTTTTTCTTGCTGGTTTGACGTACCTTTGCGCGCTTGACGTTGCCACCGGCGGTCACCCGTTCATTTCCCTTGACGGTCAGCTTGGTGATCGTCGGTTTCTTGGTCGGGTTGGTCTTGATGATCACCACTTCGCGCAAACCTTTGCCTCGGGTGGGTTTGGGTTCTTTGACTTTCTCTTTCTTCGGGCGATAGAGCACCAGCAGCTTGCCGATGTGCTGCACCGGAGCGGCGTCAAGCTTTTCGCAGATGGTCTCGTAATGGCTGATGCGCTCGTCGCGATCGTCACCGAGCACGCGCACTTTGATCAGGCCATGCGCGTTCAGACTGGCATCGATTTCTTTGAGCACGGCGGGGGTGAGGCCGCTATCGCCGATCATGACCACCGGATCGAGGGCGTGGGCTTCGGAGCGCAGCGCGCTGCGCTCGGCGGGGCTAAGTTTCAACATGAATTTCTTCCAAAACCGGTATTCTACGTGAATGGCAAAGAACAAACTGAACAAGAGCTGGCTGCATGATCACATCAACGATCCCTATGTAAAGCTGGCTCAGAAGGAAGGCTACCGGGCCCGTGCGGCCTACAAGCTCAAGGAAATCGACGAGGAAGAGAAACTCATCAAGCCCGGGCAGGTGATCGTTGACCTCGGCAGCACGCCGGGCAGCTGGAGCCAGTACGCCAGGCGCAAGCTGGCGGGCAAGGAGGGCGGCGGCATCCACGGCATGATCATCGCGCTGGACATGCTGGACATGGAGCCGGTGTCCGACGTCACCTTCATCAAGGGCGATTTCCGCGAGACTGAGGTGCTGGAACAGCTGGAAGCCTTGCTGGAGGGTCGAAAAGTCGATCTGGTGCTCTCTGACATGGCGCCCAACCTGTCGGGCATTGCGGCGACGGACGCCGCCCGGGTCGAAGATATAATCGATTTGGCAATAGATTTTGCCCGGCACCACCTGAAACCTTCGGGATGCCTGCTCGTCAAATGTTTTAACGCCAGCGGGTATACCCAAATCGTCGAGAAATTCCGCCACGAATTCCGGTCGGTCAGCCCCAAGAAGCCCAAGGCCAGCCGCGACAAGTCTTCCGAGGTTTTCCTGCTGGGGCGTGGGGTACGCAACCCCGCCTGAGGGCTGCGAGACTGCCGATCCCGCCTAATCCCGGATGGTAGGGCGGTTCGGGTTGCAACCGGGCCAGCCGGGGCATCCAATACTTGAAAAATCAGGGGTTTAGGCTCATATCCTTGCTGGCAAGCCAGGGTTATTGCGAGTAGAATTTATTCAAGCCGTAAAGGGTTGCCAAAGGCTTGCGGACAGGTCGTCAGAGAGGCGGCCAGCGCCAGTCCTAAAGAAGGAGTCTTCGTGAACAATATGTTTTCCAAAGCCGCCATTTGGGTTGTCATTGCCCTGGTGCTTTTTACCGTATTCAAGCAGTTCGACGAGCGCGGGCTGGGTAGTGGCGCTACGCCGATTGCGTATTCCGATTTCCTCGAAGAGGTGAAGGCGCAGCGTATCCGCGAAGCGACCATCGAAGACCGCACGATCATCGCGATCACTAACGACGGCAAGAAGATCAAGGCCACCACGACCAACCTCGATCGCGGCCTGATTGGCGATCTGGTGAACAACGGCGTGAAGTTTGATGTCAAGCAGCCGGAGCCGCCATCTTTCCTCTCGCAGATTTTCATTTCGTGGTTCCCGATGCTGTTGCTGATCGGCGTGTGGATTTTCTTCATGCGTCAGATGCAGGGCGGCGGCAAGGGTGGCGCTTTCTCGTTCGGCAAATCGAAGGCGCGCATGCTGGATGAAACCCAGAACGCGGTCACCTTCGCTGATGTCGCTGGCTGCGACGAGGCCAAAGAAGAAGTCGGGGAGCTGGTGGAATTCCTGCGTGACCCGACCAAGTTCCAGAAGCTCGGCGGACGCATCCCTCGCGGCGTGCTGATGGTGGGCCCGCCGGGTACCGGCAAGACCTTGCTCGCACGTGCGATCGCGGGCGAAGCGAAGGTGCCTTTCTTTACGATTTCCGGCTCTGACTTCGTTGAAATGTTCGTCGGCGTGGGCGCATCGCGCGTGCGCGACATGTTCGAGAATGCCAAGAAGCATTCGCCTTGCATCATCTTCATCGACGAGATCGATGCAGTCGGTCGTCATCGCGGCGCTGGCATGGGCGGCGGCAATGACGAGCGCGAGCAGACCTTGAACCAGCTGCTGGTCGAGATGGATGGCTTCGAAGCCAATTCCGGCGTGATCGTGATCGCTGCGACCAACCGCTCCGATGTGCTCGATAAGGCGTTGCTGCGTCCGGGCCGTTTCGATCGTCAGGTCGTGGTCGGCTTGCCCGACATCCGTGGCCGCGAGCAGATCCTGATGGTCCACATGCGCAAGGTGCCGATTGCGCCCGACGTGAAAGCCGATGTGCTCGCGCGTGGCACGCCGGGATTCTCGGGTGCCGATCTCGCGAATCTGGTCAACGAAGCTGCTCTGTTCGCCGCACGTCGCAACAAGCGTCTGGTCGAAATGCAGGACTTCGAAGATGCGAAAGACAAGATCGTCATGGGCCCCGAGCGCAAGTCGGCTGTCATGCGCGAGGAAGAGCGTCGCAACACCGCATACCACGAGTCCGGCCATGCGGTGGTCGCCAAGCTCTTGCCCAAAGCAGATCCGGTGCACAAGGTCACCATCATGCCGCGCGGCATGGCGCTGGGCCTGACCTGGCAGCTGCCCGAGCATGATCGCGTGAACATGTACAAGGACAAGATGCTTGAAGACATCGCAATCCTGTTCGGCGGCCGTATCGCCGAAGAGATCTTCATGAACACGATGTCGACCGGTGCTTCGAATGACTTCGAGCGCGCGACCAAGATGGCGCGCGCGATGGTCACTCGCTTCGGCATGTCCGAAACGCTGGGCACCATGGTCTATGAAGATACCGATCAGGATTCTTACTTCGGCCGCATGTCGGCGAAGACGGTCTCTGAAGCGACGCAGCAAAAGGTCGATACCGAGATTCGCAACATCCTCGACGAGCAATATCAGTTGTCACGCAGCCTGCTGGAGCGCAACCGCGACAAGGTTGAAGCGATGGCCAAGGCCTTGCTCGAATGGGAGACGATCGACGCCGACCAGATCAACGACATCATGGCGGGTCGCGAGCCGCGTCCTCCGAAGGTTGCACCGACGCCGCGCGCGAGCGGTGATTCATCCGGCGGCGGGGTTGCGCCTGCGACTGCACCAGCCTGATGCCGGCGCAGCCTGACTGACAAGTCAAAACGGGGTGGGGAGTAATCCTCACCCCGTTTGTTTGAGTCCCTCCCGATTACCTGCCTTGCGTTTTTCCTTGTGACCGATTTCTTTTCCAATACCCTTCAGTGTGGCCGCTACCGGCTCGTCATCGATGGTCCTTCCTTCCATCCGCTGGTGATGGGAGTGCTGAATGTCACGCCTGATTCTTTCTCTGATGGCGGGCGCTTCGCATCGCTGGATGCAGCCATCACGCAGGCCGAGCAGATGATCGAATCCGGTGTCGACATCATTGATATTGGCGGTGAGTCCACCCGTCCCGGCGCGCCGCCCGTCTCGGCAGAAGAAGAACTCCGGCGGGTCATGCCGGTGATTTATGCGCTGCGCGATGCCGGTAAGCCCCTGTCCATTGATACGCGCAGACCAGAGGTGATGCGCGAAGCCGTCGAAGCGGGGGTGGACATGATCAATGACATTAACGGCTTTCGTGCCGAAGGCAGCTTAAGCCTGGTCAGGGACAGCGATTGCGCGTTATGTATCATGCACATGCAGGGCGAGCCGCAGACCATGCAGCAGGATCCGCATTACAACGATGTATTTGCCGAGGTCAGCCGTTTTCTGGCGCAGCGATGCGAAGAGGCGGTGGCTTGCGGTATCAGCCGCCAGCGGTTGTGCGTTGATCCCGGATTTGGGTTTGGTAAAACACTTGAACACAACCTGGCGCTGCTTGGGCGGCTGGGTCAAATGCAGTCTGCGCTGAGGGTGCCGTTGCTCGCAGGTCTGTCGCGCAAGTCCATGATCGGCACACTGACGGGCAAGCCGGCACCGGAACGCGTCGCCGGCAGCGTGGCGGCCGCTCTGTTTGCCGTGCAGCAGGGCGCGCGCATCGTGCGCGTGCACGATGTCGCCGAGACCGTGGATGCGCTGCGCGTCTGGCAGGCAGCCGCGAGTGCGGCGCGACAGGCGCCAGCTACGCAGCCCTAGCATCAGCAGGCTCAGGACACAGAACACCGAACGCAGATCACAGAATACAGAACGAAAACGCAGGAACAGCACACCATGGCAAGAAAATACTTCGGCACTGATGGCATACGCGGTAGCGTCGGCAGTCTGCCGATCACACCCGATTTCGTGATGCGGCTGGGTTATGCCGCTGGCAAGGTGCTGGCGCGCAGCGAAGCGTCAGGCACCGGTCGTCCCACCGTCCTCATCGGTAAGGACACGCGCATCTCAGGCTACATGCTCGAAGCTGCGCTGGAAGCGGGCTTCACGGCCGCCGGCGTGGACGTGAAGCTGGCCGGACCGGTACCGACCCCTGCCGTGGCCTACCTGACGCGAGCGCTGCGGTTGTCAGCGGGCGTGGTGCTGTCTGCGTCGCACAATCCGTATCAGGACAACGGCATCAAGTTTTTCTCTGCGCAGGGAAACAAGCTCCCGGATGCCGTCGAGCTGGAGATCGAGGCGGCGCTGGAACAGCCGATGGAATGCGTCAGCTCCGACAAGCTGGGGCGCGCCAAGCGCATTGATGATGCGCGCGGGCGCTATATCGAGTTCTGCAAGAGCACCTTCCCCAATGAGCTGGATTTGCGCGGCATGAAGCTGGTGGTGGATTGCGCGCATGGCGCGGCCTATCACATCGCCCCCGACGTGTTCCACGAACTCGGTGCGGAAGTGACAGCGATCGGCAATCAGCCGAATGGCTTCAACATTAACGATGGCTGCGGCGCGACCGCACCCAAAGCCTTGTCCGAGGCCGTTCGTGCCCAAGGCGCTGACCTCGGCATCGCGCTGGACGGCGATGCCGACCGGCTGCTGATGGTCGACAGCACCGGCCGCGTGTTCAATGGCGATGAGCTCTTGTATGTGATGGTCAAGGACAGGCGTGCCCATGGCGGCGTCGAAGGCGCGGTCGGCACACTGATGACCAACATGGCCGTCGAGTCCGCATTCCGCGAGATGGGCGTGGGCTTTGCGCGCGCCAAGGTCGGCGACCGTTATGTGCTGGAGATGCTTCAGGAGCGCGGCTGGCTGCTGGGCGGCGAGGGCTCGGGTCACCTGCTTTTCCTCGACAAGCACACGACGGGCGACGGCATCATCTCTGCGCTGCAGGTACTTGCGGCACTTCGTCACGGCGGACAGACGCTGGCCGGCATGACTGCCGACATGCAGCTCTGGCCGCAGACCCTGCTGAACGTGAAGCTCCCAAACGGTTTTGACTGGCAATCCAGCAAATCACTGCTGAGCGAGAAAGAGCGTGCCGAGGCTGAACTGGGCAATACCGGTCGGGTGCTGATCCGGCCGTCAGGTACCGAGCCGCTGCTGAGGGTCATGGTTGAGGCACGCGACCCGGCGCTGGCGAAAAATCTGGCCGAACGGCTGGCGGCCTGCATACCTCCATAACCGAACTGGCAACAGTTCAGGCGCAAGACCGTCGCTCTCGGGTATAATGCAGGTCTTCGGAGTGTGGCGCAGCCCGGTAGCGCACCTGCTTTGGGAGCAGGGGGTCCAAGGTTCGAATCCTTGTACTCCGACCAGCCATAAAAAAACGGGTTGTCAGCGACAACCCGTTTTTCATTTCTGCATCCCCCAGACTGCCCATAGCTCAGCTGGATAGAGCAACGGCCTTCTAAGCCGTAGGTCGCACGTTCGAGTCGTGCTGGGCAGGCCAATCAAATCATTATCACCAAGCTAATGGCCATTTCAAAAATGGCACCGTTCTAAAGAGTGCACATTCTGCTGCGCACAGGTTGTATCCTGTGGCTTCCCTGACCGAGCTGATTCGAATGGCGATCGCTGGTTCATCGAGGGACACAGTTTCTTTTTAATGGATTCACTGCCTTTTCCTCAAGCGGTGACTGGCGCTCGCTTTCTCGATCGCAGTAATGCCAATTGAGCGGTGAACTCTTTCGGTCTATGACCAAAAGCTGGCTGGCAAATGAAAAAACTAAAAAAAGTCATTGTTTGCTGTTGGGCTCTTTTTATTTCGCTCTGGATAACGCAAGCACATGCCCGATATGTGGTCACCGAGACCACGCCAATGGTTTTCAATGACAAAGACATCCAAGTCTATGTAGATCTGACCAATCGGGCAAACGCCAACGAGGTCATCGCGCGTCAAGATCAGTTCGTTCCTGCGAGCCAGATAAAAAATTTCAAAGGCAGCGTCACCTACTGGATAACGCAGCGTATCGCGAGTGGACTGGATCATGACCGCGAGCTACAAGTTGAGGCCTCTGGTTGGATGGATCTGACTCCTCACATTGTCCGCGACAGCGGAGCGATTGAAAAACTCAAATCGACGGGGTTCGTGGGCAGCTCAAATCCCTTTCTCGCTGGAAGTCCGGCGGCAACGCCCATCGCCAAGTTCGACAGTCAGTTTCCGAGATTTCTGCTACGTAAAGGCGAAGAGGTCACCGTAATCACCAGAGCGCATTTTCACCCGATCTTTCCCGCGAAATCATTTGCCATCAATTTTATTGATAGCGCGACATTTGCTGAGTTTCGTCGGTTCAGCTTGTACATGGAAGGATTGCTGCTCGGGATCCTCTTTGCACTGACGATTTTCTCTCTGTTTAATGCTGTTCAGACGAAAGATAAAGTCAATACGTTCTACGCCATCTGGATCACGATCGCCTTTTTGTCGGTGTCATCATTGAGCATTATTGACGGGCATAGGCTATTCGAGTTTTTCATTGATATCGAAGGCCTGAAATCTTCGTGGATGGACAGTTATGCGTACATCATTTCAATTGGTCTGGCATTCGCACAGTCCATCAGCTACGTGCTTTTTGCCAGACAATATCTGGGAATAAAAAAGCACTTCCCTCGTATTCAAGTCGTCATCAATATCTGGATCGCTTACACGTTGGTGTACTGCTTCCTCGCGCTGACCGGTGGCTTCTATGCTGAAGATGCACTCCTCGATGCTTCGATGATGGCCAAGATATACAGCCTCTCTGTAGGCGGCATTTTGCTGACGTTCTTTGTCTGCAGCTATCTGCGCTACCGGGCCGGATTTGGATTCGCCTTATTCTTCACTTATGCTGTCGTTCCTTATCTGGTCTTTCGACTTGGATTTTTATTCGGGATCATCGGGCTGTCTTCTCCTTTCCAATATTTGCCGGACCATGGATTTGCCTACTTTCTGAAAAATCCCTGGACGAATCAGGCCTTCGGCGTCTGCATGGAGGCCTTGATCATGGCACTTGCCGTCATCAGTCGCGCTCGTTGGCTGCAGTCGGAGTTGACGCTCAGCGCCAAAAAGCAGACCGAGCTGATCGAGCAGCAGAATATGGTTCTTGAGGCGAAAGTAGAGGAAAGAACCCAAGAGCTGCGTATCAAGCACGAGGTGGTTACCAGTTCAATGAACTACGCAAGCCGCTTGCAGCGGGGACAGCTACCCAGGGCGGTTCGGTTGGAAGGCCGTTTCTCCTCCTTTGCGACGATCTGGGAGCCGCGCGACACGATAGGCGGAGATCTTTACTGGGTGTCCTCATCTCAGCATCAGGGGCCTTTTATTCTGGCAGTGGCAGACTGCACTGGTCATGGGGTTCCCGGTGCGATGCTGTCACTTCTGGTGAGTAATTCGTTGGAACGAATATATGCCAACGATACCGAGCAAGATCCTGCCACGGCCTTGGTATCGCTAGACCACTTTGTGCGGACCGGCCTGAACCAAGACCGACCTGATAGTGAGAGCGATGATGGCTGTGATGCGACCGTGCTTCGTATCGACATGAGCAAGCAGACCATAGAATTTGCGGGTGCCAAGCTTGGTTTGTTTCAGGTGACCGACCAGGGTCTGCTAACCCGGCACAAAGGGGCGCGGTGCAGTCTGGGCTATCAGGACGCGATCCCGGAAGCCGACAGGCCGGTCTTGCAGACTATCCACTATCAACCGGGGGATGTGTTTGCTATCGTCACGGACGGGATAACCGACCAGCCGGGCGGCGAAACAGGCAAGTCGTCCTATGGCTATCGCCGGCTCGAAGCAGTCCTCAGTGCTCATTGCAATGATGATGCGCCAGCAATCGCAGACGCCATATTGGCGGATTACACAGCCTGGCAGGGTAGCAACGCGCGGCGGGATGATGTGACTGCTGTCGTCTTCAGGCTGTAAAGACCTGCGCTAAGGACTCGCTAAGGGAGACTCGCCAAGGGACATTCACTTTGTTTCTGAGTGAATGTCCCTTTGTTTTCTCCCTTTGTTTTCGCAGCGATCGGCGCACGTAAGGTACTTGACCAGTTCTTGCTTTCGCGAACGGCGCACAAGAATCTCGAACATCCCTCAGTGGCGCATGATATTTGACATTTAAGGAATCGCGATCACTCAGTACCTTCATTTCTGAGTACGCATCAATAGCTTGAGCCGAGGACGAGTGACGTAGACTGCTGTCGCAATGTCGATTGTGCAAGAATTATTGCTGACGAGTTTTGCTTGCTGCAGTATTTCGATTTTTCAGTCTGCCGTGTCAGATCTGTGCGGCTTCATCGCAGCCATGTCCGAAACCACCGGAACGATCGCGCTGCGCGTCTCTGCATAGAGCTTTTGAATACTTAATGGCGCATCAGTCTGCAGGGGGCGGATTTTCGGTAGTCCTTCGACACCATTCAAGAAGTGAATCAATGTCGCCGTATTCGTAGCATAGTTCACATTGACGATCCATTCTTTGGTTCGTTCAAGCACTTTTGTGGTGTGAAGCTTCCCATTGACCACGCCAACGACCAGACCTCCGGGCCCGATAACTGGTCCGCCCGAGTTTCCTCTGGCGGTGGCAGCATCAAACTGGAAGCTGTTTTTGTCTTCATGAAAGCCGACCAGACTGTTGATAATTCCGCGCGATACTTTTGCCGAGGTGCCCTGGACAGAAATCATCGGATACCCGATGGTCATTATCTCCAGGCCAGGTTGAATGGTATCGGGGACGGCGATCGATAAAAATGACGTGGTCGCCCGTATCTTCAGCAGTGCGAGGTCGGCCTCTTTGTTGTATTTGATGATTTCGGCCGGTACGGCCCGTCCATCTGAAAGAACGACTGATACCTGGCGATTTTCCACCGCATGATAGGCAGTCACCAAATGTCCCTCTCCCGACACAAAAAATCCAGTGGCATTACTGTCTGAGAAAAAAGCCTCCGCATTGGCTAAGGGCGACGCGGTGGCGACAAAGATCATGGCTATGCATAAGCACACATTGCGAATGCGTTGAATAAGAGTAGCTTTCACGGCTATGAGTGCTTTGGCGCTGTGACGATAAAAATGCGACGGTGCTTTGCGAATGGCTCTTTGAGCAGGCCCACTGTACAGGCTGTGCCACTGGTCCGGGGTAGTTGATTGCATCAGAATCCGGCGAACGTTGATGGTTGAAGGGACGGAGAGCTGAATCGTTCGATGCGCAAAAAAGTAAGATATATCGACCATCTTGCCATAGCCGATACAGGCTTGTCATACCGCCCGGCAGCCGGGTACGTGCCAGTAGCGAAATTACTATAAGGGTAATAAATTTACATTTATTTCCGTAGCCACTTTCATCGTTCGCCGTTATCGTCGTTATCCGTATGACAGCGTGTGCCAGCAGGTCAGGCTCCCGGCGGTAATCTGATTTACGGTAAAAGGTAGAATATTTTTGCGGGTGATGCGCTGCCCAAGACCCAACAAAAACATAGGCGACAAGAGGCGATTTGATGGACGAACAACTGCAAACGGAGCCGGTACCTGCCCGAAGCCCGTCAGACCGGCACACGCTGGTCGCAGATATCTCGGTGTTTCATTACAAGCGGTTGAAGATGGTCGCTTCGGAGCGCGGAATTCCGGTGGGCCAGCTGCTTGAAGAGCTGATTGACCGGATGTGGACCTATCGCAGCGGCTGAGGCTGATGACTCTGTGGAGGACACGTCGATGATGCGATCAGCCGCTTTATTTCTTGCGTTGATGGTCAATCTCCCGGCATGGGCGAACGCAAACGATCGCCCCGAGGGCGCACGGCCGATCAACAGTGAGCTCAGGCCCACCAACAAACGCAGTCCGGCCTATTTGTCGCAGGTCGGCAGTCACATCAAGCGTTACATTGTGTATGTAGCGCGGAACGGCGAAGAGCGGGCGCTGAATCCGCTGGCCCGTTTCGGAATAAAGCTTTCGCCTGCGGGTGAGGTTCAGTCCATCCGGCTGATTCAGACCAGCGGTTTCAAGAACTGGGATCTCACTGCCGCAAGAGCAATCGAGAAGAGCAGTCCGCTGCCTCTGCCGGAAGAGGGCGGACCGCCTGACGAAATCGAGGTGCTGATACAGCCGAAGGACGACCGCTGAAGCAAGCCCCAGCTTCCGCACGCCGGGAGCTAGACCCCGAGTTCTCTCGTGTGGCGGAAGCGTCTGCGTTCAATGAGACTTCTCTGTCACGTAGTCCATCAGCGCCAGAAGCAGACCGGACACCACGAAAGTGCCGTGCAGGATCAGCAGCCACATCAGGTTGTCCTTGTTCATGCTGTCGATGGCCATGAAGGACTTCAGCAGGTGAATGCCGGAGATCGCCACGATGGAAGCGATCAGCTTGAGCTTGAGCCCGCTGAAATCGACCGTGCCCATCCAGTCGGGGCGGTCTTTGTGGGAGGCGACATCGATCTTGGAGACGAAATTTTCATAGCCCGAGAAAATCACCATTAGCACCAGATTGCCGGCCAGCGAAAGGTCGATCAACGACAGCACCCACAGGATGACCTGAGATTCGTCTGCGGTGGCCGCCAGCGGAAAGAAATGAATCAGCTCCTGCAGGAACTTGAACATCAATACCGCCAGGCTGCCGATTAGTCCGAGATAAAAAGGCGCCATCAGCCAGCGTGAGCCAAAAATCAGGCGTTCCAGCGGGCTCTCGAAGCGTTTGAATTTGTTCTCGACGATGTCGATCTGTTTGTCTATGGGCATAGGGTGTTGAGATAAGCGGGTTGCACTGTTTTCTGCTGATGCGTGCCGATGTCAGCGTAGGGTGCCGATGATTATAATCAGCCTCAGCGGGATCCGTAAGGCACGCCCCGGGTCCAGCTCTCCACATACTCGGCAATGGATACTGTGCCGGTACTTTTCATCTCGTCGTCAAAATACTCGAACAGCAGGCCGTCGTGTGCGACCATCGACAGCAGCACCGTGCCGCCATGCTCGCCGCCGTGCTCGATGTGGGGAAGCGCATCTGCTGCAGCCAGCGCATAGTCGCCGGTTTTACGGTGGATTCGCTGGGTGCTGCCGTCTGCGCGCATCTCATGAAGGATCTGTTCTCCCTCCAGAACCAGCGTGACTGTGGACGCAAGGTGCCGATGCCGGCGACAGTGGCCCCCTTTTCCATACCTGAGCAGCATGTCCAGTCTGCCGGCTACATGATCGTAACCAAGCAGGCTGTATTCAAAATCCACGAGGAAGGCTTTGCAGCCGGGATCGGTGACCCTGCGCCATTCGACGGTCTTCAGGTCAAAATGGCCGGAAATGGTTGGCATGACGATATCTCCCCGCTTTGTAGGTATTATGGTGAATGCTGCTGCAGCTGAATTTTCAGCGCTTATTTTAACTTTTGTGATGCTGTATCGGCTCATGAGCAAGCACGTATCTGAAACACCTGCCACTCAATTTCTTTCGCAGCGGAAGGTGTTATTCGACAAGCACGCCTATGATTATGTCGACCATGGGGGCACTGCCGAGTCTTCCCGGCAGCTGGGCGTCGATGAGCACGCCGTGATCAAGACGCTGGTGATGAAGGATGAGCATAAAAAGCCGTTGATCATCCTGATGCATGGCGACCGCAAAGTGTCGACCAAAAATCTCGCGCGGCAAACTTCGCGTAAGCATATCGAGCCCTGCACGCCTGACGAGGCACATCGACACACGGGTTATCTGGTCGGCGGAACCTCACCCTTTGGCACGCGCAAGCCCTTGCCGGTCTATGTCGAGGCATCCGTGATGGATCTGCCGCTGATTTACATTAACGGCGGGCGCAGGGGATTTCTGATCAGCTTGCCACCAGAGCGGCTGACCGAGCTGCTGAATGCGCAACCGGTGCATTGCGCACTGGAGGAATGAGCTAGCTGCAAAGCAGAGCTTAGCCTGATACTTAGAACCGATCTCGTCAGGCCGCCAGCGGCGTTGGCAGTAGCTTGCCGTACGTCTGTACTGTCTGCGCTACTGCCGCCTTGCCATCGACCTGACGAGATAGGTTCTTCGGCTGACACTTAGGCCAACACTCAGGCCATCTGGTTATACAGCACGCCTTTAAGATTCTCGATCGCATGCGCGACGCGCAGCACCGATTCGGCAGGGATCTGACGCACCAGCTCACCGGTGTTTTTGTCGGTGACGGCAACCACTGGGGTGTTCAGGCGGCGATCCAGCGCGAATGTGAGATTGCGGTTGCGGCTTTGCATTTGCGTGTTGAGCTGATCAACCACCTCCTGGAATGCCTGCGTCACACGCTCTGCATCATTCGGTGCCAGAGGGCCGACGGGCGGCATCGGAGGCGTGCGCGAGGGCGAGGGCGTCACCACCCGGTCGGCGGGCAGCTGAGGGCGGGCCGGGCCGGTGGCAGGCGCGTAAGGCATGGGACCAGTATGAATAATCATTTTGATAATCCGGTCAGATCCGATCAGACAACCCCGATGATAGACGATTCCCCAGACAGCGTTTCAAGCCGCAATCGTTATAATCGCGCACAGTTTTTTGACAACGCTTGCGGCACCTGAAGGCACTCGACATGGCACGCCTACTCATTCTCTTGCTATTGACTTGCGCAATGCCCTCCCATGCCCGCTGGGAGCAGGCGACAAAGAACCCGCGCGGTGACCTTTACTACCTCGATACCCAGATCGTGCAGAAAGGCTCCGTGTATCAGGTATGGAGTCTGGTCGATCTGATCGAGCCCATTGAAAGGAGCTCGTCAGTGAAGCGGCTCTACGAGGCCGATTGCGTCAAGGGCAAGCTCAGGGTGATGCAGAAGCTGGTCTACGCGGGCCGGGGTGGGCAGGGGGATCTGCTGTCAGCGGACAAGAAGCCGGGGCGCTGGCTGTATCCTGATCCTGCCTCGGTCAATGAAGAGCTGCTCCTGAAGATATGCTTCGGCAAAACGGAGACGCCATCAGCGCCGAAGCAAGGCACCCCTTCAGAGAGCAAAGCCCACAAGTCGGCGTCCCACTGACTTGCAGGAGTGGCTGCCGGCGAGCCTGATTCACCGGGTCAGTCGGATCATGTCGAGCAGGTCTTGCGTCACTTCTTTGGGCCGGATGATCTGTTTCGCTTTTTCGATCAGTGCATCATGTCCGAGCAGCGATTGTCCCAGGCGGTTGGCATAGACGCGAATGTGACGCTCCAGCTTCGCGCCGTCATTGATGAACAAGTTGAGCTGCATCTCTTCGATACATTGCAAGGCCACTGCGGGAATGCCAGTCTTGCGGCTGGCCTGCTCCAGTGTCCAGCCGAGCATCATGCGCTTATCACGCAGCAGCTGGCCGATCGACCGCTGAGGCGGTGGCACAAGTGCCCCGTCAGCCGCGACAGGGGGCTGGGCCATTTCACTGGTTTTCGGAATTGCGCTCACTGACGTGGTCTGCCTGATCGGTTTCATTTACCTGCAAATGATGCACCAGTTTCGGGCAAATACGCACCTGATTTTTTCGAATCGTCACGCGATAGTGTTTGCCCCCAAGGGCATTTGAGGTATCGAATACGCCCCATGCGATGAGGGTAGTTTCAACATCCTCAAGCTGTTTTCATTGCTGAAAACGGTGTTCAACATTTATTCAAAAAATGACAACCAAACGGCGCTATCTCATGCGCAGTTTTGCCCTTTGGGTCATATAGACAATGCACTGGAACTGTGCAACAGTCCGCTCAGAATTCCATCGAAAGGGAAGCCATGCTGGGCGACATTCTCAAAAGAAGACGCGAGGAGCTTGGACTTGATGTCCAGGACATCGCGCGCATGACGGGGATGCCGCCCAAGCAGGTGATTGCGCTGGAAGCCGACAATCGCGCCTACTTCGTCGGCGGCAAGCCCGAAATCGAGCGACTGACCAAGCTCTATGCGAAGAAGGTCAATATGCCGCTCGATGCGGCATTCTCTGTTGATCCTGTTCACGAACAAAAAGCGATCGATGTCCGGAACACCGAGGTCGCTATCCCTGCGTTTCTGATTGCCAGCCAGACCCGCGACACAAGCACGACCAAAAAATCCCGTGGGTCGACCGAGCTGAAAAAAGCCGATACCTGATCTGACCGGCTGCGCTGCCTTCCAGCGCGTACGGTTCCGCGACTGAGCAAGGGCATTCCATCACCCGCCTGTCTGCCTTCTCAGCCTGCCGCTTACGGTTGGGCGACGGTCTGGTTTTGCCCGTTTTGCACAGTTGACGGAAGCGGGCGATTCGCGGCGCTTCAAACTTAGGTATCCTTGACGCCTTGTCATCAATCTGCCGTGACTGGCATCGTCAGGCATCACTCATGGATCCGAGAGAAATCGCCCGCAGGCTGGGCATCTTGTCAATTGAAGAACGGGTGCAGATCATCCAGAGCCTGCTTGAGGCGGGTGACGCGGGGCTGGAAATGCCGGATATCGCCGTTCACACGGGTCTGGGAGCGCCGGCTATCGTCAAGCAGATCGAGGCGCTGATCGGCGCGGAGATGGTCAATTTCAAGACGCGCGACAACAACAAGGTCTATTTAGTCAACGAGCGGGTGCTGCGTGAAGTGTTTGATCACATGACCAGCGACTACGCCCCCCGACCCAAAAGCGTGATGGAGTAAGCCGTGACTGCCTTGCTTGGCATTTTCAGAAAGTTATCGATCGTCTCGGCGCTGGTCGTCGGCTGGCTGATCGTGCTGCTGCTGTTTGTCGGCTGGTTGATCTTTGCCTACGATCAGGCCGAAGCCCTTGGCTTTATTGACTACGTGAAGTCCAGCGTCGGCGTGGTGAACCAGCCGCTTGAAGCGCTGGATATCGGTTCGGTGCTGCGGCTGATATTTGCCGCCATTTCTGCCGTCTTTGCGCTGATACTGACGGTGTTCACCATTCCGATGTTCGTGTTCGTCTATGCGAACGTCGGCTACGGTAAAGTGACCGAGCGCCTGAACCGGCCCAAAGAGGCGGCCGAGACCGAACCCGGCCCGGCCGGATCCTGAACCGCCATCGCGCATCTTCTCCGGCCCGCCGGATTCCCACCTTTTCCTTGTTTGACGGCTCAAGTTGAGCGGCGATCTGCCGATCTTCTGTTTAGCCCCGGTTGCGCTCATTGCGAGCAGGGGATGTCCGGAACAGGAGCCTGATCATGCTGAACGTCGATACCGAGATTCGCCTGACGATTTTTTCGTTCACCGTGGTCGCCATCGTGCTGACCCTGGTGCTGAACTGAGATCACCTCCAGCCGCCCCATCGCCGCTCACTGACATTCCTGCGCCAGCTTTTCCGCTGCCCGGCGCGCACGTACCCTGGCCTTTTTCTCTTCCTGTAGCGTAGCATCCCGCAGGTCTTCCTCACGCCATCGAAGCTGCAGCGCCAGTGATTTGCATTTGCGCTCGCGGGCGGCTGCGCCCCGCGCAGCAAGGTCGCGTATCTGCTGATCTTGTCGCTCGCGTTGTTCGCGCAGTCGCTGAAGACGGGCGATTTCCGCTCTCTCCTGACGAAGTGAATCCCCAGAGGTGCTTCTGCTCTCTGAGGCGGGAGCGCTGTGAGGTGGTGGTCGTTGGACTGGCAGCGATTCGCCGCTGCAGGGAAGATCCGTGTAGGTCAGCGTGCCATCGATCCGGCATTGGTAGACCGCATGCGCTGGCAGACAGGCAGTGAAGAAAAAAACAGCAACGCATCGCGCCAGACATTTTTCTGAACGCAGGCCTGCTTGGATGGACGATTGGAACGACGATAGAAACGACGATAGAAACGACGATACGACGGACATCAATTTCACCTCGCGACAGAACGGATCTGTCGCGCAGAGATCATGTCGACGCGATCAGACCACTTTTCCTGGATTCATCAGGTTCAGCGGATCCAGTGCCCGCTTGATGGCTTCCATCATGGCCATTTCTGTCCCGGGTTTATAGCGGCGGATGTCCTCTCGCTTGAGCGCGCCCAGACCGTGCTCGGCCGAGATCGATCCGCCATATTTGTGCACATTATCGTGCACACGAAGGTTGATCGCATCCTGCTGTTGCAGGAAGGCTTCGTGAGATTCACCTTCCGGCGCCGAGACGTTGTAATGCAGGTTACCGTCACCAAGATGTCCGAAAGTCACCATCCGGCAGCCGGGAAAATCTCGCTGCAGCAGCGCATCGGTTTCCGCAATGAAGTCGGCAATACGCGACACCGGTAACGATATGTCGTGCTTGATATTCAAGCCCTCGGCGGCCTGTGCCATCGAGATATGCTCGCGCAATGCCCACAGCTGCTGCGATTGCGACAGCGAGCTGGCGATGACCGCATCCCCGATCAGTCCTTGTTCCATACCTGCCTGCGAAACGGCTTCCAGCATCGTCATCGCATGGGCTTCGGATTCGCTGTCGGACAGCTCCATCAGCACATACTGCGCATGTCGCGATGCAAACGGCAGGCGCTGTGCCGGAAAATGTTTCTCCACCAGCCGCAGGCAGAAATCCGACATCAGTTCAAAGCCGGTCAGACTGGCGTCGCATGTCTGACGTGCCAGCGCCAGCAGGGAGAGTGCATCGCGCCCCGAGCCCAGGGCGAACAGGGCCGTCAGTCGTGCGGCGGGCTGAGCGTACAGTTTGAGGACGGCCGCCGTGATGATGCCCAGCGTGCCTTCGGCGCCGATGAACAGATCACGCAAGTCATAGCCGGTATTGTCCTTGCGCAGTCCGCGCAGACCATCCCAGATCTCGCCGGAGGCGGTCACGACTTCGAGACCCAGTGTCAGCTCGCGCATGCTGCCGTAGCGGAGCACCGCAGTGCCGCCAGCATTGGTCGACAGATTGCCGCCTATCGTGCAACTACCCTCGGAGGCCAGCGAGAGCGGAAACAATCTTCCTGATTCACTGGCGGTGTCCTGCACTTGCTGTAACAGACAACCGGCCTCCGCCGTCAGGGTATCGTTCAGCGTGTCGATCTCGCGGATGCGATGCATGCGTGACAGCGACAGCACGATCGCGGTGCCACTGGTATCGGGCACACTGCCCACGACCAGACCAGTATTGCCGCCTTGCGGAACAATAGGCACACGGTGTTGCGCACACAGTCTCACGACAGCGGCGACCTCTGCCGTGCTCCCCGGCCTGACCACGGCCAGTGCGCGGCCGGTGAATCGTCGGCGCCAGTCGGTCAGATACGCAGCCATCTGATCGCCAAGCAGCAAGTGCGCATCGCCGACGATCGCGGCACAGTGCGAGAGGAACTCAGTCTTCATGCGCCGTAGTGGCTGCCTTGCGAATGGCGTCGCTGGCGAGCTGCCTCGCTGCCTGCTTGTAAGGACGCAGGAAAAAGATCGCGCAGAAGAAGAAGACGGTCGAGAACAGGATTTCCAGTCCGGCGAGCGCCTGCGACATGCCACGCTCGCTCCAGGCGCGCACCACACCCTCGGCGAAGTACATCAGCACCAGCATCGACGCCCATTGCATCGTGTAGACATTGCGACGAAGGGTGCCGGCGAGCGGTGCGAACAAGGGCAGTACCTTGATCACCATCCAGGAGCCGCCGGGACGCAGCGGCGCCAGCACGAGTTCCCAGACGATGCACAGCACGATCAGCAGCACCAGGCTGCCTGAGGCCGTCTGATGCAAGCGATGTTGTACGGGCGAGATATCTATCATGCGGGTGTCGTTCCTGTCTTTAATGCTGCTGAATCAATGCGGGTGAAGCTTGCGCGCAGCCTCGGCAAGCCGCTTGCCGAGCGCAATCGCGAGCGCGCGGCTGTCGTCGGTGATGTCGAGCTTGCCGTTCGGGCCCGACCAGTGCGTCGCGCCATAGGGCGAGCCGCCGCTCGCCGTGTTCATCAGTGCAGGTTCAGCATAAGGCAAGCCGACTATCAGCATCCCGTGATGCAGAAGGGGCAGCATCATCGACAGCAGCGTGGATTCTTGTCCGCCATGCAAGCTTCCGGTGGACGTGAACACGCAGGCCGGCTTGCCCGCGAGCGCACCGGATAACCATTGCGCGCTGCTACCGTCGAGGAAGTATTTCATCGAGGCCGCCATGTTGCCAAAGCGGGTCGGTGAGCCGAGCGCAAGACCTGCGCACTCGTCGAGGTCGCTCAGCTCCACATACGGCGCGCCCGACGCCGGAATGGCAGCTTCGGTTGCTTCAGTGACGGTCGACACCGCGGGCACGGTGCGCAGGCGTGCCTCACAGCCTGGCACACTTTCAATACCTTGTGCGATCAGTTCGGCCAGCTTGCGCGTCGCGCCATGGCGCGAGTAATACAGCACGAGTACGGGAAGCAGGGAAGAGGTGGTCATGGTTGCCATGGTTGTTATTATATGGCGCTTTATCACGCCCACTGGTGCCCGGCGCATGAGCCCACATCCTGCAAATCCCTCTGGCGGCTGGTCACGCATTCAGGTCCGCGACCTGCTCCGCTTCGCGCGGCGTCGGCTGACAGAGGAGCGCATCTCCGAGGTCGCTGCCAGTCTCACCTTTACCACCGTGCTCGCGCTGGTACCTGTGCTGACGATTGCGTTTGCGATTTTCACGACCTTTCCCTTGTTCACGACCTTCAGAGATTCGCTCGATGCGTATTTCATGCAGATCCTGATGCCCAAGGGTATTTCGAACACGATTCTCGATTATCTGAGCCAGTTCGCCGCCAAGGCCAGCCGGCTCTCGGCGGTCGGTGCCGTGTTTCTGATCGTGACGGCGATCATGATGTTTGGCACCGTCGATCGAACATTGAATCAGCTATGGCGCGTGACCGAACCACGGCCATTTCTGCAGCGAATGGTCATCTACTGGGCCGTCATGACCATGGGGCCTTTGCTGCTCGGCGCATCGCTGTCGTTTGCGAGCGAGCTGTCGCCACTGATGAGCATGCTGGGCCGCGACGCGCAGCTGCTGCGCACCACGCTGATGGTGTTGGTGTCGATCGCCTTCTCCACGTTGGCTTTTTCACTGCTTTACCTGACGGTACCCAACCGCATCGTCGATTGGCGGGACGCCATGATCGGCGGACTGGTCGCGGCGATCGCGTTCGAGATCACCCGCCGCCTGTTCACCTACTTCATCGTGCAGGGCCCCAGTTCCAGCTACAAGGTAGTGTATGGCGCACTTGCCGCGCTGCCGATTTTCCTCATCTGGGTCTACCTGTTCTGGCTGATCACGCTGATCGGTGCCGTGATCGCTGCTGCGCTGCCGGTCGTCAAACATGAGCGCTGGTGGCACCGTCCCGCGCCGGGTGGCGAATTTCTCGATGCGATGAGCGTGCTGCGGGTGCTGGTCGAGGCGCGCGCGGGTTCGTCGGCGGTGGATGCGCTGCGACTGCGCGAAGAGACCCGGCTGGGCTTTGAAGAATCAGAACGCCTGCTGCAGCGCATGCTGAATGTCGGCTGGGTGGGCCGCATTCGTGCCGAGCGAGCTCGCGGCTGGCGGCTGGGTCGCCGCCGTCAGCTGCAGCAGGATCGCTGGGTGCTGCTGGCCAACCCGGACAAGCTGACGGTGGCCGAGGTCTATCAGCTGTTTGCGTTCGCGCCCGCGCCGCAGTCGCCGCTCGGTCAGAAGGTCGAGGGTGTGATTGCACTGGGGCTGTCGAGCCCCATTGCGGCTTATTTCGCCGCGTCGACCGCTTCGGTGGCAAAGGCAAACAAGGCGTCCAGCACCTGATCCGGCTGCTCGGCCATCAGCGCATGGCCGCTGCCTTCTACCTGCACCACTCGCGCATTCGGCAGGGCCGAGCGCAGCGCAGCCGTTGCTTTTGGCGGCGTCATGATGTCCTTGCGGCCCAGCAGCAGCATCGCCGGGCAGTGCAATGCACTGGCTGCGGCCTCGCCGTTGGCGTAGTCATTGCAGGCAGAGAAGTCCGTAAAGAAGACTTTCTCCGGATTGCCGCGGGCGACATGCTGCATCAGCCGGCGCGCACCTCCCGGCACATAAAAACCCGGCCCGGGCGCTGAAGGTTTTTGCGCAATCCCCGAGTGCGACCAGATATTCACCATGTCGATCGCCTCCTGCTCGCGATGCTCGGAGGCTTCCAGCAATTGCTGCGAAACTTTCATCGGATAGGCAGTGCCCACCAGCGCCACGCCGCAGACCTTGTCCTTCGCACGCACTGCAGTCTCCAGCGAGATCAGCGATCCCATGCTGTGACCGATCAGCACGGCTTTTTGTACACCGGTGGCATTCAGGACACTGGTCAGCCAGTCTGCCATTGCCTCGATATTTTTCAGCGGCGCGCCGGCGCTGCGCCCGTGACCGGGGAGGTCGACCGCCAGTACCGAGAATCCGTGATGCGCGAAATACCGTGTCTGCAGCGCCCACACCGAGTGATCATTCTGCGCGCCATGAACAAACACGGCTGTTGGCAAGGCGGGATCGAACGCTTTACCGCCGGTGTAAGCGTAGGCCGCATGCGCGTGGATATCGATGATCATCGCTCACGCTCCCTTCTGCGCTGCCTTCAGCCCGCGCTTGAGATCGTCAATCAGGTCGTCCGCATCTTCAAGGCCGATGGAGAGGCGCATCGTGCCTTCGGTGATGCCCGACGCTGCGAGCTGCTCCGTCGGCACGCGAAAATGCGTGGTCGAGGCAGGGTGAATGACCAGTGACTTCGCATCGCCTACATTGGCCAGATGAGAGAACAGGTTCAGCGATTCCACGAAGCGGCGCCCGGCGGCACGGTCGCCTTTGATGGCGAAAGAGAACACGGCTCCGCAGCCTCTGGGCAGCAGTTTTTGCGCGAGCGCATGGTCGGGATGATCGGGCAGCTCCGGATAAGAGACCGAGGTGATCGCCGGATGCGAGGCAAGGAATTCAACGATTTTGCGCGCATTCGCCACATGCTTGTCCATGCGCAGGCTGAGCGTTTCAATGCCCTGCAGGATAGTGAATGCATTGTAGGGACTCATCACCGCGCCAAAGTCGCGCAAGCCCTCGCGCCGCGCGCGCAGCGAGAAAGCGCCGACCGTCGATTCCTCGGCGAACACCATGCCATGAAATCCGTCATACGGTTCGCACAGCTCGGCGAAGCGGCCTGTCTTTTCATACGCGGTCTGCCAGTCAAACGTGCCGCCATCGATCAGCAGGCCGCCAACAGCGGTGCCGTGGCCGCACAGGAATTTGGTTGCCGAGTGAAACACCAGATCCGCGCCATGATCCAGCGGTTTCAGCAGATAAGGGGTGGTGAAGGTCGAGTCGACCATCAGCGGCAGATGGTGTTCGTGCGCGATGGCAGCGACCGTCGGTATGTCCAGCACATCCAGCCCGGGATTGCCGAGCGTTTCGGCAAACAGCACTTTGGTGTTCGGGCGAATGTTGTTGCGCCAGGCATCCATGTCGCGCGGATCGATGAAGGTGGTCTCGATGCCGAAGCGCTTCATCGTGTAACCGAGCAGGTTTTGCGAGCCGCCGTACAGCGCGCGCGAGGCCAGCACATGCGAGCCAGCGCCGGCGATGGTGGCCAGTCCGAGATGCAGCGCCGCTTGTCCGCTGGCCACGGCCAGCCCGGCGACGCCGCCCTCTAGCGCGGCGATGCGCTCTTCCAGCACCGCCGTGGTCGGGTTCGAGATCCGCGAATACACATGGCCCGAGCGTTCCATGTTGAACAATGAGGCCGCATGGTCCGAGTCGCGGAAGACAAACGACGTCGACAGATAGATCGGCGTCGCGCGGGCGCCGGTGGCGGGGTCAGGTGCGCTGCCTGCGTGCAGCGACAGGGTGTCGAAGCCGGGGTACTTGGGCTCACTCATCGGGGAATTTCTCCGAGGCTGGTTATTGGCTCTGATTGTTGGCTTGGCGGAAGACGGATGGCCGATTATAGGCCCCCGGCACCCGCGGCTTCCGCGTCTGGCTTCACAACTCTGGCTTTTTTGAATAGGCTGGGCTACAGTCCTTTCATAAAAAGACATCTATCTCTGGGGGCGACCGATGAAAGTTTCCGAAATCCTCAAAGTCAAGGGCAACATCCTCTTTACCGTCACACCCGAGACGGCCCTGATCGACGCGATCGACACCATGAGCGATAAAGATATTGGCTCGCTGGTGGTGATGCAGGGCGGCTCGCTGGTGGGCTTGCTGAGCTTTCGCGAGGTGATGAAAGCTGTGCATCGCAATCGCGGATCGGTGGCCGGTACCGTTGGCGATCATATGGATCGCGACATGTTGACGATTTCGCCGGACACGGAAGTCAACGAGGTTCGTCGCGTGATGCTGGAGCGCCATGCCCGTTACGTTCCCGTGGTGGAGGGCAAGATGCTGATGGGCGTGATGTCTTTTTACGATGTGGCCCGGGCCGTATTTGAAGAGCAGAGCTTCGAAAACAAGATGCTCAAGGCATATATCCGCGACTGGCCATCAGAAACTGCGGAGGAGTAGTGCTTGCAGACGCACTCGAACAAGAAGAAAAAGGAATCCGCTGAGTGAGTTCAGGCCAGTTCGCGCTGCTGACGCAGCGACGTTTTGCTCCCTTTTTTGGCGCCCAGTTCCTCGGTGCCTTCAATGACAATCTGTTCAAGACCGCGCTGGTGACCGTGATCACCTTCGATGCAGCGTCCTGGACATCGATGAATGTCGGCCTGCTCAATAATCTGATCGCGGGTCTTTTCATCCTTCCGTTCATGCTCGCCTCGGCGACGGCAGGTGAGCTGGCCGACAAGTATGACAAGGCGCGCCTGATGCGCATCGTCAAAGTGCTGGAAATTGCGATCATGCTGGTGGCGGCAGTCGGCTGGTACACGCACCAGTTGTGGGTGCTGGTGCTGGCCGTGGTCGGCATGGGTTTGCATTCCACCTTGTTCGGGCCGGTCAAGCATTCCTACCTGCCTCAGCATCTGGGGCCGGGCGAGCTGGTGGGCGGCAATGGCATGGTGCAGATGGGTACCTTTGTCGGGATACTCACGGGGCAGCTGATCGGTGCCGGTCTGGTCAGCTGGGGAGCGATCGGCGTGCACATGATCATCTGGTCGACCGTGCTCGTCGCCGTCTTCGGATTGCTGTTCACCCTCGCGGTACCCGCGACGCCTGCGCCCATGCCGGAGCTGATCGTCAGCCGCAATCCGTTTCCCGAGGTCTTGCGCAATCTGCGCTTTGCAGCCAGCCGGCCTGACGTGTTTGCCGCCATGCTGGCCAATTCCTGGTTCTGGTTTTTTGGCGCGATCGTTCTCGCGCAGTTTCCTGTGTACTCCCGCGATGTGCTGCATGGCGCGCCGGAGATTTTCGCGGTGCTGCTGACCGCCTTTTCACTGGGCATAGGCGCGGGCTCTCTGTTGTGTGAGCGCTTGTCCGGCGGTCGCCTGCAGCTGGGACTGGTGCCGCTGGGTGCGCTGGGCCTGACCGTGTTCGGCATTGATCTGTATGTCGCCAGCCTCATGACCATGCCGTCGCTGCTGACCGCAAGCCAGCTGCTGTTCGGCGAGCAGTTCCGCATCCTGTTCGATTGCCTGATGCTCGGCATGTCCGGCGGCATCTTTGTCGTGCCCTTGTTCACGCTGATACAGACCCGCGCCGAGCGCACGCATCTGTCGCGCATCATCGGCGGCATGAATATCCTGAATGCGTTGTTCATGGTGGTGGCCGCGCTGCTGGCGATGGTGCTGCTGCAGGCGGGGCTGTCCGTGCCCGAGATCTTTGCCACGACCGCCATGCTCAATCTGGCGGTGCTGATCGCGCTGTGCCTGAAGCAGCCCGAGTATCCGCGCGCGCTGTGGTCATGGCTGACCGGCCTCTTCAGGAAGCCGCCGCTGGTAGAATGACGGTTTTTCGCACTCAGTCTTCTTCCCACCATGTCCGGCAATACGATAGGCAAGCTCTTTTGCGTCACCACCTTCGGCGAATCTCATGGTCCGGCCATCGGTTGCGTGATCGATGGCTGCCCGCCGGGCATGCCGCTGTCGGAAGCCGACATTCAGCCTGAGCTGGATCGCCGCAAGCCCGGCACCTCGCGTCATGTCACACAGCGCAAGGAATCCGACACCGTTGACATTCTCTCCGGCGTCTATGAAGGCAAGACCACGGGTACGCCGATTGCGCTGCTGATCCGCAATGAAGACCAGCGCAGCCAGGATTACGGCAACATCGTCGATCGTTTTCGTCCCGGTCATGCGGACTACACCTACTGGCACAAGTACGGCATTCGCGATCCGCGCGGCGGCGGTCGTTCTTCCGCGCGCCTGACCGCGCCGGTCGTCGGCGCTGCGGCTGTGGCACGCAAATGGTTGCAGCTGCAATACGGCACCACCTTTCGCGGCTGCATGAGCCAGCTGGGCGACATTGCGATTCCATTTCAGTCGTGGGATCACGTCCCTGACAATCCGTTTTTCGCGGCGAACGCCGACATCATTCCCCGGCTGGAGTCCTACATGGATGATCTTCGCAAGGCGGGTGATTCTTGCGGCGCGAGAATCGATGTCGTCGCGCAGAACGTGCCGGTGGGCCTGGGCGAGCCGCTGTTCGACAAGCTCGATGCCGACATCGCTTACGCGATGATGGGCATTAATGCCGTCAAGGGCGTGGAGATCGGCGCCGGTTTCCGCTCGGTCGCGCAAAAGGGCACCGAGCATGGCGATGAGATCACGCCTGACGGATTTGTCGGCAACAATGCCGGCGGTGTGTTGGGCGGCATCTCGTCCGGACAGGACATCACCGTGTCGATTGCGATCAAGCCGACCTCCAGTATACGCACGCCGCGCCGCTCGATAGACCGTGACGGCAATCCGGTGATGGTCGAGACCTTTGGCCGTCATGACCCCTGTGTGGGCATACGCGCGACACCGATCGCCGAGGCCATGCTCGCGCTGGTGCTGATGGATCATGCGCTGCGCCACCGTGCGCAGTGCGGCGATGTCAGCCATTCGTATACCCAGTCCTGAATTCCACCGTCCCGCAGTCGCTGTGCCCCGGCGTCGTCAGCATCGGTTATTGCCATGCATGCCGGGACTCAGCGATCCTGTTAAATACTCGTGATTGCTGTGACGTCAGCCACCAAACCCGCCCAGTCGCTGAACTTCGCGCTGTTCTTCTTCGCGTATTACGGCTACGTGGGCGTGTTCTCACCCTACGCGAGCCTGTACTTCGCTGACAAAGGCATCAGCCCGGCGCAGATCGGCGTGCTGATGTCGCTGATGCAGGTCATGCGTATCTTCGGTCCGAACCTGTGGGGCTGGGTGGCCGATCACACGCGACAGCGCGTGAATGTGCTGCGCTTTACCTCGATCGCAGCAGCGATGACCTTCTGCGGCATGTTCTGGGGCGAGACCTTTGGCTTTTTCTTTGCCCTGATGGTGACGGTGAACCTGTTCACCAGCGCTCAGGGACCGATCTCGGAAGCGCTTATGCTCTCCGCCATGCGCGGCGATCTCACCCACTACGGCCGGCTGCGGCTCTGGGGATCGGTCGGTTTTATTGCGGCGGTCACACTGTCGGGCCAGTTGCTCGACTGGCAGGGCATCAGCCTGATGCCGTGGATTGCGCTGGCGCTGTTGCTGATGGTCTGCGGCGTCACGCTCAACATGACCGAAGACGCGCCCGCCCATCATGCGCATGAGGTGCCTTCGGTGCGCAGCCTGTTGCAGCAGCGGCCGGTGCTGGCGTTCTTTGCATCGACCTTCATGATGGTGGCGGCGCATTCGTCTCTGTATGTGTACTACTCGCTTTATCTGTCCGACATCGGCTACAGCAAGACGGTGATTGGTCTGATGTGGTCGCTGGGCGTGCTGGTGGAGATTCTGTTCTTCTTTTATCAGGCGCCGCTGTTCCGGCGCTTCGGTGTAAAGCCGCTGATGCTGTTCAGTCTGGCGATCGCCGTCGTACGTTTTTTGATGATCGGGCTTGGCGCGCAGTCGCTGGCTGTGCTGCTGATCGCGCAGGTGCTGCATGCCGCCACCTTTGGCGTGCATCACTCGGCCTCGGTCGCCACCTTGCAGCGCTGGTTTTCCGGACCCTTGCAGGCTCGCGGACAGGCGCTGTTCATCAGCATCTCGTACGGGCTCGGCGGTACGCTGGGCGGCTTGCTGCTGTCCGCGTGCTGGGATACATTTGGCGCCCGCCTGGTCTATTTGATTGCCGCGCTGATGTCCTTGCTGGGGCTGCTGGCGGCGATCCTGAGTTATCGCTGGCAAGCGGAAGCAGGGAGAGAACAATGAAATTCATGCTGCATCGGGGAGTGTTCGTGGTGCTGCTGGCGCTCCCGCTGGGCGCCTGTCAGACGGTGCAAACAACGCAAGCGGGCGCAGTTGGCATTGATCGTACCCAGCGCATGGCCGTGTCCGCCGAAGCGATCGAGCAGAGCGCGAACAAGCAGTATGCGCAGGTGCTGGCCGAGGCGCAGAAAAAAGACAAGCTCAATGCCGACACCGCCCAGTTCGAGCGCGTCAAAACCATCGCCGACAAGCTGATCAAGCAGACTCCGGCCTTTCGCAAGGATGCCCTGGCCTGGAAATGGGAAGTCAATGTGCTGACCTCCGGCGAGGTCAATGCGTGGTGTATGCCGGGCGGGAAGATCGCGGTGTACTCCGGCCTGATTGAAAAGCTCAAGATCACCGATGATGAACTGGCCGCCGTGATGGGTCACGAGATCGCGCATGCACTGCGCGAGCATTCGCGGGAGCGGGCGTCCGAGCAGGCCATCGCTGGCATCGGTATCTCTATTGTGGCGGCGGTGGCCGGCGTCGGGCAGATCGGTCAGAAGGGCATGGAGTATGCGTATCAGGGCTTGCTGGGCTTGCCAAACTCGCGCTCACATGAGACCGAGGCTGACCGCATCGGAGTCGAGCTCGCGGCGCGTGCCGGCTATGACCCCCGGGCGGCGATTACCTTGTGGCAGAAAATGGGGCAGACCGGCGGCAGCGAGCCACCGAAATTCCTGTCCACCCACCCGTCCCGAGCCGACCGGGTGAAGGACCTGACGAATTACTCGGAGCGGGTGATGCCGCTTTATCAGCAGGCGAAGGCGCGCGGCTGACCGCGGTTTCAGGCGGGCTCGCCGTAGGAAAACTGCGCTCAGTCCGGAAATGGGCAAGGGTTGATGTGGCATAATTTAGGGCTGTTTCCTCCGATTTGCCGGGCATTTAGCCCCGTCTCGCCATGGCCCAAACCCTTTACGACAAACTCTGGCAGTCCCATGTGGTGCATACCGCTGAGGACGGCACCTCGATTCTCTACATTGATCGCCACCTGATCCACGAAGTCACCAGCCCGCAGGCTTTCGAGGGGCTGAAACTGGCCCACCGCCAGCCCTGGCGCAAGTCAGCGAATCTGGTGGTTGCGGATCACAATGTGCCGACCACCAACCGCGCTGGTGGCATTGCCGATCCGGTATCGCGGCTGCAGGTCGAGACACTCGATCAGAATGCGAAAGAATATTCGCTCACCTATTTCAACATGACCGACAAGCGCCAGGGCATTGTGCACGTGATCGGCCCGGAGCAGGGTGCGACGCTGCCGGGCATGACGGTGGTGTGCGGCGATTCGCACACGTCCACGCATGGCGCATTTGCCTGCCTCGCGCATGGCATCGGCACTTCCGAGGTCGAGCATGTGCTGGCCACGCAGACGCTGCTGGCAAAAAAATCCAAGGCCATGCTGATTCAGGTCGAGGGCAAGCTCGGTGCAGGCGTGACCGCCAAAGATATCGTGCTGGCCATTATCGGCAAGATCGGCACGGCGGGCGGCACGGGCTATGCGATCGAGTTTGCCGGTTCCGCGATCCGCTCGCTGACCATGGAAGGCCGCATGACGGTCTGCAACATGGCGATCGAGGCGGGCGCGCGCGCCGGCATGGTCGCGGTGGACGACACGACGATCAATTACGTCAAAGGCCGTCCGTTGGCGCCGGTCGGCCCGCACTGGGATCAGGCGGTCGCTTACTGGCGCACGCTGCACTCCGATCCGGATGCCAAATTTGACGCGGTCGTCATGATCGATGCCGCCGAGATTCGTCCGCAAGTCACCTGGGGCACGTCGCCCGAGATGGTGGTGCCGGTCGATGCGCGCGTGCCCGATCCTGATAAAGAAAAAGATCCGGTCAAGCGCGACGCGATGGAAAAGGCGCTGGTCTACATGAACCTCAAGCCCAACACCGCGATCACCGACATTCGCATCGATAAAGTCTTCATCGGCTCCTGCACGAATTCGCGCATCGAAGATTTGCGTGCCGCAGCCGCGGTCGTGCGCGGCAAGCATCGCGCATCGAACGTCAAGCTCGCAATGGTGGTGCCGGGCTCAGGTCTGGTGAAAGAGCAGGCCGAGCGGGAAGGTCTGGACAAGATCTTCAAGGACGCCGGTTTCGAGTGGCGCGAGCCGGGCTGCTCGATGTGTCTGGCAATGAATGCCGATCGTCTGGAACCAGGCGAGCGCTGCGCGTCGACGTCCAACCGCAATTTCGAAGGACGTCAGGGCGCGGGTGGCCGCACCCACCTCGTCAGCCCGGCGATGGCCGCGGCGGCGGGCGTTGCGGGGCACTTCGTTGACGTGCGCGGTCTGTAAGACGGTTTGTCTGGATTCAGGGAGCACACCATGAAAAAAATCATCGCCATCCTCCTCACCACGAGCTTCGCGCTGGCCGGCTGCAACACCATTCAGGGCATAGGCAAGGACGTTGAAAAGCTGGGCGAAAAAGTCCAGGAAGCGGGCAAAAAGTAAACATCATGAATAAATTCACTGTACTCGATGGACTGGTCGCGCCGCTGGATCGCGCCAATGTCGACACCGACGCCATCATTCCCAAGCAATTCCTGAAGTCGATCAAGCGCACGGGCTTTGGTCCCAACCTGTTCGACGAATGGCGCTATCTCGATCATGGCGAGCCGGGCATGGATAACAGCAAGCGTCCGCTGAATCCGGATTTTGTGCTGAACCAGCCGCGTTATCAGGGCGCATCGGTTCTGCTGGCGCGCAAGAATTTCGGCTGCGGCTCTTCGCGCGAGCATGCGCCGTGGGCGCTGGATCAGTACGGTTTTCGCGCCGTCATTGCGCCCAGCTTTGCTGACATCTTCTTCAATAATTGCTTCAAGAACGGCTTGCTGCCCGTGCGACTGGCCGAGGCCGAAGTCGACCAGCTGTTCAATGAGGTAAAGGCTTTCCCCGGCTACCGTCTGGTGATCGATCTTGAAAAGCAGACGGTGTCGACCGCCAATGGCAGCACTGTTTTCCATTTTGAGGTGGATGAATTCCGCAAGCACTGCTTGCTCAATGGCCTTGACGATATCGGTCTCACGCTGCAAAAGGCCGACGCTATCCGCGAATACGAAGAACGTCACATCAGTCGTTTCCCGTGGCTGGCGAACACAATTTAAACCTCACCTCAATCATCATGAAAATCGCAATCCTGCCGGGCGACGGCATTGGTACCGAGATCGTTGAACAGGCGGTCAAAGTCCTTAACGCACTGGGCCAGAAATTCGAGATGGAGACCGCGCCGGTAGGTGGCGCCGGTTACGAAGCCCACGGACATCCGCTGCCCGAGGGCACGCTGAAGCTGGCAAAAGAAGCCGATGCCATTCTGTTCGGTGCAGTCGGTGACTGGAAATACGACACCCTGGAGCGTTCGCTGAGACCCGAGCAGGCGATT
>JACCDP010370814.1_pt1 | contig 77172 bp, 47 predicted proteins | sample 7445841 | NCBI WGS metagenome assembly JACCDP01 (sample SAMN15323441, study PRJNA562643) | freshwater metagenome | isolation source: river surface water | place: USA:Blue River Watershed | collected 2017-08-17 | reverse complement strand
GTTTCATCTCCATTGTTGTCCGTCATTTTCTGCCAGCGCATACCATTGTAACCCTGCCGTTGGGCAATGGCCCTTGCTTTTGATGCAGACCTAAAATACCAGTCAAGGCTTTTTTCCATGAGGTCATGTCTGCCCCATTGTGCAAAATGCACTGCATGCCACCAATGCATTTCAATATGGGGCTTGCCAAACCAACTGTTATAGGTAAGACCAGTTTCCTGTGGAGGATTGGATGAGGTGCACTGTAATTTGGTGAGGTATTGAGAGAGAATAATTCTTCTTTCCAATTCCGTGGCCCTTGGATCCTTGCTGCCTGAAAGATCGATGGCACCACCACTTTGCCAAAACTGATGCCAACCTTTGATGCTGTTGTTTCTGACAGTAACGGCATTTTCGTTGAGCAGTTTTGAATCTTGTTTTGCATTGAACCCTATCACCAGGTTGAGGGAATCAGTCTTTGATTCAGGAACGATCCTGAATTGGTGAGGAGCTAAATTTTCTGTCTTTGCAATGGAAGAGGATACCAACTGAAGATGGTATTGGGTGGTATCCAGTAAATGCGTGATGACATATTGCTTTCCGCTGCCCAACAATTTGGATTGATGATCAGCATCATGAGCATAATGATTACCAGCATCCTTGAATTCACCATTGGGATAAGGCAGCCTGATGAAAACATTTAGCCGTTTTTTCCTGATCAATTCAGAATGAATCCTGAAACCCAGTACATCCTTTTGCTGGTGACAGGAGGTCTCAACTTCTACAGCAACACCTTCCAGCTTGAATTTGCTGGTGATGATGCCGGTATAGGGATCCAATACTTGCCTTATGTCAACAATATCTTTGAGGCCTGCAAGGGTTCCGTCTTGCTTCAATAACTCCAAGCCTATGTTGCCCAGCTGCAGGCGATGGGGGTTGACGCGGAAATAATCAGATGCCTTTTCGGCTTTCAGGTCTCCCTTGGTTTGGACGGTATATGACACTGACCTTCCATCCAATGCATATTGCTTTTGAGAAGAAGACAAAATATTGTTTTCTGTATTGGGGAAACTGTGCCATCCCCAATCGGACTGGGTTCCCAGAGGCACACCGTTGGCATAATGATCAGGAAAGGTTTGCATGCCTGTTGCATCAACGGTATACGCAAAGCTGCCATTACCCACGGTCAGCGATGCAAGGCTGTCCATTGCTTCAACATGTATGGTATGGCGCTGTACCAGGGCCTTTCTGTTGATGCGCTGAGCATCTGCTGCACATTGCAACAACAAGAGCCCAGAAAGGAATCCTACCCTAAGAATATGTACTAGATTAAAATCCATGCATGAATTGATTAGAAAACATTGTCAATAAGGGGTCTGGAATATTGCTCCTTTGAATCTGTTGTTTTGGGAAGTCCAAAATAGAAATAAAGGGTCCGGCTTTTCAAGCCGTTCAAATGATTCATTTCTCCTTGTGGCCCGTAAACGGCAGCATTGGAAGTGACACCCATTGCCAGTTTGGTGCCGATGGGAGGAATGCAATCAAGAAAAGAAATATTTCCCGGAGGCAATTGCGGATAAGCCTTACCCGTAGTGGTCAAACCATTGAAATCAAACAGGCGTACAAACAAACCATCATCCGGACTGGCGATGAAGATCTTTCCCTCAACCGTGCTCAATTCCATCCATGCCACTTCACCAAAATATCCCTTGAATTCAGGATAGGTATTGGGTGCGTAACCGGTTTGTGAATTGTTGTAAAGGTTTTGCCATACATTGACGGGCGTTCCTGCCATGCGGTTTTTCCATTGTCTTGAAGGACCCTTGCCCAGCCACTTAGATCCGAGGATATAATTTTCTGGATAAGAAAAACTGATACCAGAAAAGGGATGATCTCCCTCAAGCGCATAATCATAGGAAAGGGAAACCCATCCATTGGGATGGATGCGCCATTCCATTTTTTTCAGGTTGCCACTGAAGTTGAACCTGGCAACTGTTTCATTGGATTGGCGTTGAATGGATGCATTTTCCAAAACCGCATTTCCCCTGACCATGACCGGACCATTGTTGAACGAATGCACATAATCATTCATCTTGTTTTTGGTTGTGATCAGCTGTCCATTTCGCTTGTCAATGACAATACTGACATCACCACCCATCAAAGTGTAAGAAGTATCAGATTCTGTGAAACTGGTTGTGTCCTTTTTAGGAAGGATGTATTTTTTGAGGATGTCATCATTGGACCTGGTCATCATGGTCCAGCGGCCAATCTCCGCACCCCTGTTGTCTTTGACAATGAGCATCAGTGCATCATGGTTGAAAAATTCATTGTCCAACTCCAATTGCAATATTCCTCTTTCAGTTGGACCTATTTTGGGAGAGAAGGCTTGTCCTTTTTTTCTGACTAGATATCCGGAAGACCTGTCAAATGGCCCACTGAAATCAACCAGTTCCCAGTTGAAGGTACAGGAAGCAGTATTGGTAAAATGAAACCGGTTTTCAAGGTTGATCTTTCCATTGAATGAACGATCTATCCTCAGCGGCATGTCAATTTTCACAGGAGAAAATATTTCCCTCAAGGCATAGTAGCTGCCCTCTTTTTCACGGTGTGGACCAAGGATGCCATCATTGGCATTGAGCCCATTGGCATCCAGCACATTGTTCATGTCTGTTCGCATGATGGCTTCATCAGCAAAGGCCCAGATGAACCCACCTGCAGAACGGGGTGCAGACCAATGCAGGTTCCAAAAATCCTCCATCGCTGCAGCACCACCACCATCATCCTGCGCATGCAGAAACTCAGTAGGCATGTAGATCAGGCTGTCCTGCAATATTTTTTTTGTGCTGTAATAATCCTCATAGTGATTGCAGTCAATACCATTGAACTGGTTTCCAGGACGATGGTGGGGATGGATGACCGTTCTTTTTTGGAAATCATGTTGTGTAAAAATGGCATCCAATTCTTTGTTTGTTCCCCCTTCATTTCCATTGGCCCAAAACACTACAGAAGGATGGTTCATGTCGCGGGTAACCATCTCTTCAACAAGCGGCGTACCCGCTTTGGTGGAATAAGCTTTCTGCCATCCTGCCAATTCGTCGATTACATAAATACCCAGCGAATCACAGAGCTGCAGAAAATATTTATCAGGAGGATAATGGCTGCATCGCACAGCATTCATGTTCATTTCCTTCAACAAACGCACGTCCATCAATTGTTGCTCACGGCTGAGGCTCCTGCCGGTTTCGGGCCAGAAACAATGTCTGTTGACTCCTTTGAATTTCACCTGAACATCGTTCACAAAAACCCCTTCCCCTCTTCTAACGGTTACAGTCCTGAAGCCAAACTTTTCAAACAACTCATGCTGCTTCTTTCCTCCTGCACCAAACAATTCTACCTTAACGGTATACAAAGTTGGACGTTCGGTATTCCAGCTGACAGGATTGTTCACTTTGGTTGCAAGGTTGACAAAAGAATTATTGGCATTGATGATCGTTTTTGTTGTTGCGACAACTTTTTGCTTTTCATCCAGGATGGTGGCCTGCACCCATCCTTTTGAAAGATTGGAAGAGCACCATACACCCATGGAAAAATCTCCCTTGTGCGTTGCATCTATACCAATCTTTTCAATGTTTGCAAGTGGTTTTGCCTCGAGATAGACAGGCCTGAATATGCCACCGAAAACCCAATAATCTGCCAGCCTTTCTGCATTGTTCACTGATGCATCCTTGCTCATCTTGCTGACCTTCACTTCCAAAAGATTTTTTGCACCAGACTTGAGCAGTGTGGTAACATCATAACTGAAGCGGTAAAAAGAACCCTGGTGGATGGCACCAGCCAGTTGGCCATTGACTTTCACTTCAGTATCGGTCATGCTCCCTTCAAAAACGATATCAATGGATTTTCCCTTCCAGTGTTGGGGAACCGTAAACTGATATTTGTAAAGGCCTGACTCATCAGCAAACCTGCTGTTCTTTCCATTTGTTTTGTAGTCTCTGCCATAGTTATAATTGCCAAAGCCCTGCTGTTCCCAGCAACTAGGCACAGCAATTTTTTCCCATGCATTGCTTCGCCTGCCATCCGTACAAAAGAAATCCCATTCTACTGTTTGCTTACTATCTGTGCCTGATAAGTAAAGCTGTTCCGTTTTTTGGGCAACAGCATCTAACCCAACAAACAAAAGCAAAATGGAAAGTATACGCTTCATGAATAATTCTCTTTAATGCAATGGATTATCTATTGGTTGCCCTCGAGTACAACCGGCCCTTTCAAACCTGAATTCACAGGAGACCAGTCTGCTGCACTGAAAATGCCATCACGGGCATTTTCTTTTTTGCGGGCAGGCATGTTGACATTGTAAAATATCTTCCATGGCAGGTTGTTCCGGTCCATGTAGGCAATGCGGTTGGCCATCAGGCTCGCCACTGTTACCTGGAGGGTGTTCTGTTTTTGCAACAGTCCTGCCGGAACTGCAAATTTGAAAACAGGTCCTATGTGGCTGCCAAGAGAAATACCATTCAGTACAACCTCCACTGTTGCAGAAACTTCTCCCAATGAAAGTGTCCAGGCAGTCATCTTTTCATCAGGCAAATCAAACGTGGTGGTATAGCGCGCCGTTCCTGAGAAATTTTTTGCAGATGAATCGGCAAGAGCATTCCAATACCCTGTGCTGTCCAGCTTTAGTGGTTTGGGAAGTACGGGTCCACCAGCAAGGAATTCCAGTTTCCATTGACCTGTGATGGGAAATATTTTTACTGCTGCTGCTGGATACACATGCTTTGAAGAAGCAATAGGCATGGTTGAAGTCCGCAACAGGATTGATTCATGCGCACCCAGGGCAATCCTTACGGCAACCAGCGTTGCTGAAATGCGTTTTGTTGATGGCAGGGTAATTTTGCCAGACATGGGATCAAAAAAGCTGAGCGATGTTTTTGCGTCTGCTGGAATATTTACCCATTCATCCAGCGTTTTTTCAGTCCTGTTGTTGATGAAGGTGACAAGACCATCTTCCAATTTCCGTTGAATTGATTGAAAACCCTTTTGCTCAAATGGCCGTTGATAAAAAGATAGCAGAGGATCAAATGATGCCATATCGGAAGCAATGATCAACTTTCCCTTTCCTACCAATGCTGTTTTGAGCTTTCCAGTCTCAATAAATTTCAGGCCAGCGAGCAATGCATCAAAAGCTTTTTGTCTTTCTCCCAGATTGGATAATCCTGGAACACCTTTTGGCATTTGTTTGTAGGCAATGATGGTGGCACCCTGCCTGGCAAGCGCCATGATTTTAGACATTGCTGTTGCATCCATCAGCTGGATGGCTGGCAACAGGATTGTTTGGTACATGTTTCCAGCGGATACAATTGAATTGCCCTTGTTTTCAAACAGTTGCAATTGGCGGTCAGAGAAAAAATCAAATCCAATCCCTTTTTCCTGCAAATGCTTTGAAAGGTGTTCGAAATCCGTTTGTTCAAAATTCTTTTCCATCCCGTCAAAGTGCTGCAAGAGAGGGCCTCCGGTTTGTGCATACCGGTCAACAATAGGATAATACACCAGCAGGTCATTGGCGGGTTTGCCTTGTTGCAAGAAAGACTGAACCTTGGTAATATAATTGTTGAGCACATAGAAATCCTTCCACTGCGGGTTGGATGGTTGAAAATGCACAGCAGCATAAAAAAGCCATCCTGGCCATGGCGCGTTCTTTGGAGAGTATGCTGTTCCGTGGTAGACAATATGGTTTACACCACCCAGAAAATAGAGATCAATGGCTTTTTTCACATCGCCCCAGGAAGAAAGAAAATGCTCATTCAGCCATGTGGCGGATTCTGCAGATACCAATTGTTTCCCACTGACATTTGCGGCAGAAGAAGCGAATTTAAAACGAAGCACATCAGTGCCTTCTGTCTCAGGAATATCCACTACGCTGTAGAGGTCCAATGTATTGGCAGGCGATCCGTGTGATTGGTTGCGAAGAATTTTATGTTTCCCATCCCCCCATTTTTTCCATTCTTTGGTAAAATTGTTGAGGATCATTTCATCAATCACAGAACGGTAATCATAGAGCACCCTGCTGTTGAATTCCTTGTCGGCATTGCCCAACAGAGCAGGCAGCTTCGAACGAAGGTCGTATCCCTTGATTGCTTGGAACTGACTGAACATATTGTTGGTCCAGTTGGCTTGGCCCCTTGCATCATCCACCTCATAAGAGTCATTGAAAAATCCCCTCAGATAAGAAAGGTCATGGCCAACAAATGCTGTGTCAAATTTTTTGAAATAATTGATGGAAGCCTTGCTTGAAAAATGGTCAATGGCATATCCTTCTCCACCCGGTGCAGCACGTTCAACCATCTTCCCGTGCAATCCACTGAAGATGGCATAGATCTTCCAGTTGCCCTGGGGAGGAGTCCAGTTGAGCGTGCCATCCTTTCCTACCTTCCCCATAAGATCAATCGATTCGGCTTGCTCATTGTAGGCCATCAAGGCTTCCAATGGAAGGTTTCCAGCATATTGAACCTGGTCCAACGCGAGGCCCTGCAGGTCTGGGTTTGATGCAGGAGGATCCATCAACTGAGCGGCTTTAAGGGGTTTGGGATTTGCTGTGCGCACCCAGGATTCTCTGCGGTATTCTATTTTTTCTTTCAATGGAACACCTCCGGTGACAGTATACATTTTATGGTATACCGATTTGCTTGCATCTTCATCGCTGACCCAGGGCCCACCAAATGGCCAGCCTGTTGCATTGGCCAGATCTACACCAAGGCCGAGTGATTTTGATTTTTTCAAGGTATGCGCGAGTGCATTCATCCACGAAGGCGATAGAAATGGAAGGTACTCTTTTTCATGTCCCTTTGCACCATAGATTGGCGTGATTTCAACACCGCCCAGTCCTGCTTGTTGGTACTGCTCCAGGTTCCAGTCAATGTCTTTTGCATTGACGGCACTTCCCTGCCACCACCAGCGGGTCCAGGGTTTCATCGTTTGGGTGACGGCTGGCCATCCATTACTTGACATTGACAATGATTTTGCAGCAGGCAAAATCTCGACTGCATACACATTTTCTATCCCCTCAAAATTGGCCCTGAAGATGACCCATTTGTCATCCGGACTAAAATGCACATTGGGCTCCAACTTGTAGCCATGGTATTTCATGTCAACGAGTTTCTCAGCATCAAAATGATCTCCATAGGGCCTGAACAAGTAAATCCATTGGGCATTGTTGGCTTTGGCCACCTGCCCGGGATCTGCACCATCCCCACAAAACAATTGCTGGTTGTTCGATAAATTATAATGGATGGACCATTCCTCACGCTTGAGGCTGTACTTGATTTCCTTTCCTGTTTTTACATCAGCACCCGCAACAAAAAAAGTGGTGCTTCTTGGCTGTTGCAAATCAAACCAAATGGTTTTGCCATCAGGTGAAGACCATTCGTGCCCTGCAATTTCCATGGGCATGGTGCGCTTGTGCATCAACATGGTTTTCTGTGTAGAAAGCCTGATGGTCCAGATCCTGTCAACCTTGTGCCATGGGCCTTCATGACAGAACATGAGCAAGTCAGGATCAGTTGTAGAGAACTGTACATGGTTGAGCCAAGCAGAATCGGTATGAACTTCTTTGAGTGTTCCATTTTCTGTATCGATGATGAACAATGCTCGGGGAAGTTTCGCCTCATAGATAAGATCGAAATAGCTGCTTTTCTGTGGGTTGTTCCTGAATATTTCACGCTCTTTTTCCTCCACCCTTACACCGGCCAAATATTTTCCATTGGCATTAACAGCCGCAACAGAGCCCCTGTACTGGTTCTTGAACACGTATACCACTCTTGTCTTTTGGGTTGTGGCATTCACAGCAAACACGGTATCCTGAATCTGGTAAAATATATTTCCTGATTTTGCATGGACAATCTCTCCATTCATTGGTTTTTGATGAAAGGTGAGTTGCTCTGATTGAAGTGTTTTTAAATCAAGCAGGTGAAGTTGTTTGTTCCTTGAGTTCACCGAAAAGGTTTCCTGCTTGGCCACACCGGCAGTATTGTTCTTGTCACTACTGTAGTAGACCATCTTGTTGCCAATGAAGGGATTGTTGTGAAAATAAAATCCAAGGTTACTTGTATTTTTTTTCCTTGTCAGCTTAACAACCCTGTGCCCGGTGGCACTATCAATCCACTCATTGGGCATTTCTTTCCCTCCTGTTGACAAGATGGGCTGGGCAATGGAAGCATTAAAATGCAGCAACAAAAAAAGACTAAAGCAAGAAATCAGTTTCATGTGATTAAAATTAATTTCCATCAGGTTTTATCGCAGTAACCAGCGAGCCCATGGGAAGGTAAAATTTTTCGAAAGGCAAAGGCTTTGATGGATTGTACTCTTGAAAACTCGGAAGTATGATGGATTTGAAAGTTGACGATGATTTTGCCAAGGCAGCAGCAACACATTTCGCCAGCTCATAGGCCCCGTAGGTGGAGAAATGGGTATTGTCCTCCAGTTTCTTGTCCTGACCTGGAAATGTATTGGCAGGAAAATGCACGAATGCCTTGAGGGATTTTTCAGGACCCCAGGCTTCATACAATTCCTTGCTCAGGGTATTCAAATCAACCAACAATACATTTTCATCAGCAGCTGTTTTCCGCATGGCATCAGGATAGGCCAGCAGGGTGTTGATGATCTTCCCGGCTGTATCGAAATTTCTGCGGTGCATGGACGTTACCAAAACAGGAGTGATATTTCGTTTTCTTGCTTCAGCAATCCAGGACTTGAGGGTTGACATGTAGGTTGTAAAAGGATCAAGATGACTTCCACCTGGTTTTTGATCATTGTGTGCAAACTCAATGAAAAGATAGTCTCCTGGTTTAGCCATGGACCATATTTTTTCCAGCCGATTGGCACCCTTGAAGGAACGCATGGCTTCTCCGGATTCAGCATAATTCGCAACGATTGCTTTCCCCGGTACAATCATGGCTGGGAACATTTGGCCCCAAGCCGCCCATGGTTCTTTGTCTTGATCAACCACCGTTGAATTACCTGCAAGAAAAATGGTTGATGTCGAGTGATTGGGCTTGATTTCAAGGGCACAAATCTTGGGGATTGAATCGTTGAATTCAAGTGTCAGGAGGTTGTCCCAATGCAGGAAGGCAGACTCCCTTGGCTTTAACTTAACTCTTGAAACAACCTTCCCTTCAGCATTCCTGATCATGCTGTCACGCAAATGAATGGAAAATTCTTTTGCCACAATTTCACCTTTTGAGGTGATGGTTTGGCCTGACATGAGCCTTCTGCATTCCGCACGGATAATAGTAGAAGAAATTCCTTTTGTATCCCCCAGTAATACTTTGATGTCGTAGTTTCCTTCCGGCAATACCACAGAAAAATAGATGGGCTTATTTGAAGTGATGTAACTGCCGGTAAGGCGATTCCCTTTCCGATTGACCGCAGTAGGTGTTGATTGATGACTAAAGCCATAACCCGTTTTGGTAGAAAAGACAGTATTGGGTGTTATTGCAGTATAGCCTTTGAGTGCTTTTCCAGTTCCAAAATCAAAACGGAATGTATTCTCCTGTGAGAAAACAACTGCATTGAAAAAAGAAAGCAGACAAACCAACTGAATTTTCATGATCCTGCAGTTATAACAAGCTAAAACCTGCACATTTTCGTGCCAATAAAACATGCCGGGTGTTTACCACTTGAAAGGGAGGTACCAATCCCTTGCCAACAATTTGGCCCTGGCGGTAGATGCTGCCCCTGCGGAAACACCAGATTTGATCAGTTTGTTGTAGACCTTGTCTGCAACAAATGATGGATCATTTCTCCTGATGGCAATCCTCAACAGGTCAGGCCACCTGGTTCCCTCGAATGCGTTTTCAAGGGCTGTTTCCTTGATCAAACCATTTTCAATCGACAGCAAACTGTCTGATGCAGGAACGGCAAGATCAACAAGGTTGGCCCTTGAACGGATACCGATGTTGCGGTACCAGTCAGCACGATAGTAAGGAACACCAGTGCTTCCGCTGTTTCTTGCATCGAAATTAAAGGGATAAGACTCGTTCAAGGTATTGTGAAAATTGGTAACATTTGATGTTGGCGCAGGAAAGGCTCCTGCGATACCGCTGTTCAACAATCCCCAGGCAAGTCTGTGTTTTCTGGACCTGTTGGCCGCTTCAGAAAAACGCATGTGCAAATGGGTCTGACGGAAAAGGAACCATTTTCCTGTTTTTGTCAATGGGTTGACTGGAAGCAAGGAGTTATAGTTCAAATAATTGTAAAGGTATTTCATGACAACCGGTTGCCCACCAATCTGCTTGGTGCTCAAAAGACCACGAGCATCATAAGGGATTGAACCACCCTGTGCAGGTTTCTGTGTTTCTGCATTCCACATGTCGGTAATCAGCTGTGACGGCCTCAAGGTATAACTTCCGCCTATGGGTGAAAACAAACGGATGAGTGGATTCTCTGGCTTGAATTTGCTGTCGAAAGGAAGTACCCATACCCACTCACGGTCAAATCCACTGCTACCAAATGGTTGCTCAAACATGATGCGCCACTGTGTATTTTGGATCAAGGTGGAAGCATCGCCTGCGCGGGAATAAGAAATATAATGGTCTACGTCACCATTGCTGTCCCAACCTAATTTGTAAAGGGTATAATATTGTCCACCGGCAACTCCTTGGGTCCCCGTTTCCATCACTTCCCTGTAATTGATTGCAGCATTTTGGTAATTCCCTTTCCACAGATAGAGATCACCCAAAATGACTTTCTTGTTCACAAAGAATTTCTGTGTCTGGTAGCCATCAACTGTAATGTTCAGGTTGCTTCCTGCAGGATAGAGATCTTTGTAAGGAAGTTTTTCTGTGAAGTTGATCAATGAATCCAGCAATGCATCAAAGCTGACAATTGGATAGGTGTTGGGGTCTTTTACCTCGTCTACATTTTTCTGGCTGCTGGTCACATAGGGAATCCTTCCAAAATGAATTCCCAACTGTAAGTAAATGAATGACCTCAGTGCGCCGATGTCTGAATAGCGCTGGTTGAACTCCAATTCGGTCATCTTGTTCTCGGCCTTCATTTTTTTGAAGTTCTCCAGCACATCGTTGCAGTTGAGAATCAATTCATAAAAAGGCTTAGGGCTTGCATAAGGATTGTCCTGCCCAACAGAATGGGTACTGATCTGGCGCAGGTTTTCATCGGCGTTCTGGGTGCAATCCAACAGATCTGCCCTGAGCTCATTCAAAATGATATACCTGTCAGCCAATCCCATGAACTTACCATAGATGCCCAGCACTGCTGCATCGGCATCGTATACGTTCTGGTACATTTGGCTTTGGTCCAAAGTATCCTTGGGCTTGATGTCAAAAACCTTCTGACATCCGGTAGAGAAAACAACTGCAACAAACAGAAGCAATGCTGTTTCAGACCTAAATATTTTCATGATATCGCTTTTCCTTTTCATAATGGTTAAATTTCCTTGGAACAACAAATGGATTAAAGTCCAATCCTGATGCCAAGCGTTACAGACCTGAACAATGGATCCAACCCAGTATCAATTCCTTGTGAGAAAATAGAAGAACCTGCACTGAACTCAGGATCGTAACCGGTATATTTTGTAAAGGTTATCAGGTTGTTTCCTGTAAGGTATACTGATGCGTTCTTCACAAACTTTTCCTTGAACCCAAGGTCATAAGATACCGTCAGGTTGCGCAACCTCAAATAGGAACCATCTTCCAGCCACCGGTCGCTGAACCTGTTGTTGCCCCTTGGATCACCAAAACTAGCTTTTGGCATGCTGGTAACCTGACCCTCAGTTCTCCACCTGCTCACCACACTGTTGAGTTGGTTGTCAGTCCCACTCGCAGATTCAAGATAGTACCTCAACTGATTGAAGATTTCATTTCCCTGAGAGAAGGTAAAGAGTGCGTCAATGGTCAGCCTTGCAACTGAGAGCTTGCTTGAAAAGCTGCCATGGAAACGTGGGGCAGATGAGCCCAGTTGCTGCATGTCCTTTTCATCAATGATCCTGTCGCCGTTGAGATCAACAAACTGAACATCCCCACCTTGAAAATTAGAATAGGAACCATCAGCATTTTTTGTTTTCAAGCCTGAAGCAACAGCATCTGAGGTGGATTTAAAAACACCAGCAGTCTTGTATCCAAAAAACACATTGGTGGCCCCACCAGTTTGTGTGATGATGGTGGCACCATGGGTATTGGTCAGGAACTGGTCATTGGGAACTGCCAGTATTTTGTTTCTGTTGGTTGCATAAGTGAAACCAAGGTCCCATTTAAGTGAAGCCCTGTTGATGGCCCTTGCATTGATCATTGCTTCAAAGCCTGTGTTGCGCATGGCGCCACTGTTGGTCAATACATTGTCAAAGCCAGATGCTGAGAGTACTTTCTCGTACACCAGCATGTCGGTTGCTTTGGAAGAATAAAGGTCAATGCTCATCCCTATCCTGTCATTCCAGAATGCCACATCAGCTCCAAGATTGGCCTTGGTTGTTGTTTCCCATTGAATAGCCGAATTAGGGATTCCTGAGCGAACCAGGCCTTGCATGCCAAGGAAGTTCTGTGAAATATACGTCTGTCTTGCAGTATAGTTTCCTATATCATCATTGCCACTGCGGCTGAGGGTGGCACGCAACTTGAACAGGTCTATGCTGACAGCATCTCCAAAGGCAGTACCGGAAGATACAATCCATGCAGCACCAAGTGAAGGCATGAAGGAATAGCGTACACCATTGAGGGCAAGCCCGGATTTTGCATCTTGCCCAAACCTGGAGGATCCATCCATCGCCGCATTGAAATGCAAGAAAAAGCGCTGCTTAAAATCATAAGACGCATTGAAATAAGTGTTCATCCAGTTCCACTCGCCAATGCCACCACCCGACTGTTTGAGCGCACTGACACCATTCTGCACACTGATCAACTCATCTGTGGCAGAGTTGAAGCCCAGGGTGAAATCCTGTTCTGCAGCATTGTGCTGGTACCGCAATCCCAGGCGTGACCCAATATGGTGATCATGGTTGAATGTTTTGTCGTAATCGATTTTCGCATTGAAATATGTTGAGAAAAGGCGCCTTACCTGTGTACCCAATCTGCTGTCTGCGATTGCATTGGTCAAGGAATCATCAGCAACTCCTTTACGAGGGATAAAAATGTTTTCCCTTGACTTGTCATAAAATACGCCAATCATGGCAGAAGCCTTGATGGAGCGGGAAAGATCATAGTTGAAGGTATAGGACCCAGTGAAACGGTAGTTCTTGGAAATGCCCTGTGCCTTCTCAATGAGTGCTGAGGGGTTGCTCAATCCAAAAACATCTGTGTCTTCCAAATTCGGAGAACTGATACCTTTTGCATTGACCTCATTGGCCTGTAAGAAAGGAGACTTCATGAGGGCCACCAGCAATGGCGCTGTCTTGCGGTCAATACCCTGCGTCCTCAGGTCTTGCTCATTGTAGGTAAATGCCAGGTTGGCCTGCCCCGTAAGTCTTTTTGAAAAATTGAATGCCGCATTGAAACGGGTATTGTAACGCGTAAGTGCATTGCTTTTCAATGCGCCTTCCATGGTAGTAAAGCCAATGCTCAAGGCATAGGTGGCAATGTTGTCTCCACCGGTTACTTTCAGAAAATAGTTTTTGTTGAGGCTGTTGCGCAATACTTTTTTCTGCCAGTCAGTGCTGTTGTGGTAACGATAATATTCAGGATTGGAGGAAGAATCATCTTTCATGTAAGGCATGGATGCGATATCCGTCAAAGACATTCCCTTGTTCTGGAGTACTTCGGTGAGATAGGTCCTGTAGTCGCCTGCATTCATCATTGATAAACTGGCAGGTTGCTGGTTGTATGAAGCATAGACTCCAAAATCAATGCTGGTTGCCTGCTTCTTTGCCCTGGATGTAGTGATGATGATGGCGCCGTTAGCACCTTTGGCACCATACTCAGCAGTGGCATCTTTGAGTACAGCAATGTTGTCAATGTCTTGTGCATTGATCAATGAAAGCGGATTGGTATAGTTGTTGCCGATCAGGCTTTTGCCATAATCATTGTTGTCGAACAACATGCCATCCACAACAATCAGTGGTGCATTGGTTCCGTAAATGGAGTTGGCTCCCCTTAAAAAAAGATTCGCTCCCTTTGCAGTTGCACCAGACCTTCTGATGGCTTGCAAGCCTGCAACTTGTCCCTGCAAAAGATCGTCCACCGATTCAAAAGGCCTGTTCCAGCTGCTATTCACCGCATATGTACCCACTGCAGCAGTAAGATTTCTCAGCGGAGTTTTTTCATGCTCAAGAAAGGCATCCTGCTGAAAAGACTTTCCTGTGGCATAGGTCATGGCAATGGTCAATGTGGTTCTGCCCTTCACTGCTATTTGCTTTTTTTCATAGCCTTCGCCTTCTGCCTGCAGTTCTACATCCAGCGTGGGAACGGAGATGCTGAAGGCGCCTTTTTCATCAGACAGGTCAGCAGCAACATTGCCAAACTTTACATTGATTCCAGACAAGGGTTTACCCGTTGCATGGTCTACCACAACCCCTTTGATGGTTTGCCTCAAAGCAGAAGTCTTCCCGGTTTTGGGAGCTGCATTCTTTTGCTGTGCCATTCCCAGGCTTCCTGACACCAGGAAAAGAATGAGCACCGATGCCCTGCTGAAATAATACATGCTAGTTTTAATCATCACCAATATCTTTTAAATCTCAATTATAAACTTGGTACCAGTTTGATATAATCACAAACCAGTGGGTTGGCGGCATTAGCCGTGCTGTTGGCAGCGGTCAGGTACAATGACAGTACCGGAGAGTACTTAGTCATGGTGAACTCTCCCAGGTAGACTTCTGTTTTGACATTTGCAGCCACATTAACATATGGCAGGAGTGTTGCTAATGGTGAACCAATTCCCAATTTCTGTGTATAGGCTGCTGTTTGAAAATCATTTACCGCCACCCAATAGGCCTTGTACTTGATGGCAGGCATTTCAGGGACATCATAACGAAGATTGAACAAGGCAACACCATGGTTCAAGACCAGTACATCAGAATAGGTCTTTTTACTCACGTCGTTGTATTTGTCACGGAAATAGGTGTTGGATCTTCTGTCAACACTGGATGCTGCATATTTCTCTCCTTCGATGATTCTTGTGGTGAATTTTTGAGCAAAGCCAACAGGGAGGGTTTTCATCACATAAACATAGCCATTGCTGGTTTTGATGACAGAGGCGATTGAAGCCTTGTTAATAGGAAGTTTTGCACCGAACTTGGATACAACAGTATCAGGAAGCGAAGCCAACGAATAAGCTGTATCTACTGCGAAATCTTTTACAATGTTCCAGGAAGTTGCATAAGCAGTGCTGTCTGGTGTACCCAATGCAAAATATTTTGATTGCGCAGTTTGCTCTGCATCCCAACCGCCATCGGCCAAAACAAAAACTGTAAACTGTTTTTTCTCATTCCTCAGGTCATGCACATTTCTCCAATAGAGGTTGGTATAAACAGAATCAGTTCCCTTTTGGTAACGGGGTTCGCCAGTATTGGGATCAATACCAATAATGGTGGCATTGGTTGGATCAAATACATTGGTGAACAATGATTTCAAGAACATTCGTTGCTTTACTGGCGATGATGAATTTTCAGTGACAAATTCCCAGCAATTTTCAAGGGCATTCACCCCCATGTTGATGCCATGAAAGACTCCATTGGATGCATACCTGTTGGGGTGGGTCACCGTGGCATTTTCAAAGGCCATGGTACCGATGGCATTGTACTTGCCATTGGCCATTTGAACCCTGCGGTTAACTGTTGCAGCTGAATAGCTAAGAACTTCTTCCGTGATATGGTTGGCAACAAACTGCTTGAGCTTTGCAGCATTTCCTATGATGCTTGCATCAATGAGGATCATCGCTTCGTTCGTAGGAACAAAAACAGTATAGGCTTTTGATGTAGATAATACCTTGTCATATCCAGTTTGCACCAGGTATTTCGAGAATACCGAAAACTCCGGACTGGCGCTAATGGCTTCAAAAAGATTTTTTTGAAGGGATGGGTCAGTGATAGCATTGCGCTCTTTATCCATCTTTTTACATCCTGTGGTAAAAACCACCATGAATGCCAGCAAGGCGATTCCAAGTGATGTTGATCTGTATTTCATTCTGGTCATTTGTTCTTTTTTAACTTTTCTAATTCCCTTTGGCCATTATTGATAGATGAAAGACCCATCGGGCTTCAATCTTGGCAATACCTGGTTCTGGTCAATGGGAATGAAATGGATCATGTCAAGGTTGTTGTTGTTCTGGGTTCCTACAAGCGGAGTTATCCTGATGATTTGCTGCTGTGTGGTTTTGAAATCAATTACACCCACTTGCCTAGCAGCAAATACGTTTGCAGTATTTTCAGTGTAGCGCTTCCAACCAATGGCCTCAAGTTCTGCGTCTGTTCCTGCAGGGCGGTTCTCGGTGAAGTTCATGGTCCTCTGCATGAGGGTACCGTTCACTTCCACCTGACAAAGCATGTTGGAGCTGCTGGACTGTTTTTGGGCCCTATAGCAGACCCAAACCTTGTACTTCCCCTTTACAATGGGTGGCGTGCGCATTTCCCAGTAAACAGGCCTTGAGGGCAGACCCATTGGCAACATGTTGATGTCATTGTTGACCGCATAGTTGGTGATGGAGCTAGAAGAAGAATAGGTATAGGTCATAACATTGGTACCTGCCAATGAGCCCCAACCCCAGTAATGATCTTTGATTGGATTGTCGGCCTCTGTTGCCCTTGTAAAGTTATAGTTCGCTTTTTTATAGTAAGCGGGGAGCTTCTTGATTTCTGCAAAAGATGAAACATCCCAATACAAAGCGGCAGGTTTTCTGAACTTTACTTTGAAATGAGCGGCAGCGTCATGGAAAACACCATTGGTTGCACCAATATCACTTTTTGCCCTGTTGATTTTGATGCCTGGTTCAACAACACCGTTGAATTCATCCTCATTCAACAATACATCCTGGTCAATCAACTTGATGCTCACCACTTCCTGAGGCAAATAGGTTTCGTGGGTGGGAACCGTGATGATATCACCAAGGAACTTCAAGCCCGGTGTGATGTGGTAGGCCACGTACATGTTAAGGCTATCGTTGGCATTGAGGGGATTTCCTGTTTTTGAAAGTTTAGCCTTGAGGGCTGCATAGGTCGCAAATCCACTGTCTGCCAATGCCTTGTTGCTTTCCGCAAATACGGTAATCCAACGTTTGGAAAGATCAGGATCTACCGTATTCAGTTTATTAAAAAATCCTGTTTCCTTCATTGCCTGAACAAAAATGGAATATTCAGGATTGCTCTCCAGTTGCTGGGCAATGGTTTTGGTTGCAGGAATCAGTACCTGATCAATTGCGTGAATGATGCCGTTGCCAACGCGCACATTTGATTTGGTGATGGCGCCTTGCCTGTTGATGATATAACTTGATGTACCAGCCCTGTTCACAACAGAGGTAACAAGAAACTGTCCATACATGGTGATCACTGGTAATTTTCCATCAGTAAAGGAACTGGTATAGATGGTATCTTCCAGCAAATGCAGCCTGACCATGTCTTTGAGGGTCTTAAGGTCTGCTGTCTCCACCGATGTAGCACCGATATTTTTCAAGTAAGTTGTTACACCACTGTTGGTGGGAGCAAAACAGGTATAAGAACCATAGGCATTCAGGAATGCTGCCGTTTCAGTTCTGTCAAGAATTTTCCTGAAAAGGGAAAAGGAGTCAAGGTTCTTGTCCAGGTAGCCAACAATATTAACATCTGTTGTTGTGGTCTCTATCACTTCAATTTTCCTGCAACCTGATGAAACCAGGTATAACAAACAGATGCCAATAAGCCCTGAGATGAATAAATTTTTTCTGGTCATATGATGGCTTAATTATTTGTAAAAAGGATTTTGCACCAACTGCTTGTTGGTCTGCATTTCATAAATATAGATTGGGAAATAATGACTGTTGACGTCCTTCATTTTGGCCTGGGCAGATTGTTGAAGGTTGGAAGGAACACTAAGGGAAACCATGTTCAGGAGAATGCCAATCCTTGAATAATTCTTTCTTTTTGCATTCCGCAAAACGTCATACCAACGCTTTCCCTCAAAACAAAACTCTCTTGACCTCTCCTCCAAAATGAAATCCTGGATAAGGTTTTTGTCAGTTGCAGCCGGTGCAAGATCTGTAGCAGCCAATGCATTGGCCCTTTTCCTTACTGTGTAGATCAAATCAAGTGCATCCTTTCCATTCCCGTTTTCATTCAAGGCTTCTGCCTTCATTAACAACACATCCGCATAGCGGTAAAAAAACCAGTGTGCAAAACTCTGGTCTGCTGCTCTCAGTGAATTTGGATTTGCCCCTACATATTTCCAGATGGTGGAAGTGGCGGCACTCACGGAAGCCCTGTCCCCCCTGATGTCATAATTTTTATCGTTTGTTAGATCAACACTGAATACCCTTTCCATGAGGTCTGCAGTAGCAGTCCATCGTCTGGCAGGTATGCTTGAAGAAAAAATGGGGAAGAACGGATTCAGGCGCTGCTGGCTGAATTGCAATTCAAAAATGCCTTCGTTTGAATTTCCATCAACATACAATGTATTGAACCAGCTTTCACTGTATTCCGTTACTGGCCCATTGGGATAGGCACCACGGATGAGTCCAAACTTTCCGGAATTGATCACTTTGTCACACTCTGCTATCGCCTCAGCATATTTCTCCGTCCAAAGGTAAACGTCTGCCAAAATAGTGTTGATGGTGTACTTGGTGATGCGCCCTTTGTCAGAGGCTGCATCGCCATGTGATGTCACTGCCTTTGCCTCTGCCAATTTCAGATCTGCAATGATTTGCTCCAGGACCTTGGCCTGGGGAGATTTGGGAATTGGCGTGATGTCTTCATCACTGAGGGTTGCATTGGTTTTCAGGGGTACATCACCAAAACTCCTCACCAGGTAAAAATACATCAATGCCCTCACGGCCAGGGCCTCACTGAGGTAATTGTCGAGTTGGGCCTGAGTAAAAGTATTGTCTGTCACCAGCACCTCTGGAGCCTTCTCAATCAAGGTATTGCAAAAATTGATGGTGCGGTAAAAAGGCCTCCAATTGGTGTTGACATTGGTGGGCTGGGTGTTCACATTGACCAGTGCAATGTCATCCGCACTAGAAGCTGTGGCATTGGCAATGTTGTCGGCCCTTCCCTCTCCCCAAACAAAGAGCAGTTCAGGCATGGAAGGAACATATCCTTGGGTAGCATAACCACCGGAAGAGGATTCCATCATGGAAGAATAGATACCGAAAACAGAGGCCTTCACCTGTTCCTTTGTTTTCCAGAATTCCTGCTTGATGATGCCATCCTGTGGCTGGAGATCAAGGTATTTTTTACAACCACCCAATGCTGAGACCAGCACCAAGGCTAAAGCGTATTTGAAATAAATTTTCATCTCAGTTCAATATTTTATGGTTAAAACCCGGCTACTATTCCGAAGGTGATGTTTTTGGCAGGAGGCGTCATGGAATAATCATAGGAAACCCTGAATGGATCAGAACCCCTGAAAGAAACCTCTGGGTCCTGGCCAAGGTACTTCGTAAAGGTGAAGAGATTTTCTGCAGTAACATAGCCGCTCAATGACCTGAACTTGAGTTTGGAGAGCACCTTCTTGTTGAAAGTATACCTGGCCGTGATGGTCCTGAACCGCACATAAGAAGCATCTTCAACATAACGGTCACTTCCCAGCCAGTTGAATCCACCGCTGATCAAAGCCCTTGGTACATCTGTAACATCACCCTCTTTCCTCCACCTGCTCAAAACGGAGGTGCTCTGGTTGTCAAAATAGAACATGTTGGTGGTATTCATTTTGGTACCATTGATTACATTGTATCCCCAGCGGAAACTGAAGAATGTGGTTATCCTCAGGTTCTTCCATGTGAGTGAGGGACCAAATCCACCAGATAACCTTGGATTGCTGTTGCCAAGATAAACTACATCCATGTAGTTGATGTTTCCATCATTGTTGATGTCTTCATACATGGCATCGCCAGGCTGGAAAATATAATCTGTACTAGGATAATTGAAACGCATGTAAATGATCTGTCCGTTGGGACCAACGATGGGGGCACCTTTTCCATCTTTTGCAACAGTAGCGGCCTTGTCAGTGTAAACTCCCTTGTACCGGTATCCATAGAAAGAACCGAAGGGATTGTTGACCTGTAACAAACGCAGATACTCACCGTTCTTGGTTACATCACCCCTTGTGTTGGGATAAAACTCAGAGATTTCCCTGATGATATTCTGGTTAGCAGAAAGGTTGAAATCGAAACCAACAGTAAGGTTCTTGGTCTTGTAAGGCTGTGTCCAAACAGCCACTTCCCAACCTTGGTTGTCCATGGTACCCACATTCATGAACAATGAATTGAAACCTGTGTAGGATGCGATCTGAAGTCCGTCAAAAAACAGGTCTTTGGTCCTGTTGCGGTAGATTTCCGCATCCATCCTCAACCTGCCTGAAAACATGCTCAGGTTTAGTCCGATGTTTGTGCCATGCAATTTCTGCCAGCGCAGGTTTTTCAGCTCCATCCTTGAAGGATAGATACCGGCCTGACCCAAATAAGTATAGTCGTAAGTAGTATAGGTATTGTAGAACAGGTAGTCATAGCGGGGAACCTCACCGGCAATACCATAGCTTGCCCTGAAGCTCAAATCATCCAGCTGTTTGACATCTTTCAGGAATTTTTCTTCAGAAATCCTGTACCTGAATGACATGGAAGGGAACAAACCATAACGATAATTGGGTCCGAACCTTGAATTACCATCTCCACGCATGGTAACGTTGAAAAGGTATTTGTCCTTGAATCCATATTGTGCACCAATCAAGGCACCAACAGAACGGTTTTGGTTCAATCCTGAAACGGCCCTCAATTCTGAATTCTGTGTACGGGAAGGTATGGAAGGATCAACCAGCAAAGAAGAGGCTGTATTGGAAGTCATGGACTCCTGGAAAACAGCCTTATAATCACTGGTAAGAATGTTCATGAAAGCCTGAAGATCATGGTTGGGACTTTTGATCTTGGGTGTGTAAATCAAACTGGTTTTGGTACCAATGCTGAAGGCATCAATGTCTCCATTGTATGCACGGTTCACAACGGTTTCAGTGTTGGGTCTACCAGTAGCAATTTGCGGAAGGAAACTATTGTTCTTGGTACTGTTGATGTCCAGCTGTACGTCAAAAGTAGCTTTCAATACCCTTTTGATGATATCGTAATCTACTTGAAAACGAGGAATCACACGGTCTCCCAGGATGGTATACATGGCCTTGTCTGCCATGGCAACCGGATTGTATACACGGCTGTACTGGCCTTGGATGTTACCTGCGGGTGAAAAATAATTGGTGGTGGGCTCTCCCCTGTCATTGTATTCAAAAACGCTCATGTTGGGCATCTTGATGTATGCCATGCCGCGAATGGAAGACTCTCCACTGGCAGAACTTGAACCCAAATAGTTCCTTGTCTGATCTGAATGCGTGTAGGAAAAACTGGTGAAAAATTTGATTTTTTCTGATACGTTGTAATCAAGGTTGATACGGGTATTGATCCTTTGCAGACCAGTCCCTATTGTAATACCTTGCTGATCAAAATAACCAACAGAGGCAAAATACTTTGCTTTTTCTCCTCCACCATTCAAGCTGAGTGTATGGTCTCGGATGAATCCAGTTCTGGAGATGGCATCAATCCAGTTGGTATTGTTGCTGTAATTGTGGTACCAGTAAGGATCATTGGGATCGTAGTTGAACTCCCTGCTGGAAGTGGTGTTCAAAGTTGAACCAATCCTGTTCATGAAAGCCTCCGGAATCAATGAAGAATACTGGTCCCCGTTCAACAATGGAATGGGAGAAGGCACCATGGATACAGATCCTTTGAATGTATAATTCATGGAAGGCTTTCCGATGTTTCCGCGCTTTGTGGTAATGACCAATACCCCGTTGGCAGCTTTTGCGCCCCAGATGGCAGTGGCAGCAGCATCTTTCAATACCGAAATGGTCATGATGTCTGCAGGAGAAATATTCAACAACTGGGCATATCCTTGCTCATCTGCTGTTCCAAAGTTAAAGTCAGAAGGGATTTCAGTTTCATAGGGCATACCGTCCAATACAATCATCGGAATACCGGTGGAGTTGATGGAAGATACACCACGAATACGAATGTTCATGGCAGCCCCAGGGTCTCCGCTTGATGCAGTGATGTCAACACCACTGAGCCTTCCCTGCAATGCCTGGTCAATACTGGGCGCCTGCATTTCTTCCATCTCCTTTGCGTTGATCTTGGCAACAGCGGTGGTGAGGTTTTTCTCAGGAATGTTCATCATCCCGTTAGAGCTGGTTGGCCTGGCGGTAATCACCACCTCTCCCAGGTCTCCCTGTTGCTCTTCAAGAGTGAAGTTGATGGAAGTTCTGCCATTGATTTTTTGGGTGATGGACTTGTAACCAATGAAAGAAACCGAAATCCTGTTTTTTGCTCCATTGGCATTGTTCAGAACATAGTTTCCTGCAACATCAGACTGGGCACCCTTCACAATCCTGTTGTCGGCATCAAGTTCGGAAACAGATACACCCTGAATGGGCTTTCCGGCCTTGTCTGTTATTTTCCCACGCAAAACGGTTTGCGCAGACACCAATATTCCTGAAAACAGCATCACCATTGTCAGTGCAGAAGCCTTTGATAATATTTTTGACATGTGTATCATTTGAATTCGTCTATTGTTATTTGTAGCGCAGATAGTTGTTGATGAGGTGAATCGTACACCTGTTGCTCAGAACATTGCTTGGCCCCAATGTAAGGTTGGCACTCCTGCTTTTCATGTCATTGAGCGTGATGACGTTGGGCGCAGAATTGTTGACAAAAATGGTAGAAGGATCGCCATTGGAAAACTTGTACAAGGTTTCAAAGGATCCACTTTCCTGCCCATCGGTGGCAACATTTTTCTTGTTGAGGATGTGATAATAGATGAAATCAGCAACCTGGGCTCTTTCAATCGGTGAAGAGGGATTGAACAATGGGTTCTTATTGGGTGCAACACCAGTACCCGGAAGAAAGCCAGCGTTCACAGCAGCTCTTATCGCAGCATTGTCAGGGATGAAAAAAGTATAGAAGGTACCAGATGCCACACCTGCAATTTCAGCTGTGGCAGCAGTAAAAATGGAGGAAGACTTCAGGTATTGCCAGAAAAAATTGTAAGCAGAAGTGGCAGGTGTTCCCAACAGTTCGATATGCTTTCCTATGTTCACTTCGCTGAACTGCAGCAGTTTATCGATAAAATAAACAGTACCATTGGCAGCTGTTTTTGAACCCAGTACAGCAGCGGTGTTGGCGAGGTCACGGTTTCCTGCAGTGAAAGCTTTGTTTCCTCCGTATGATACAAATTCCCCGGAATAAGTAAGCCCTACACCATTCCCGCTAAGGCTGGTGATGTCCCTACCCGGAACAACATGCATGTTGAGGATCCTTTGCAACCTAACCAACGCTGAAGATCCCGTCAATTGTGCTCCACCTCCAGGAGGAATATACCTCCATTGTTCGTTAACGTTGTTGCTAACAGTTGGGTCAACAAAATATCCCGCAGCATTGATGGCTGAATTCTTGACCAGGAAAAGCGTGTATTTCTGTTTGATGTTGGAGATCTGGAATTTCAAGTCAAGGTTCAGCAAATTGGTCATGATGGAATATTCCGGATTGAGATAGGCCTTTCCGTAAACACTGCTGAATACATTGGCCTGTTGTACTTTGTTGGTACCATAAAAAATTCCATTGCTGAGCACTTTCTTGTCGGTGACATCTGCAGCAGGATTGAACCTGGCCTCTTCGCCTACTGAACTGAATGTAGACCCAAACTTGGAAGGCCATACAGTTGTCCTCCACATGTGCGCATTGATAAAATCATACAATACGTTTACTGGAAGTGCATCTACAGAGGGATAAAATTCTAGCAATACATCTTTGATGTACTTGGTCAAGGCATCATTTTCAGGAACAAAAATGGAGTACCCATCAGATTGTGCATCATTATCCTGGATTTTCAGGAAGTTCTCATTGTTAAGGGAAAACGCCAGATTTGAATTGTATACTTTAGTGTAAACATCATCTGCCTTTCCACTGACAATCTTGTATTTCTGCGTTACAGTAGGATTGATCACATATTGAACCATGAACTTATCCAGTAATTTCTTAAACTCACTGTATTTGGGATTTTCACCAATGTACTGATCAATGCTCGGTATAGAAGTAATCACCCGATCAACCACATGAATAACTCCATTCTCCGCTGCAATGTCTTTTTCTACAACTTTGGCATCAGCCACATTGAACCCATTGTAGGTAGCCTTTGGATAGAAATACTGGTAATCTGAAGCAGAGAGCGATTTACCTGTCATGTACCCAGCATCAAAAATGGGCAAGTGCTTGTTGTTGTTGTCTGCATCTACATAATAAAGCAAGCTGTTGTTGTTCCTGTTGGAAGCAATGGCTTTGATTGCCTTGCCTTGAAGATCTGTAGTGGAATACACACCGGTATAATTTGCCGTCCTTCTTTTGAACGCGGCATTTTCAATCCATCCTGTATTGCTTTGGAAATCAGCAACCCGCTCTTGTTTGAAAGCATTGTAGACCAGGCAGTAGGTAACAATCTGGCGAGAAGCAGTTGAATCCAGTGCGCTCACCCCGGCAATTCCTTTTTCAGCATAAAACACCTTGAATGCTGAATCATGTGGAGCGAACAGGGTCCAATAACCTGCAGCAGATAGTGTGGACTTGTAACCCGCCTTGTCGATCAGTGCCAACATTTGGGTGAAATTTCCCTTGGCTTCTAGTTGCTGATAAATGGGTTTCTCCAATGTCTCCGGACGTTGGTAGAAGGCATTGAATTCTTTCTTGCACGCTGTGAAACTGACCACAGCTACAATCAACACAATCATTGATCTCAATGTTTTGAACATATCCTTTGATATCATTTGGTGAAGGCTTTGGATGAAAATTGAATGGAATGAGAAAAGTAAATTGTTGCACTGCATGCAGTAAAAGGATAACCTTTCAGGCGAATAGGATTGGGCAAGGGATTTACCCAAATGAGCGTCTTGTTTTTTCTCACGGCAATAGTTGTTTAGAATCAGACCCGATTTTTTCATTTCAGCACCTTTAAAAAGGGCTTTACATGAATGAATCATTGGGTAATTCAGGTTCTAAATGTAAAAAAAAGGGGGCGGACTAGGTAAAACAGCGTCAATTATTTACGCAATCGTTGCCGGAAACTATTGGAGGGGAATATTGTGCATCTCTGTTGCAGGTTGTTTATATTGCAAGAACAACAAATGCAGATGAAAAAAACGTTCGCCCTCCTTGCCATTGGACTGGTTTCTATGATGGTTACTGCCCAGGATTTACCGGGCAAAAAAGACATAAAAAAGACGCTCAGGCTGACCAATCAATATTTCATGGACAAATGGCCTGATGCGGGTAAACCGATTTTTACCAACATCGAGCGGCCAAGCAATATCTGGACAAGGTCAGTTTACTATGAGGGATTGGTTGCCCTCTATGCGGCCGATAAAAAAAAGGTATACAAGGATTACATGCTGCAATGGGGGGAAAAGCACAAATGGAACCTTCGGGCAGGTACCAATACCCGCAATGCAGATAACCAGTGCTGTGGTCAAGTTTACATCGACCTCTTTTTGATGGATGGGAAAAAACACCCTGAGCGCATCACTGCCATTAAGGCCAGCATTGACAACATGAAGCAATCTTCCAAAATCGATGACTGGAACTGGATTGATGCATTACAGATGGCAATGCCTGTATTTGTGAAACTTGGAAACCTTTATCAGGACACCAGCTATTTCAACAGGATGTACGAGATGTATGCTTTTACCAAAAACAAGCATGGAGGAAATGGGCTCTACAACAGCAAAGAGCATTTGTGGTGGAGAGACAAGGATTTTGTGCCGCCCTACAAGGAACCCAACGGGGAAGATTGTTACTGGAGCAGGGGCAATGGCTGGGTAGTGGCTGCACTGGCCAGGACCCTGAATGAATTGCCCAAGTCTGACCCTCATTATGCAGAATACCTTGAAGATTTTAAGCAGCTCTGTGGTGCCCTGTTGCCCCTGCAAAGGACTGATGGATACTGGAATGTAAGCCTCAACGACCCCAATCATTTTGGCGGAAAAGAAGTCTCCGGAACCTCCCTTTTCATTTATGGTTTTGCATGGGGTATCAACAAGGGTATTTTGGACAAGGCCACTTATTCCCCTGCCATCATCAAGGCCTGGAATGCCATGTCAACTGAGGTAGTGCATCCCAATGGCAAACTCGGATATGTGCAGGGAACTGGAAAAGAACCCAAGGACGGACAACCTGTAGGATATGACAAAACTCCAGATTTTGAAGACTATGGATTGGGATGCTTTTTGCTGGCAGGCACAGAAATACTCAAGCTGAAATGATGGAAGGATTCAAAGCTTTTCTTTTTGACCTCAATGGCACCATGATCGATGACATGGATTACCATGTGCGCAGCTGGCACAGGATCCTGAACGAGCTGGGAGCCAACCTCAGCAAGTCAGCAGCAAAGGCGGAATGTTATGGGAAAAACCATGAGGTCATTGAAAGGGTCTTCCCCGGAAGGTTCAGTGAAGCCGAAAAAGACAGGATGAGCATTGAAAAAGAAAAACAGTACCAGGAGGAATACAGGCCCTCACTGGAATTGATACCAGGCTTGATGGAATTCCTGATCGAAGCCAAAAAGAATAATATCAAGACGGCCATAGGGTCAGCCGCCATCATGTTCAACATTGATTTCGTACTGGATGGATTGAATATTCGAGATTATTTTGATGTGATTGTGTGTGCTGATGATGTTTCGAAAAGTAAACCAGACCCTGAAACCTACCTCAAATGCGCGTCACTATTGGGTGTTGCGCCAGAAGACTGCCTTGTTTTTGAAGACGTTCCCAAAGGGGTTGAATCAGCCTACAATGCAGGCATGAAGGCCATGGTGTTGACAACCATGCATGTGCAAGATGAGTTCCAGCAGTTCAACAATGTTCTTGGATTTCACAATGACTATACGCAAATGCCCTTCAAACAATAGCAACCAGCCTAGCGTACTCTTGAATATCCCGTGTAATAAAACTATTGGGGGAGATTTTCAAAAGCCCTGATCATGAATAAAGCCGTTTCTGCAAAAGACTGGCCTTTGTTCATCTTGTCTACAGCTGCCCTTTCATAAGCCAACAATTCATTTTGGGTAGTGAGGATTCCAAATATGATGGGAGTGGTATGCATGGCAGACAGATGACTGATTCCAGTGGTCACGTATTGGCATACATATTCATAGTGGTCCGTATCCCCTTTGATGATGGCGCCAATCACAATGATGGATTGATACTTACCAGTTGCCAATAGCTTGGTTGTATAAACAACTGTTTCAACAGCACCCGGACACTCGAAAACAGTGAAGGGAACATTTTGCTCAGTGAGGTAATCCGTACAACCGACTTCAAGCATGTCGGTGATTTCACTGTTGAATTGTGCTTTTACAATGGCGATCATCTACAAAAATTTTAAGCGGTGGTTTCCTAAATTTATTTTGTCATGCAGGTATTGCTGGTTGTATGGATTGGTCTCAACAGGCAATTGTTTGGTCACAAAGCTAAATCCTGCTTCTTGCAGCGCGTTTATCTTCAAAGGATTGTTGCTGATGAGTTCAAATTCAGCAAGGCCTAGCGTTCTTAACTTCCAGATGGCATCTGTAAAACTCCTGTTGTCTTTGGGTAAGCCCAAGAGCTCATTGGCCTCATAGGTATCGTGGCCTTTTTCCTGAAGAGCGTATGCAGCAACCTTGTTGCCTATGCCGATGCCTCTTCCCTCATGACCTCTCAGGTAGATGACATAACCATGGCCATGGGCTGCAATGGCATCAAGGGAAGACATCAGCTGCTGCTGGCAATCACAGCGCAAACTACCGAAAACATCACCCGTCAGGCATTCACTGTGGATCCTGACAAATGGAGTTTCCTGGTTATTTTTTAAGGATATCAACAGGTGTTCTGTTCCGGTCAACTTGTTTTTAAACACCTCGATTTCAAAATTGGCAAACTTGGTTGGAAGGCTTGATTTTGATATAGAAACAAGATGATTTTCTTTTTGGATTCGGTAATCAATGATTTGCTGGATGCTGATAATCTTCATCTGCTTTTCCCTCGCCATGACGAATAGTTCGTTCCTGCGCATCATGTTTCCTTCCGCATCCATTACCTCACAAATGACAGCGGCAGGTTCATGCCCAGTCAATTTACACAAATCAACGCCCGCTTCGGTATGACCATTCCTGACCAAAACACCACCCTCTTTGGCCACCACAGGAAACAAATGTCCTGGTTTGATAAAATCTGATGGCCTGCTCTGCGGGTTGGCTACTTGAAGTGCTGTAATGGCACGCTCTTTGGCAGAGATTCCTGTTGAAATACCAAAGGCCTCTGCAGCATCAATGGAATCATAAAAGGCAGTATGAAAAGCGTCTTTCTTGTTTGAACTCACCGGAGACAAATCCAATCGCTGAGCAATTTGAGCATCAATGGCGATACAAACCAGGCCTTTGCCCTCTGAAGCGCAGAAATTCAGTTTTGCCTGGGTTGCGGCAGCAGCAGGAAAAACAATGTCTGCCTCATTTTCCCTAGACTCATCATCCACCACCAGGATGGGGTTACCATTACGGAATTCCAACAAGGCATTTTCTATATCATCAAACATATCAATTGTTCCTTTTAAGTAGCAGTTGCTCTGTGTATTTCGCCAGAATGTCAAACTCAACATTCACCTTATCATTCACCTTCAAAAATGACATGTTTGTTTTTTCAATGGTGATGGGAATGATGCAGAGTTCGATGTTTTGATCCACAACCTGGTTGATGGTAAGGCTCACACCGTTGATGGCAACCGACCCTTTGTAAACAACGTATTTGACAAATGGTTCGGGTATGCTGATCGTAAAAAACCAGGCCTGCTCTCCTGCAATGATTTTTGTAACCGTTGCTGTAGCATCTACATGACCCAAGACATAATGCCCACCAAGATAGCCAGACGGTTGCATGGGCAGCTCGATGTTTACTTTGGTCCCTTTTGCATAATAGCGGATGATGGTTTTATCAATGCTCTCTGGTGAAACATAAAACCACAAAATATCCCCTTCCACTTTAAAAACGGATAAACAGGCGCCATCTATGGCTACGCTGTCTCCCAATTGTACCTTGGGGGCAATCAAAGGTGCCGTGACCTGCAAAATCCATCCATTCTCCTCCTTCCTGATTTCCTCAATAAAAGCTGACGATACGATTCCGGTAAACATATGGTCTTTTGTAGGTAATTTTGAGGCGCAAAGATAATCCTAAATGACAGCAGAACAGTATTTGCAGCGGGCATTTTTACTGGCCAAACAGGCCAACCCCAAAGCCATTAGGCCCAATCCGTTTGTCGGTGCTGTTGTCGTGTCAGAAAATGGTGAAATTGTCGGAGAAGGTTTTCACCAAAAAGCAGGCGAGGCACATGCCGAGGTGATGGCCATCGGAAATGCCCTTGACAATGGCGCAAAGCTCGATGCCTGCACGCTTTACGTAACACTCGAGCCCTGCTCTCATACCGGCAAAACTCCTCCCTGTACTGATCTGATCCTGCAACACAGGATTCCAAAGATCGTCATTGGGTCTTTGGACCCCAATCCGCTGGTCTCAGGTGCTGAAATATTAAGGAAAAATGGCGTCGAGGTTGGGGTTCATGTCTTGCCTGAAATTCTTGCATTGAATGAAACCTTCATCATCAACCAAACCCTGAAAAGACCGAAATACGTACTCAAATCAGCGGTTACCTTGAATGGGAAAATAGCAGACCGTACAGGCAGCAGCAAGTGGATTTCGAATGAGGAGAGCCGTAACTATGTACATGTACACCTGAGAAGGGCTGCTGATGCCATCCTGACCACTGCCAAGACCATCATCCGAGACAATGCAACCATGAACATCAGGATCGGATATGAAATTGAAGAACTGAACCTGGTTGTTTTTGACAGGAACCTTGAGTTGCTGAAAGATGAAAACCGGCAACTTCCCGTCTTTTATCCCAGAGACCAGTCCAGGATTTTCCTCGTTACAAATAAGATGGATGCAAACTCAAACATCCCAAATGTTGAAACAATCATCATCCCGGTTGAGAATGGAAAATACAACATTGACCTGCTCAACAAGGAACTGCTCGCAAGAAATATTTGTCAGGTATTGATTGAAACCGGTGGCACAATGAACGCGGCGATGATGGAAGCCAAGGCTGTTGACGAGATCTGTACTTTTGTTTGCCCCCGCATCCTCATGGACAATTTAGCCGTCAATCAGTTTGAGAGCAAGCAAATCCAAAAAATCGAAGAAGCCACGCAGCTTGAATTAGTGGAGTGCAAGACCATCGGACAAGACATCCTGTTAAGGCACAAGGTCATCCACTAGATCCTCATTGTAAAAAACACCCTTGTTCTGTTTTTGATTCAGTGCATCTTCAATGAGCATGATGCCTACTTCCAGCAACACACCTGAAGTATGGTCATAGGGATTGAATGGAACAGCAACTGCATTTGATTTAATGGCATTCAATGCTGACAGTGCGTGTTTCAGGCCAATGGAAGTTTTGATGATGCCGGCATGTTGACCCAGGATTTCCTGGATTTGATTCCTGTCGAACTCAAAACAAGTTGGTTCGAATGATGCAGCATGCACCGGTTGAACTTCAGGACAATCCAAGAGTTTTTCAGTTGCGAATTTTGCAAAAGCAATAGCCTCAAGCAAAGAGTTGGAGGCAAGACGATTGGCGCCATGCAATCCGGTTGAAGCTACCTCCCCTATTGCAAACAACCCTGAAACTGCTGTTTCGCCAAAAGCATCGACCTTGATGCCCCCGCAGGAATAATGCTGTACTGGCAGAACAGGTATCATTGTTGTACTGATGTCAATGTCTAGCAAGGCCTTACAGTTCAATTTGATGGCTGGAAAATGCTGATCGATAAGCTCGGATGAAAGTTGAGTAGCATCTAAAAACACAAACGCAGCTCCATTTTTCCTCATTTCGGTCAGGATTGCCCTTGAGACAACATCTCTTGGCGCCAGTTCCAGTCGTTTGTCATAATGCTGCATGAATGCCTCACCCTGTTGATTGCGCAACACGGCACCAGCACCCCGGAGGGCCTCTGTTATCAGGAAGGAAATATTGCCTTCATGGAACAATCCTGTTGGATGAAACTGAATGTAGGAAAGGTTTTCAATGGTGGCACCCAATTTTTGGGCCATCAAAATACCATCACCCGTAGCAACATGTTGATTGGTTGTTTTGCTGTACAACATTCCTGTTCCACCAGTTGCCAATACCAGCTTTGAGCTGGTGATTGTGGTGAAACTTTCTTTTGACAAGTCGAACAAATGCAAATGGAACTGTCCGTTGCTATCCTTGACAACATCAACCAACAAGGTATTTTCAAGCACCTTTATATTGGGTGAATCAGCCACTTGTTGCATCAATGCAGTTTGAATCGCATGTCCTGTCTGGTCCTCAGCATGCCAGATGCGGGCCTCACTGTGTCCGCCTTCCCTTGCCAAATCAAATTCACCATATTGATTCGTATCAAATTTTGTACCCCACCTGATCAGGTCCGCCATCAGGCCTGGAGCGGACTCTACCACTTTTCTGACGATCTGCATGTCATTCACATGAGCACCGGCAACCATGGTATCATCAATATGGTTTTCAAAATCATCCCTTATGGCATGCACTGCTGCAATGCCCCCTTGCGCCCAATCAGTATTGGTGGTAGACATTGTTGATTTTGCGATGATGCAAATGGAAAGCTTACCAGCCTTGAAAAGTTCCGATTCAGAAAGATAAAGATAGGTGGACAATCCGCCAATACCTGATCCCACAATCACGATATCATGATGCTGCTGTATCACTAAATGGAAAGCATGTTGTTCAATGCCCTCAAGGCTCCTGCCTGCGTTTTTTCATTGACATTGATCTCAGGCATTTCATAATATAGGGTGTTGTACAATTTTTGGATGGTATTCATCTTCATGTATGGACATTCGGAGCATGCGCAGGAATTGGATTCCAAAGCTGGCGCAGGAATGATCAATTTGTCTGGAACCGCTTTTCTCATTTGATAGAGGATGCCGGCTTCGGTAGCTACGATAAATTTATTCAAGGGAGAAACCTGCACATGCTCCAACAGGGCCTTGGTGGAACCAACGAAGCTTGCCTTTTCGAGTAACGCAGGAAGGCACTCAGGGTGTGCGATCAATGAAGCATTAGGATGCTTCTCCATCAATGCTTGCAGCTTGTCTAATGATATGTTCTCATGCACAATACAGGCTCCATCCCAGAGGATCAACTCACGGCCGGTGACCTGCTGGACATACATGCCCAGATTTTTGTCTGGTGCAAAAATGATGCGCCTGTCTTTTGGAATGGCATTGACCACTTCGATGGCATTGGAGGAAGTACAGATATAATCGCTTTGGGCCTTGATTTCAGAGCTGCAGTTGATGTAGCTGACAACGATGGCATCAGGGTATTGGGCTTTGAAATCGATGAATGCTTCCTCTGGGGCTGAATCTGCCAATGAACAGCCTGCATTCAGGTCCGGCAACAGGACCTTGGCCCTTGGATTGAGTATTTTGGCTGTTTCCGCCATGAAATGAACGCCGCAGAAAACAATGATATCTGCGGATTGTTTTTTGGAAGCCTGTGCAAGTGCCAAACTATCCCCTACAAAATCTGCGATAGATTGTATGTCTTCGCTGACATAATAGTGCGCAAGAATGACAGCATTTTTTTCTTTTTTCATGCGGAGGATTTCCGCTTTCAGATCAATCCCCTCAGGCACAGACCTGCTCAAATATCCCACACGTGCAATCTCGTTTTCAAACAACATCTTATCTGATTTTTAATGAAATATCAACAGATTCAACATGGTGCGTCAAATCACCCATTGAAATAAAATCAATACCCGTTTGGGCATATTCCAGCATGTTGGAAGCATTGATCCCACCAGAGGCTTCAATTTTTTTACCCGCATCATTGAGTGAAACCAAATGGCGAATCTCCTGGGGCGTACAATTGTCTACCAGAATACGGTCCACCTCCTGAAAATCTTTTGCGATCACAAACTCCTGGGTATTTTTAACCTCAACAATCAATGGGACCCTGTTGTTCGATTGTTCGCGGTATGCTAGACAGGATTCAATTGCATTCTGGGTACCTCCTGCAGCCTGGACATGGTTGTCCTTGATCAGCATCTGGTCATAGAGGCCAAAACGGTGGTTTACCCCGCCGCCGATGCTGACCGCCCATTTTTCGGCAATCCTGAAATTAGGAGTTGTTTTCCGCGTATCTAAAATCTGCACACCAAATGGCGCCACCAAATCAACCAACAAACGGGTTTTGGTGGCAATAGCACTCATGCGCTGCATGCAATTGAGCATCAGGCGCTCAAGCTGTAAAATAGAATGAATTGAACCTGTTATCGCACCAACACAGGCCATTGAATTTACACTATCACCATCTTTAATGTTAAAGGAAACGATCAATGATGGGTCAAACCTGGCACAAATTCTTTCGGCCATTTCAATACCTGCAATGGTACAATCTTCCTTGACATAAAACAAGGCTGTGCCGCTTTGCCCTTTTTTGATGGTGGCCAGGCTGGTCAGGTCTCCGGCACCAATGTCTTCTGCAAGGGCATCATCTATGAAACGGTCTATTTTTAGGCTGAACCAGCTTTCCCCGACTAAGGTCATGTTCCGACAGTTTCACAAAGGTATATAATCTGCGATTAGATTATACAACTATCGAACTAGTAGAGTCCGATTTCAGCAAGTGCGGCAAACTGCAATCCATCCCAAGCTGATTTCGCGATCAGTTTCATGAATCGGAAGGACTTGGTAGTGCTGAAACCAATGTATTGTGGACCATTCGTATTGCTGAGCACATAATTACCAACAGACGTAAAGCTTAGGCCATCATTGCTGATCAAAAGTTCGGCATCTTTCACAGAACGGCTCAAACCACTGCGTTGGGTCAAAGATAATCCGTTGGCTGTTTTGATACTTCCCAAATCGATTATCAATTCATGAGGATAAACGGCAGCATTGCTGGCCCATCTTGAATGCCAGTAAGTGGAGGCATTGCCGTCAATTAGGGTTGTTGCCCGACCGTTGACACTCCCCTCCCCGCTGGTTTCTTCGGAGCTGAATGACAAAATCTTCCAATCCTGCTTGCTCATTTCAGCCCTTGTGCTAAAGTTCAGCACAGGCAGGCTATTTTGAAATGTATAGGAATAAGCAGTTTCTGTTACAGTGCCGTTTTCGTGCACCATTTTCAGTTTCAACTCGTATGGAATATTGTCTGTTTTTTCCACCAGGTCATTGATGGGCATTTCCACATAGAAACTATCATTGTTGATGGGCTTTGAAGTCCAGGCAATCGCATTATAATCCCTGTTTACTCCAGTCCCTTCATTGTTTACGTTGGGGTCGTTGAAATAAACCAGATCTGTGACTGTAGCATTGCTGCTGTACTTCCCTTTGAGAATGATAGAGGCCTTTCCAGCATCATAAGCTGCCTGAATGCGCACCACAGCAGCAGTTACTATAGCATAATAAGTTTTGTTGTCGTTATTGAATACCTGATTGGTATTGAGCACAGCACAATCGGCCTTGGTCAGGAAAGTTGGCGATTTGCCCCACGTACTGTTACCTGCCCACATGAGTGACATTCCTAAAGATGCCTCTGACAAAGCTTTCTGCCTGTTGTGAGGCAGGTTCAGCCCATGGCCCAACTCATGGATCATTCCTCCTATCCATTTTGTTGCTCTGGTGCCCAGTGTACCACCTGCACCTAAGTATTTGACATCCTGATCGGCATAGTCCAGGGCGAAACAGCTCTTGCCAACCCCATAAAAAGGAGGGCCGCCCGGTTCCCCATTGGTATCATACTCATATGCTGGGATGATGATGAGATAATGATCGCTGGTGAAGGCAGAAGGATTTGATGCCTTGTATGCCGCAATTTCTGATTGAACGGCACCGGATCCACCATTGTATGGATAAGCAGCCTTCCCCTGCTTTCCCTTGATTTCAATCAGTTTGATCCTTTTCTTTGCATCATCTTTCAGCAAACCATATGTCTTCAGGCCATAGCCGTTGCGTTGCATTTCGTTGCCAAAAAACTCCTGTGCATTCAGCAATATCTCGCTGAGCCTGCGGTGATAATCTGCAGGTACGGCAACATCACTGGGAACAAAATAAACCACATTCAGGTTTTGCACCTTGTCGCTTGTATAGCTATAACTTATTGCAGGGACTGGAGCTGGTGCCACAACTGCTCCAATTGGGTTGTCTTTTTTGCATGAAAACATCAAAGGCAAAACAATTGAAATCAACATTCCCAAACGACTCATACGATATGTTGTTGGATTGTCAAAGATGATTAAAGATAAAAAAAGGATAAATCAGTTTGAAGCCGATTGATAACTTTCTGAGAGTTCATGTTATTGTAAACATACATCCGCTATCCGACTTGACAAATTGGATGATGTTTAACCTTAAAATTCAAGGAATTAGCAATAAAACAATACTTGTTTGAAATATGGTGCAGTTCATTTATCTCGTCTATTCTGGTTGGGTCTGTAATCCTGACAACGGGATTTAAGGTCACGGACTCAAAGTAACCACTTCCATCTTCATTCTCTACCATAACGCCAGTAGCTGTATCTGTATAGTCAATCACAACAATTCCTTTGGTTGATGCCAAATGTAAGAACCATAACATATGGCAGGATGAAATTGAAGAAACAAAAAGTTCCTCTGGATTATGTTTGTTTTTATCACCAAGGAATGCCGGATCTGATGAACCTAGGATATCAACTTTATTCAATATCCGAATGGTGTAGTCCCTTGTGTAAGCGTCATATTTTTGGGTGCCAAGACCGCGGTTTCCGGTCCAACTTAAATGAGTTTGATATTCGTGTTGTTTCATCTGGCCTTTTTTAACTCATGTACAAATAAGCCCTGATCCTTTTGGGTTTTACTGCAGACTGAAGGTATATCCTTTTAGGTAGCGCTTTTCTTAAAACAAAAAACCACCTACGAATATACGTAAGTGGTTGATTTTCATGTAGCGAGATCGGGAGTTGAACCCGAGACCTTCGGGTTATGAATCCGACGCTCTAACCACCTGAGCTACCTCGCCATGGGTGAATTTGGGTGGCAAAAGTAAGCAATGTATTTTTCATAAAAAAATCGAACCAATTATCCCTTTGGAATCAGATTGAAGCAGGTTTTAATGAAAAAAGGATTCTAACTTGCTTAAGTGGCTTAAACGGCGTAAAAAAAGGATTAATTTTACTTAACCAGCTCAAAATATCCATGATGAAACCAAAGTTATTGCTCTTGCTCCTAACAGGAATAATTACACTTTCAACGTTTGCGCAGAAGCCTGTAATACTAAGATTTGAGCCAAAAACAGGAACGAAAGGCACAAAAGTCTACATATTTGGCAAAAACCTAAAATCGACAAAATCAGTTTACTTCAAGAATATTCCTGCAGGCGCTTTTCAGGTGATGAATGATACTACAGTCATTGCGATGGTGGGAGACGGTGCAACAGGGATGGTCTCGGTGGGTACAGAATTCGGAGAAGCTGCATTGGGAGAATTTATCTATACGGTGCCAGTGGCATTGAATTGCGATTTGATCAAGGCATTTGTACCCTATATCAATAAAATCGAAGTTGAGTCTACTCATTGCTTCAGGGATAGCATGATCAAGCTTACTGTAAGCAATGGAGAGTTTAAATCTTACCGATGGAGCACTGGAGACACAACATCATTCATTTGGATCAAAAGTTCCCAAAAGGTCTCTGTAACAGTTGGGAATGCTGCACTTGGATGTTTTTCAAAGTCCTCTCCCCTTGTCCGGTTTATCAGGAATACCCTTGAAAAGCCTACCTTGTCTTTCAAAGATTCCACGCTTTCAAGCACTAAAGCACCCCTATACAGGTGGTTTTTCAATGGTGAACCGTTGAAAGAAAAGACCCAGCAAATCAAGGCCACAAAGATTGGCACATACAGGGTTGAGACCAGCGCCGATGAAATATGCTGGACTTCATCCAATGAGTTCAAGCTTAGTATTGGTAGCCTTGTTCCTGAATCAGACTCTCTTGCTGTAAAAGTTTACCCCAATCCCAGCGCTGGCGAATTCAAGGTAGCAGTAGTCTTGCCCAAGGAACAAAAAATGAACATCCAGATTACAGTTCTTGATGCCACAGGAACAATTGTTTATAAATCTCCTTTGCTACAGGTTACTGGCCGTGAAATCTATGTTCCATTGCATATTGCCAAAAAAGGCATTTACAGTGTCAGGGTGGATGTCAATGGCAAAATGAGGTCAAGAACCCTGTTCATACAATAGCAGGTCATTTTTTTGCGACGCAAACCAACTAGAGCAATTTCATCAACAAAGATGGATAGGCAGCTCCCGCAAGCCGTTTCATCTCCTCGGAACAACTTGAGCAGCCATATTGTGAAACGGCTTTGTTCAGCAATGGTATGGCTTCTGCCTGCTTGAATTCATTGATCTGGGGCCCGGTCCATTGCTTGGTTCTCAGCAAATACGGCAGGATAAAATCGAATCCCATTTTCAGTGACTTTCCTGATGCCGTTTTGGTTTGCCAGAGATCCAGCCCAAGCTGTTGAAATCGCGTGGCCAGGCTGTTGTAGGCATTCAAAATGAATACCGAGTAATGCAGGGATGTGGTCCTTTTCATTTCCAATGGGAAGGAGCCCTGGGCATCCATTTCCTGATCAAGTCGTTTCATTGCCCTGGCGTAGATGGTCTTGATGAGGCTGGTATCCTTCAAAAATCCTGCATAAGCCAAGAGCTGGGCGTCGTACCAGACGCCATGGTTGTTGGGCGCATTCATCTCTTCGATTCCTATTGTACTATTGCCCAACCATTGGATAAACTCCTTTACCCATCCTTCCATGCCCTGTTGATCCTTTTTTGTCCAGGCTTTTGATGATTTCAGCAACTGAATGGCATCCATGATGTGCATAAAATGACGTGTATCGATTACTCCTTCTGCCCGACCATCAGTAACCCCCTTGACAGACTGCGCATATTTCAGGTTGGGATTCATCCTGGTTGCTTCATCAAGAAACCAGACCCTGATCAGTTTGCTGGCATGGTCTGCATAGGCTTCTTTTCCTGTAAAATAATAGGCCAGAGACAAGTGATAAATACTGGAACTCAGGCCTGGCAAAACCACCTTGTCTGGGAAGTTTTTCACTTCAGGGTTGATCTCGCCATCCCTTCTGATATAGGGAACTCCATTGGGGGTATTAGGGTTGGGCCACCAATAAGGCGCTATGCTCATGTAATCATGTTTGTCGCCACTTGGAGGGAGATCCGTTTTGCTCATCACGGTCACGGGCTTGAACCGCAATGCCTTTTCAGCATCAAGCATCAGTTGATCAAAAGCCTCTGCATATTCCGGATCATTTTTTTGAATCCGCTCCTTGCTCTTGGCCAGTTGATTGAAGTTGATAGTGACCAGATCGGTAAAAGATATTTTTTCTTGAGCAACAAGAGATAAGGAAACAAGCAAAAATGATCCTAACAGCTTTGAAAATTTTCTCATCATTGGTTTTTCTCTTTATTCTTAGCCTTGGTTGCATGACGACCACTGCCATCACCATTGTCCAATATTCCTCCTGCCGGATTCAGTTTATCCAGGACAGCTTGCAGTTTTTGTTTTTCTATGGTCGTTTTATCATCGAGGACAACCAATGTCTCTTCAAAAGGAGCCTTCCTCATGTCATACAGTTCACCTGACCGCATCAATTTCCAATTGGCGGAGCGCACATACCAGTCATTGCCCAAACCTGTAAAAATCCACTCCCTTGCAGTTCCCTTGCCACCATTTAGCTGGTAGGCAAAACTAACCCCATCCAATACATTGTTTGTTGGAAGTGGTGCGCCTGCAAGCTCAGCGAAAGTGGGAATAAAATCAGCAGCGTCAATCAAGTTACTGGAGACTCCTGGCTTCTTGATCATACCAGGCCAATTGACTATCATTGGTACCAGGCTTCCGCATTCCTGCATGGTTCCTTTCTTACCACTGAGTTTCTGCCCTTGCACCCTGCCAATTTGAGCGGCCTGCCCTGCAGTGCCGTTGTCCCCAAAAAATACGATCAGCGTGTTCTCCCTTAATTTCAGGCTGTCCAGAGTGTGCACCAACCTTCCTACAAGCTTATCCATGTAAGAAATATTGTCAGCGTAAAGTTCTTTGTAATCAGTGGTACCGGGCTTGGTATCAGGCGTTGCAACAATCTCACCATGCACGTGTGACAGTGAATAGTACAGGTAGAAAGGATCTTTTTTATGCTGGGCCAAAAAGTTGACCATGTGGTCATGCATGAGATCTGGCATGTACTCACCATCCTTCAACACGGCTTCTTTCCCATTCACAACATATTTATCTTTCTTTCCAACTTCATTAACATAAGACCCACTTCCAAAAAACCGCAGATAGTCATCAAAACCAAAGGACCCCGGATCTAAAGGAAGCTGTCCCCATTTGCCGATCATTGAAGATGTATACCCGGCTTTTTTCAAAATGGCTGGCATGAAGTTCTCAGCAGAAGGCTTGATTTCCCCGGTCATGTCCTGATTGACAGCTCCTGTCCTGAAGCCATATCTACCGGAAAGTATCAAAGCCCTTGAGGGGCCGCACAAAGGCACTGTATAGGCATTGGTATAGCGAATGCCTTCCCTAGCCAGTTTGTCAATGATTGGGGTTTTAAAAAAATCTGCACCATAAGCACTTACGCCATCAATACCCAGGTCATCTGCCAGAATAAAAATGATGTTGGGCTTTTTGACTTGTGCGTTTGCGTTCAATCCGAAGCATCCAATGACAAGAAAATATAGTAGGTATTTCATAAAGTTGTTTTGATGCTTACTGAATTAACTGTGAGGTGAAATAATTCAATAAATCTGATCTCATTTTTGCTGCAACTGATGCATAGTTCTTTTCACCAGCCACATTTTTGGTTTCCAGGGGGTCTGCTTTGTAGTCATACAGCTCCATGCCAATCTCGTCTTTTTCGGCATATTTTTTGGTAGACCTGAATCCGTTTTTCATCCATATGGTAAAACGATATTGACCATCGCGGATGGAATACCCCATTGTATTGGCCTCCACAAAACCGGTGCGCCCACTCTCTTCACTAAGCCCGCTTCGAGGGTATTGACTGGTTGAATACTTCTTTACAGCAATGGCGGGATTGATCATTACAGGTTTCAGGCTTTTCCCCTGAAGCTGAGCAGGGATGGGCAATCCAGCCAGATCACACAAGGTTGGAAAAACATCAACATGTTCGGTCAGCGATTGAGTACTGTTTGGTTGAATGCCGGGTGCGCTGATGATCAAAGGTGCACGGGTAGCTTCCTCAAAATTGCTGTGTTTGCACCAGAGATTGTGATCGCCCAGGTGCCAACCATGATCACCCCAAAGCACAACGATGGTGTTCTTCGAAAGTCCCAGGGAGTCTAAAGTATTCAAAAGATCTCCAACCAAAGCATCAGTATAAGAGATGGCAGCATAATAAGCATGGATCAATTCCTGTTGTTTGGTAGGAGATATTGTATAGCCAAAATCCTTTTGCTTTGTCTTTGACAAATCAGCCGGCATGTCTGTATACGCCCTTATCTCACCGGCATTGTGGTAGGCGACATCAATTGGATTGGTGGATTGTTCCTGAAAGGGAGCCAAAGGCATTTCAGCTGTCTTGTACAGATCCCAATATTTTTTAGGTGCCACAAAAGGAAGATGAGGCTTGGCTATGCCTACTGCAAAAAAGAAGGGTTCTCCTTTTTTTGACAATTGCTTGAGGATGTCTTTTGACTGCAGGATATTGGCCCCATCATTATAAGCGTTGTCAGGCACATCAATGTTTTCACTCGTAGGCCGCACTTTGAGATTGGCTTCTGCATTGGCTTCGGCCTTGGTCATGCCTTTTGCAATGGCTTCGCTGATGACCTTTTCAACCATTGCCTTTGTCTCTTTCAATTGGTATCTGCCTTCAGCTGGTTCTCCCAAGGCTGGCACATAATATTTCTTGTCTGTCTTGTGATAAGGAACGCTCCAGGATTTTTGATCATTCTGTTCATCCACATTCCTGGGATCAAAAACCTTGCCAATTCCCTGTGTTGAATATCCCTGGCTAACGAGGTATTGAGGAAGAGTAACAATATCAGGACTAACCTCCCTGATATTTGCTTTCAAGTCCCATATTTTGGTCATGTCAGGCCTCATTCCTGTCATGATACTTGCCCTTGTTGGACCACAAATGGCTTGCTGGCAATAGTTGCTCAAAAATACTGTCCCGCGCCCCGCCAGTCTATCAATGTTTGGCGTCTTGATCATTTTATTACCATAAGCACCTATGATTGGTTTTAAGTCATCAACTGCAATGAACAATATGTTTGGTTTTGCTTTTTGGGCAAGGGAAGCTTGTAAAAAAAAGCAATGCAAAATAAGCAGCGCAAATGTTGATGCAATGAAATAAGATCTGATCATTTGTTTTTTTCTTGAGACTTGAAAAATTCAATCATTTCCTTGCGCAACTCCACAGCAACTTTTGCATAGGTCTTTTCATCAATCACATTGTGCTTTTCCAGTGGATCTGCAACATAGTCATACAATTCTGTGGCATATACTTTGCTTTCACTGAATGGAGCGCTTGATGTAAAATCATTCATCCAAATGGTGAAACGGTACTTGTCAGTGCGCATGCTGTACCCCATCATGGCATTGCTGGTGTAATTTTTCTTTTTCATTTCCTCTTTGCTGAGCTTTCTGGGATACTGGCTCATGGCAAATTCGTTCACTTGGGCCTTCTTGTTCTGCATGACAGGCTTCAGGCTCTTGCCTTGCAAATGTTTCGGAACAGGCACTGATGCCAGGTCACAAAGGGTTGGAAAAATATCAACATGTTCAGACAAGGAAGTTGTTGGACCAGGTTTCATCCCTGGTGCAGCAATGATCAAAGGAGCACGGGTTGCCTGCTCCAGATTGGTATGCTTTTCCCAGAGATCATGGTCACCAAGGTGCCATCCATGATCTCCCCATAAAACAATGATGGTGTTGTTAAGGGTTCCCAAGGAATCAAGTGTATTCAAAAGAATGCCTACCTGAGCGTCCATGTAAGAGACTGCAGCATAATATCCATGGATGAGCTCCAATTGTTTTTCGGTTTTTAACCTCAAATGAAAACCTGGCTCGTTGAACATGGCAAATGCAGGAATATCTGTATAATTTCTCAACTCACCTGATTTGTGATATGCCAATTCAGGTGCATTGCTTGCATGTTCCTGGAAGCTGGCCAATGGCATGTCAGCACGGTTGTAGAGATCCCAGTATTTCTTGGGAGCCACGAAAGGAAGATGGGGTTTGTGGTAACCAACTGCAAGAAAAAAGGGTTTGCTGTCTTTGTGCATTTTAACTATCTGCGCCTTGGCCTTGAGTGTAATCACTCCATCATCATATGCATTGTCTGGCACATCATAATTTTCAATGGAGGGGCCTTTGATGGATGTGGGAATTTCATCGTCATCGTCCCTTTGAACCCTTTCCTTTTTGACGAGGAACATGGCTTTGTTTTCTGGCTTTTGGTATTGGTTGTTGGCAGGCTTTCCAAGGCCATTAGCATAGTCACCGGCTTCCGGTTCCATGTAAGGCATGTTCCAGGAAACTGGATCAATCTTCTTGATGGCACTGCTGGGATGAAAAATTTTACCTGTTCCAACTGTATTGTAGCCTTGTGAAATCAAATACTGAGGTAAGGTCACGATGTCAGGATTGATATCACGCATCTGTGTTTTCAGGTCCCATACTTTTGTATAATCAGGCCTCATGCCCGTCATCAGACTGGCACGGGTAGGTCCACATACAGATTGTTGACAATAGTTGTTAGAAAACATGGTACCCATCTTCGCAAGTCGATCAATGTTAGGCGTTTTGATGAGTTTGTTTCCATAGCAACCCATGATCGGCTTCAGGTCATCCACTGCAATAAAAAGGATGTTGGGTTTCTTTGGTTGGGCAAAGCCCTCAAATGCTAAAAAAAGAAGGATGACTGTAATGATCAATGCCGGCTTTCGCATCATGTTGATATTTTTTCAAATTTTAATTTACTTAATATCCTGGATTCTGCAGGATTTTTAACGTGGTATTGTTGTCAATTTCACGCTGTGGTATAGGCAACAGCAAACGATCGGATGTTACAAAAGCCTGAATTTGTGCAACTGTTGGACGAGGACTGGGGTATTTGCCATAATGCACAGTATAAATGGCACTGTAATGATTTTTCAGGGTCTGCTCAGCTGTGATGGTAGTCATCGTTTTGTTGTATCGCAACAAATCATACCACCGGATATTTTCAAAAGCAAATTCCAGTTTGCGTTCATTGGCTAATTCTTTCTCAAACAAGGCAACAGTATTCACAGCAGCGGGCAAAAGATCGGCCAATCCAGCCCTTTTTCTGGTCTGGTTAATCAAAGCGAGGCTTGATGCTGAGTTTCCTTGCGCCTCAGCCAACATCAACAATACATCTGCGTAGCGCAATACAATCCAGTCATTTTCTGCATCGTTAACGATTGAGACAGGAGAAATCATTTTTTTGGGATACAAAACTTTGGTGCTGCCATATTCGCCAATGCTGATGGCTTTCCGCAAATCAGTGGTAGCATATCCGAGGTTCAGGTCTGCAGTGGGAGTATTGAATCCGCTTCCATCTCCAATAATGACTGCCGTTCCACTCAGTTCAGGTGCAAAAGCATTGGGGAATGGAGATCCAAGCCCTATTCCTCCGGCCTTGTAGCGGATGGCAAAGAGGATTTCCTTGTTCATTTCGTTGGAAATGGAAAATACATCACCATAAGTTGCCACGAGTCCATACCCGCTGTTGGCAATGACATCAGTCAACAAAGGAATGGCTTCCGCTTTTCTGTTCAAGGTCAGGTAAACTTTTGCCAGCATGGCTTTTGCTGTCCAGCTGTTTACACGACCCAATGTTGTTGCAGGAATTGAGGCATATTTGGCTGAGGCACCATTGGCAGCAGCATAATTGAGATCTGCAATGATGAGCTTGTAAATTTCTGCCACCGACTCTCTGTTCAATGATGTGGCATCAAATGGAGACAAAGGTTCGTGAACAAGAAAGACACCACCAAATTGTCTGACCAGGTTAAAATAGTGATAGGCCCTGATAAATGCCGCTTCAGCCGAAAGGATTTTTTTGTCAGCTGATGAGATTTGCACAGTTGAATTATCTGCTGTAATAGATCCTGTTGCCGGAGCATAATTGACATTCAAGCTGTTAAGAATCAGGTTGACATTGCGTATATTGGCATAGCTACTGATCCAGAAATTATAGATGCCCTGGTGAGAAGTGTTCGGAATAAAAAGGTCCAAATCACTCAAATCGCGGTTGGGCACTGATTTGCTGGCAGGGTTGCCCATGATGGCATTGTCGCTTCTCAGTTCAGACATTTTCCATTCTTCCAACAAGGGTTTTTGCATACCATTGTAGCAGCCGATGAGGGCTGTCTGTATATCTGTAGTATTCTTGTAAAATGTTGCAGTGGTCACATTGCTGAGCGGATACAGCTCTATGTTCTTTTTGCAGGAAGCAAGAAAAAACAAGCAAACAAGGAATACAGGTACAATTGATTTCATATCGCTGTTTTTAATTCGTTTGGGTTAGAAATTAATGTCAATGCCAATCAACACTGTTTTGGGAATTGGAAATGATCCGCGCTGGTATCCATCAATCAAGACGGATGAATAAGCCCCGTTAGAAAACCTTCCCTCAGGATTGAGTCCACGGTATCCTTTTGCCGTTTTGAAATAAAGATTCTGTGCAGAGAAATAAAACCGCATGCTGTTGACCTTTACTTTTTTCATGAATGCAGCAGGAATGGAATAACCAATGTTGACATCGCGGAGCGAGAAATACGATGCATCTTCAATGACATAGTCTGTCAGCATCCAGTTGTATCCAACAGTGGAGAAAGGCGTCTTACCATCACCTGGAAATTTCGCACTCACCCAGCGGTTTTGGTTGTATGTCCTGATTGTTCTTCGTGATTCATTGTAGTTGGGATCGCCATTGATCAGTTTACCACCCTGAACCCCTTGCAGGGTAAAGCTTACATCAAAACCCTTGAAACCAAAATTGTTGGTCAACCCCCAGGTAAAATCAGGATAAGGATTGCCCAGGTCTGTCCGGTCTTGATTGTCCAACTTGTTGTCTCCATTCACGTCCACCAGTTTCAATCCTCCCGGAACAAAAACATTGCTCATGGTGCTGGTCAATCCACTGGCCAATGCCTTGTTGATCTGGTCTTGTGAAAGCCAGACACCATCCGTTTTGAATCCAAAAAACTGAACCAATGGATTGCCTACTTTGTTGCGGTAAACTTCTGTTCTTTCTCCCTGGTTCAACAAATAGGCCTCGGTGCCCAGTTCAATGATGCTGTTCTTGTTGTGTGAAAAATTACCAGAAGTAGACCACTTGAAATTTTTGGTTTGAATGTTTTTAGTGGTTAATTCAATTTCAACACCGGTATTTCTGAGGCTTCCGATATTGTTCCAAAACTGTGGAACACCAGTAAATGCCATGGCCGATTGCTGGAGCAGGAGTTTGTCGGTTTTTGATTTGTACGCATCGAGTGTAATGCCAATTCTGCCATTGAACAAGGACGCATCCAATCCAAAATTGGATTGATAGGTACTCTCCCAGGTGATGTCAGGATTAGAGATGATGGTAGAGGAGTTAACCAACCCAGGGAATGAAGTTCCCGTGCCTGATCCCAGGGAATAGTTGGCACCGTACATCAGGTCCAGGAAGGCAAAATCAGATATGCGGTTGTTACCGGAAATACCATAGCTACCCCTGAACTTGAGGTTGGAAAGCCAATCGATGTTGGAAAGGAATTTCTCCTTGGTGGCAACCCAACCCAATGAAACAGAGGGGAAAGTTCCCCATTTGTTGCCTGGCCCGAAGTAGGAGCTGCCATCTGCCCTAAAACTGGCAGAAAGCAAATACCTGTCATTGTAACTGTAGTTCAATCGCCCAAGATAAGACAGGAGACCAATTTGGTTTTTGGTACCAAAGGTACCATTTTTATCCAGCTGGGCAGCACTGTTCAGGGTCCTGATATCATCGCTTGGGAAATCAATTGCAGCAGTTTGCTCCTTGCTTACAGTTGTTTTTTGGGAGGTAAATCCTGCAAGCAAGTTGAAATCACTTTTCCCTACTGACTTGACATAATTAAAGGTGTTTTCAGAAAGGATGTCAATGAACACATTGTTGGTGAACACACCCCTGTTGTTGTCTCCATCCCTGTTGGCACTTCGTTCGGAAAAATCAAGACCATTGGCATAGTTCAAATAGGTACTGGCCAGTGTTTTGAAAGTAAGTCCAGGAAACAATACAACGCTTAGATCAGCAGAGGATTGCAAGCGGTATTCATTGGTAAAAACATCTGTCCGCATAACAGCAGATCTGGGATTCTGTTGCGCAGAACCACTGGGATTGACGGTTGTGGCACCGGAAGTCCAATTGGAACCATCGGGCATGATACCTGAATAAACCAGGCCAGAAAAATGCCTTGGATGTGCATAATCACCAGCCTTGATGCTTGCATATTGTGGATTTTTTGCAACAAATGCTGCAGTCGCCTCATTGTGATAAACTGGCAGCCAGGTTGGAAATCTCCAGAAATTGGTAAAGTTTTCTGAAGGTGCAGATCGCTTGGAATACGATGGATTGAGGTTCAAACTCAATTTTACTTTCTTGCTCAGGTCAAGGTCTACCCGGGTTCTGATGTTGAACTTTTCATAATTGCTTTTGTACATCATCCCCTCGTCATTCTGATAACCAGTTGACAGGAAATACCGCACATCTTTTTTACCCCCAGCAACGGTGAGCATGATGTTTTGAAAAGTGGCAGGCCGTAAAGACTCACTCTGCCAGTCTGTACTTTGACCACCGCGCAGCAGGTTTTCAACGACATAGGATGCACGGTCTCCATCGGCTACAGTGTTGTTCGCTGGCAGCACAGTAGTGTCCTGAGCACGCTTGGCCATTTCGTCAAAAAGCATTCCAATGTACTCGCCAGTGGTCATGATATCATAGCGCTTGTAATCCTCTTTCTGACCAACAGAATATTTCAACACGTATTTGGGTTTGTCAGCGGTTCCTTTTTTTGTGGTAACAATGATGACACCACCAGAACCCCTTGACCCATAAATGGCTGCTGATGCAGCATCTTTCAATACTTCAACCGATTCCACGTCTGCCATGTTCAAAAAAGCAAGACCGTCCGGAACAGGCTGCCCATCAACAACAACCAAAGGACTTGATCCGGCATTGATGGAACTGATTCCCCTAATGTTGATCTTAGGAGCGGCACCTGATTCGGAACTGACGTTCTGCACTGTCAATCCCGCAACCCTGCCCTGAAGCGCCTGATCCAATCTGGACAATGGTGCTTCATCCATCCGATCGTTCTTGTATTTGGCTACAGCACCCGTCAAACTTGATTTTTTTTGCGTACCATATCCAATCACAACCACCTCAGCCTGGGATACTGCTTCTGGCACCAATGAAATGGTAAGGTTGGTACTCCCTGTTACTGATACGGATTGGGCAGCGTATCCAACATAGGTAAACACAAGAGTAGATGAAGCCTTGTCGAGTGATAATTCAAAGGACCCATCCGCCTTCGTTAAAACTGCCCCTTTGCTTCTGTTGGTAATGATGGATACGCCAGCCAAGGGATCACCTGTAGATTTGTCAATCACCTTACCCTTGATTTCTTTTTTTTGTGCAAATGTTAGTCCTGAACAAATCAGCATCAATAGCAACAATAGATACTTTGATTTCATGTAGTTCGTTTTGGTTTTTAATTTCTTGCATTGGCTGCTATCCTACATTCAAACAGCATGTAGCGTGCATTAGCATCCGATGGTAATATTAAAGAAAATAGGTGAAGGTGCTAGAATGCCGCAATTAGAAATACATCAATAAAAAACAAGAAAATGAACATTATTTGGATAATATCTAATTTTATTAAACTATTTCTTGAATTTGTACGCCGTTAACGTTACCGGTATCGTTACCGGCAATATTACCGGCAAATTATTGCAACTGATGAATTTGGGCTAACTTAATGGGCAAAATGAACCCAAACCCTGTTCTGAGACATGCACAACAAACCACCCACCATAAAAGACATTGCCCAACGGCTTCATCTTTCCATTTCAACTGTTTCCAGGGCATTGAGAAATGCTGGTGACATCAACCCTGAAACAAAGAAAAATATCCTTCAGCTCGCAGAAGACCTGAACTACCAACCCAACCGCTTGGCACTCAGCCTTAGACAGAAGCAGACCAATACCATTGGGGTCATTGTTCCCAACCTGGATTATGTAATTTCCACCATGGTAAAGGGCATCGATGAAGCAGCGCTTGAAGCTGGTTTTACCGTTATTGTATGCCAAAGCAATGAATCGTTTGGAAGAGAAGTAGTGAATACAAGGCGAATGCTGAACAGCCTGGTAGATGGATTCATCATCTCCATTTCCAGTGAAACAAAATCCAACGAGCATTTCAAGGTATTGAATGAAAGGGAAATTCCTTTTGTGGTTTTTGACAGGGTCATTCCTGATCTTTTGGCATCAAGCGTAATCCTTGACAATGAAGAAGGGGGATTCGTTGCTACAGAACACCTGATTGAGCAGGGGTATAAAAAAATTGCCATACTAGCAGGTCCACAAACCCTGGGAATCAGCAACAGCAGGCTGGAGGGCTACAAAAAGGCATTGAAAAAACGCGATGTCAAGTTTGATCCTGAGTTGGTCATCTACTGTGATTTTAACCAGGATTTTGCTTTTTATGCAACAGAAGAATTGCTATCGTCTAAGAAAAGGCCTGATGCCATTTTTACCATCAGTGACCGCATGGCCATTGGCGCCATGCTGGCCATCAAAAAAAAGGGGTTGAAAATGCCTGAAGATATTGGGCTGGTGGGATTCAACAATGAACCCTCGCTGGCCTTGTTCAGCCCAAGCATTTCAAGTGTAGAGCAACCGTCCTTTGACATTGGAAAACTTGCAGGAAAAATATTCATAGAACAGTTTTTGAACAATGACTTTTCCAGTCACAAAGAAGTCATCATGAAACCAAAATTGGTCATCCGAGAATCATCTGTTCGCCTGACAAAAAAAGTCAATTAAGCTGCTGTAGTACAAATAATAACAGCCATATACCACAAAAAGGGTATTCCCAAAACTGACAAATATCATATAGCCGGGCTATTTTTGTCATTCGTAGCATTTAGTAAAAAATCAAATATTTACACCGTTAAAGCTCTGGTTGGTAGGGAACTTAAATCATCACTTTAAAACCTATCCATCATGACCAGAATCACCTCCTATTGCCAGACCTGCACAGTGAAAAACTGTATCATGCTCAAGTCTTTCGGACAAGAAGAGCATCACCTCTACAAACCTTACAAACATCACTATGAATTCAAAAAAGGGGAATTGATCTTCCGTGAGGGAGATGAAATCAATGGTCTCTACTTTATCCAGTCTGGTGTCATCAAACTGGAGATGAATGCAGAAACGGAAAGACCCTTCATCCTCCGTCTTGTGGGTGCCGGACAAACAATGGGACATCGTTTTCTGAGTTACACTGGTCTTCAGCCTTATTCAGCCTCAGCAGTGGAAGACAGCCGCGTTTGCTTCATTGAGCTGGGCTTTTTCAAGAACCTGATGCAGAAAAACGAACTGCTCCAGGAGGAAATCAGAAAGATCTTCTTGAGGGAAATCCGCACCACCGAAGTAAAATTGCTGCAAATCGCCCAGCAAACGGTCAGGGAAAAAGTGGCAGGAATCCTGGTTCACCTTGCAGAAACCTATAATTACAAGCAGACCGGAATGGGCATCCGGGTGCATGTGGATCGCCAGGAAATGGCTGATCTGGCAGGCACCACCAAGGAACAGGTTTCCAGGATTCTGGCAGACTTTGACCAGGAACAGCTGATCCGGTTCAGGGCCAAACACTTCAAATACATTGCTGTAGACAAACTTCGCCAGATTGCCGAAAGACATGCCATGCCATTGGCTGTTCCACAGCATGCTGAAGTATAAAAACAAGACGGCATGATTGTTATATTGGGTGCTACTTAGTAACTTCGCGGCTGAAAAAACAAAACCATGGCAGCAAAGATAAAAGTGCACAACCCGGTCGTAGAACTCGACGGGGACGAGATGACTAGAATCATTTGGAAATTCATCAAGGACAAGCTGATCCTTCCTTACCTCGAACTTGACATCAAGTATTATGATCTTGGTGTGGAGTACCGCGATGAGACCAATGACCAGGTAACCGTTGATGCAGCAAATGCCATCAGGGAGTTTGGTGTCGGCATCAAATGTGCCACCATCACCCCAGATGAGGCACGCGTAAAGGAGTTCAACCTCAAACAAATGTGGAAGAGCCCCAACGGTACCATCAGGAATATCCTGGACGGAACCGTTTTCCGCGAGCCGATTGTCATCAAGAACATCCCCCGTTTGGTAACCAACTGGGACAGCCCCATCATTGTTGGACGCCACGCATTTGGTGACCAGTACCGTGCCACAGATTTTGTAGTGCCCGGCAAAGGTAAACTGACCATCAAATTTGAAGGTGAAGATGGTACCCTGATCGAACATGAGGTATACCAATACAAAGGCGCAGGCGTTGCCCTTAGCATGTACAATACCGATGAGAGCATCAAGGGTTTTGCAAGAAGCTGTTTCAACATGGCATTGCAAAAAGGATGGCCACTTTACATGAGTACCAAGAATACCATCCTGAAAAAATACGATGGTCGTTTCAAAGATATTTTTGAAGAAATCTACCAGAACGAATTCAAAACTGCTTACGAAGCAGCTGGCATCACCTATGAGCACAGGCTGATTGATGACATGGTGGCCAGTGCCTTGAAATGGAATGGAAAGTTCGTATGGGCTTGTAAGAATTATGATGGCGACGTTCAAAGCGATACTGTTGCGCAAGGATTTGGCTCTCTGGGTCTGATGACTTCCGTATTGGTTACTCCTGATGGAAAGACCATGGAATCAGAAGCTGCACATGGAACTGTGACCCGCCACTACCGCGATCACCAGAAAGGAAAGCCTACCAGCACCAACCCCATCGCATCTATTTTTGCATGGACACGTGGATTGGCCTTCCGTGGGAAATTGGACGATAACCAAGCCCTGATTGATTTTGCCAATGCTCTCGAAGCTGTTTGTATTGAAACAGTGGAAGAAGGAAAAATGACCAAAGACCTGGCGGTATGTATCCATGGCAACAAGGTGTCTCATGGTGACCACTACCTTTATACAGAAGAATTCCTGGATGCGATTGATAGCAATCTGAAGAATAAGATGGGGATTTAATATAGAAGGGATGAGGGATGAGGGATGAGGGATGAGGGATAAGGGATGAGGGATGAGAGTTCAGAAGTTTAAAAAATATAGTCCCGGTTCGTGAGAGCCGGGATTTTTTATGCTTAAAGCTATCAAGTGCCATCCCACAAACCTCATTCAGACACCCATCCCTTTCCACTCATTCCTCAACGCCCCATCATCCGGATCCACATCACCCTGGCTGACTCCATGTTGACCCCAGCCATCCTGCCACGTTGTACAATCAGGTCATTGTCTTCGGGGTGGCTGAGGTAATAATGAAAAGCAAACCTGCTTTGGGGATTTTGCCATCCATTGATTTGACCAAAACGCAGATCATTGAAAACGAGCGTATCACTCCATTGCTCAACAGTATAATAGCCCTGGGAGAATTGCTTCAACTCCATGACTTCTTTGTGATCCGCAACAGGTTTGAGCAAGACTTCTTTTTTTTCTATGTGGTGTAGGGATAAGTCTCCAGGCTCGTCAAAAATGGAGCGGTAGCCGACCTGATAACCCGTGCTGTCTTCGATGACCACAAACCAAAGGAGGTTGTTGAGTAAGGTTGGTGTGGTAAAATAAGGCGTCTTGGCTCCCATCTTTGTCTCTGCATAACGCCGAACATCACGGTTAATGGAATACTTGTTATAAAGTGCAAATCCCATGTAGAGCATTGCTGTAAAAACCCCTGCCCTGGCCCATTTGAGGCGATGCGCATGGTCGGTTTTCAAAAAAATAAGGAATCCAAAAGCAATGGCAGGAAGGATGCTGAACAATGGGTCTGCCACATAAATCACATTAAAGGAAATCCTGGTGGAGGAGAAAGGCTCAAACCAGCCAATCCCATAGTTGTTCATGGCGTCCAGCAAAAGATGGCAGGCAATTTCAATCAGAAAAAACCAGAACCATTTTCGCAAGCTAATGGGTTCAGCCTTGTGCCACCTGGCGGCAACCAAGGCCAGAAAAAAACTGCTGATGATGGCAAACAGGAAGGAATGGGTAATACCCCTGTGTGCCAGCAATTCAGTAGAAACAGGCATCCACATGCCAGCGATAAAATCGATATCAGGAACACTGTTGGCCAATGCCCCCCACAACATGGCCTTTCGCCCTGCATTTTTGTCAAGGATGATTTCTCCAATGCAGGCACCAAGGACAATATGCGTGAGTGAATCCATAAAACAGTTTCTTGTTCCAAAAGTAACAAAACAAATGTCTTTGAATTAAAGGATTGGTCAGGTATTGATGTCTTAATGAATGATCAATCGACGGACCTCTTCCCGCCCAGATGAATTGTACTTGATCTTGACTGTATAAATCCCTTGGGGCAAGCCTGTGAAGTCTGCAACACCCGCTACATTATCCAATTTGCGAACCACCCTTCCTGCATGATCCAGCAGTTCGACACTTGTGCTTCCTTGGATGCCCATTTTGAGATTGACAAGTCCTGAACTTGGGTTGGGATATAACATGAGATCAGTCGTCCAAAAATTAGCAAGAGCATGCACCACAGCACTCAAAGCAGACTTGCCATCCAGATCAATCTGTTTGAGGCGATAGTAATAGGCATGTCCTGATTCCAACAGTGCATCGGTAAAAGTGTATTGCAGATCAGTTTGACTGTTTCCATTTTTTGCTTTGGAATCCACAAAACCAATTTTCCTGAAATTGGAACTGCCATTGACAGAGCGCTGCACCTCAAATCCACTGTTATTCGATTCTGTATGGGTAGTCCAATCAAGCCTCAAGTGCTGGTTGTCTTGATGGATGCTGAGGTTACCAAAGATTACCGGAAGCAACAGATCACTGGCGAACTTGATTTGTTCTGTGGTTGTAAATGTACAAGCAGTACCATTGGTAACGCTAACATAATTTGTCTTTACAATTACCGGAAAGAATAATTCTGCGGTAGGGGTTTCTGGTACCAGCGAAAAATTGAGCCTATAGTACTGCTCAGTGCCCTCTGTAAACGCAGGTAAATTAACAGGGTCACCAGGAGTCAGGTCCTGGATGCCGCCAATGATTGGCTCACCCACATCAATGATACCATCTCGGTCTGTATCCTGATACAAAGAAACCCTGATGTTCTCTACTGTGGCATCCAGCAAATACCGAAAATTCAGAAAAAACTCAAAGCTGGAAGACATGGGTTTGGGATTGACGATCAGGTTGATGTAGGAGAGTGATTCTTTGGATATTTCACCAGCGGAATAATAATCATGAACAACAAGATTGGTAGTCGTTCTCAGCCCTGTCTGTTTGTAAAAGAAACTGAATGCATCCCAGGTTGGCACAGCATCAATCAGCTGCCCTGACCATGGTGTTGCATTGTCTTTGAACCAAGTAGGAATGCAATTGACCATTTTGAGGTTGTAGGATAAACTGCCAGGATCTGCAATCACATGTTTGGCTTTGGACACAAAGACATTATTGAAACTAAAAATCAATCCTCCATAACTAAAGGCAGGGAGTGCATTGAGGGATGCCGTAATAAGTGCATGCTTGGTTGTTTGGCTTCCACCATCCTTGACATGCGTCACAAAATCAATGAGTGTGGCTGCTGTAGCGGTCGGACTATTCTTTTTAAAAAGGAAGACGCCCATTTCAGCCTGGCTATCACTGAAATAATCTTCAGCAGGATTGGCAACAGGTCCGCTAAATACAGTTTGTGCAACAGTTTTGGTATACTTCCAAACCGTGGACACATTAGAGAAATTGGTAAAGACATAATCCTGATTTCCAATCTTATCGCCCATATATTTTGAATAGACCACATACGCATTGGTACCGGTGAATGGACTGACCCCAGCATTGAAGTCAATCAGATAAACGCTTACAGCACCTGTAGATGCATTTTTCATGTACGACACGATAAAATAATCATCCAACATATAGCCTGAGCCTGGCTTAGAATACAACTCCACAAACTGTTTTTTCCCATCAGCAGGAAAAACTTCTGTGAGTCGAACCTGAGCAACAAGTTCAACTCCCAAAAAAACTAATACGAACAAGACAATAACCTTTCTCATGTGTCATGGTTTAGCGTGAAGAATAGGTCATTCGAGGGATAAGGATTGGCATTGGCGGTAAACCTATCCACCTTGCATCACGCGAACAATGACAAGAGGCAAAGAATCTTGTAAAAAATGAGGAACTATATTTTTGGGTTTGCTGATTGCATCAAACGAAAAAAGCCCTCGCTGTGAAGCGAGAGCTTTTCATCCATCGGAAACTATTGATTGAGTTTAGATGGGAGGACTTGGGTGGAAACCCTTTGTCCTGTTAGGTTACACTTTCGTGTGAATGAGTCTTAGGATGGTTATGAATAACTTTTATTGAACAACAACCCGTTGTGCAGATTGCTCTCCACTTTCGGTGTTGACGATTTTGAGGGTGTAGAAGCCTTTTTTGAGGTTGCTGATCTTGGTATTGGTTGTTGAAACGTTCATGTATTGATTGACTACCCTACCGGTATTGTCCATCACAAAGATGTTCAACTTACCGGAAGCAGATCCGGTAGTCACCGTGAATGATCCTTGGCTTGGGTTGGGATAAACATTCAGATTGGATTCAATCGAACCAGGCTTGATGCTTTTTACAGGGCTGAAAGCAGATTTACCATCGAAGTCAATCTGGTTCAGGCGGTAGAAATGTGTTTGCCCCGGCTTCACATCAGTATCCTCAAAGCTGTAGCTGATCTCGGTCTGGCTGTTGCCATCTTTGGCCCTTGTTCCAACAAAACCGATGGTCTTGAAATCGTTGGTGTTGCCTATGGAGCGTTGGACTTCGAAGCCTTTGTTGTTTTGTTCGGAGGAGGTTGACCAAGTTAAATCATTTGACTTTCCTGAACTTTTTAATGAAATTGATTTAAGCGTTGCAGGAAGAGGTGCGCCTAAAAACTGGATTAATTTTTCTGAAGTAAAGCAACCACCAACATGTGAAACATATACAATCAGATTATTCATTTGATCTCCATTGATAAAATCTGACTTGGGTATATCTATTCTTAAATAATTATTGGCATCGGGCGAGACTAATGCACTTGTCCAAGTAGCATTGACTGGCTGATCTTCGAAAACAAATACATCTTTACTCCCCTGCTTTGTGTAAGTCCCAAAAACACCATTTCCATTTATGTCTTCATAAACTGTTAATCGCAAATCAGAGTATGAAGTGAACTGGGTCAGATTTTCAAATTGAACAATCAATGAAAAGGTATTTTTGTCCTCACTCCATGAAAAAGATTGAGTTGGAACTGAATTAATAATTTCAGATAGATCAGCACTTGAAACAATTCTACTTGATGTAGAATAAGTATACGGAACTAAATCCCATGATGGGAGATTTGCATCAAAATTCAAGACCTCTAACGGGGTTTCTACAGAAATCTTGTCCCACACAAGGTCACAACCAACTGAAGTTCCCTTCGTTGTAAGCTTTTTAAGTTGATAAGGGTTATCTACACCAAGTGCTTGGCCCACATACTTTCCCAAAGTTATTTTAACTAAACTCAAATCAAAACTAAAGGGTACTGAATTTGTCGCTACATAATCAATTTTAGGTAACCCAACCAAAAGAGATTGAGTCTCCTTTAAATCTGAGATAAAATCAACTAATCTGGTTAATGAAGTAGCCTTTTTATATAGAAATACTACAATTTTATGATTAGTTTGAATCCCCGTAAAAATATTTTTATCAGCAATTACCGTTGCAGGGAGATTAAATGATGTGCCATTCAAAGTATACTCTACAACTTTCGAAAACGCATTAGAAAAAAGATGTTGATAGGGTAAATCCACCCAAGGAGCACTATTCCCGTTTCCATCCTTATATTGCAAAGCTGTATTCGAAAAAATAACTGCACCCCTTGTGATGGTCCCACTATAGTTCCCAGGATTTGAATTATTTGTTGATGCAGTAAAAGGTGAAATATTATCAAAGTCACCAACAAGAACCCTGGTAACATTGTTGTTTACGTCCTTTGTGAAAATTACTAATGAATAATCTTGAAGACTTAAATTATCTGAACTGTTGTAATACAACTCAAAGAACTGTTGATTATCATTCGACATAGGATTTACTTCTGTAATCCTCACCTGCCCATTCGAATAATTCAGCAGGAGAACAAAAAATGTAATAAGTGTAAATACCTTTTTCATGAATCAATAACTTTTGGAATGAAAAGAAATTGGCTCTTTCGTTGGAGGATGGATTGAAAAGCGGTATTTCGAAAAGGATTGGAGAGAAAAAGACCGATTAGTGGTTAGTTAAACGGACCTGAAATTCAGGTTTTTACAGAGGGAATTGGTGTTTAAGAATGCAGCAACAGGTGCCACATAATGGCGTAAAAGTAATTTCAGTTTTTGTTTAATGCAAGTTTTTACGCGGAAAAATAAAAAAAATGTGTAGTGCGTTGGCTATCAACACACTACACATTAACAATATAATTTAGAACGACCGTCCCTCTGAACGCATCATCCCACCAGACTGAGTACCACCGCTGGTTTGGGCCCCGCTGAATTTGTTGAACCTGTAAATGAAGGTCATCAGGAAATAGCGGGTAAGCCTGTTCACTCGGGTGTCAACAATGTTGTTACCATTGATGGTCCTGGCGATCGAGGTGTTCTGTTTGAAAATATCGTATCCAGAGATCCTGAAGATGCCATTCTTCTTCTTGAAAATGGTTTTTTCGAAGGAAGAATTCAACAGTGCGATGTTCTGGTTTACGCTGGAAGAAAGGCCACGGTTGATGATGTATTCCAGATCACTCCTGAATACCCATCCACCAGGGATGTCGATGCGCATGTTGTTGGTGAGTGTCCAGCTGCCATAATCAACATTCTGCTGGCCTGGCAAAGTATACCTTACCCTGTTCAAGCCATACCTTCCACCAAAATCAATTTCCAGCCACTCTTTCCAGTTGAACTCAAATTTCATGCCCTGCGCCAACAACAGGTTCTTGCCCACGTTGCGTTGGTTGTCTATCAGGGAAATATTGTTGTTCATGGCCGCGGTTCCGTTGAAAGAGATAATATAGGTACGGTTGTTCCAAGGCTTGCTGAAGTTGTAAAATCCACTCACCGAATAGTTACCATCCACATTTTCATAAGTGGTGAGCTGGCTTCCGCTGCCTCCTACCCGGATGGTATTGTTGACAATCTGGTTGTTGGTGAAGTTGTAGTTGACCCCTACAAAGAAGGTCTGACCAGTCAGGAAGTTCAGGTTGTTGAAGGAAGTGCTGAAGATGTGTGCTACTGAAGGCTTCAGCAAAGGATTACCCTGCGTTTGGTACTGTGGATTGGAAATGTCCTTCACAGGTTGAAGCTGGGAGAAACCTGGCTGGTTGGCATCGCCATTGTAGAAGAACCTGAGGGTCTTGTTCCTGGTGAAATTGTACGCAAAGTTGGCAGATGGCAGGAGGTTAACCCTCTTGATCGGATTGTAGGCACTGTCTCGGGAAACTGAATAGCCTTTCTGGTTGATGGGCTGGGCATTCAATCCGAGGGTATAGTTGTATTTTTTCTTCACGGTCCTGAGATTGGCACCGATGCGCTGCCTCAAGAAATCGGTTTCGAATGCATTGCTCAGGGTTGTAGAGAAAGTCTCCAGTCCTTGAGGATCCACCACATAAGTAGCCCTGTCATTGCTGTTGTATGACTGACCATATTGGTAAATCAGGTCCAGGAAACGGCCTTTCATCAAAGGCTCAGAGTAGTTGAACCTGATGCTGAAATTATCGGCGTTGTTGTCTGTGAAAACATTTTGGTTAAGAATACTGGTCAACTTGACAGGCAAATAGTTGTTGGTAACATTGATCTTGTTTGCCTCTCCATCAGTTGAATTATAGCCCCCGTTGATGTTAACAGATAGGTTTCTACCCGGCTTTCTGAACTTATGGTTGAAAATCAGGTTTCCGGAGAAATTAGGCGCAACAGAGGTTGACTTGTTGTTATTGCTACCCTTGCTGGTCGTATCTAGGTCATTACGGATATAGTCAAACAATGAATTGGATGCACTATTGGAAGCCCTCGTAGTAAACTCAGGAATGAACTTCACATAATTGAAGGAGTCGATATTCCACTCAAAATTGAGGGATGCCCTGTGGCTCTTGGAATTGCTTAGGGATGAACTTACCTGATGGTTCAGGAATTTGGTGTTCTGGAAAAAGTTTTGAGAGGCAACATCCTGCTGAACATCAGTTTCCCTTGTAGAGTAGCTGTAGTTACCATAGATAGAACCTTTCTTGTTCTCCAAATCATTGCGGAAATTGATACCCAATGAGTTGGCAATCCTCAATCCCTCATCCCCACCAAATCCACCTTGGTTGTTGCCGCCAATCCTTACCTGGAATCCTCGGCCACCGCCGCCACCGCCGCCGCCGCCACCGCCGCCGTCAAAATTGAAGGTGCTGGTATTGTTGTTGTTCGCTCCGCCGAATACGGAAATCTGCTTGTTGTTGTTGAAAAAGTTCACATTGGTACCCAATGCATACCTGTCGCTGGAGCCGGCCCCAACGGAAGTACGGCTAAATATACCCTTGTTCCTGTCTTTCTTCAATTGAAGGTTGATGATCTTGTCTGGCTCTCCGTCCTTTATACCAGAAACATTGGCCAGGTCTCCATAATCATCGATTACCTGAACTTTGTCAATCATGTCTGCTGAGAGCTGTTGTGTTGCCGCTTTGGGGTCTCCGCTGAAGAAATCCTTCCCGTTCACCCTGACCTTGCTCACCGTTTTGCCCTGGGCGGTGATGTTACCGTTCTTGTCTACTTCAAGCCCTGGCATTTTTTTCAAGAGGTCTTCCACCATGGCATTCGGCTTCATCCTGAAAGAATCTGCCTTGTATTCTACCGTATCTTCCTTTACGATGATCGGAGGAGTGGAAATAACTATCTCCTGCAGGGAGCTGTACTCTGGATATAATTTGTAGTTGTCCAGTTTCAGCACCTCATCTCCTTCTGGAATTGAAAGTGCCTTGAGGTTGGTGCCGTACCCAACGCTGGTAACCATCAGCACAAATTTGCGCGCTGGGATCCCTTTTATGAGGAAAAAACCAACATTATTGGACACGGTCTTGATGGTATCCTTGGCCCCGGCGATGTATGCGCCCACGGTAGCCCTTGCAATGGGATTGCCCAGTGTATCGACCAAACGGCCGTTCACCTGAAAGCCTTCCTGTGAAAATGCGCTGAAAGAAATGACCAAAAACGCTAAAAACAACTTAAAATGTCTGCTCATATAAATGTATTCGGGGAATTGGATGCCAAAGGTACTTAAACACCTTCGGTCAAAAATTGTTAAATCAAAATAACTGTCATATTAAACAATTAAATTTCATGGCAGGCAAGGGTGGGTCAACAAGTGGTCAAAAAGGATTAATTTTGGCCCATAGCAAGAACAGAAGAACATGTTTAAATTTATATCGGGATTATTCGGAGGGAGCAAATCGGAAAAAGACGTCAAGGAAATTCGCCCAATTGTACAAAAAATCAATGAGCATTTTGCTTCATACCAGGCATTGAGCAACGATGCCCTCAGGTCAAAAACAAGCGAATTCAAGTCAAGAATCAAGGCTTCACTGACTGAAATCGACAACAATATCAATGCCCTAACCCTTCAGGCAGATCAACTTCCGCTTGAGGACATTCTTGGAAGGGATGATTTGTACAAAGAAGTTGATGCCCTCAAAAAAACACGCAACGAAAAGATTGAGGACGCACTAAAAGAGATTCTTCCCGAGGCATTCGCACTAGTTAAAGAGGCCGGTAGGCGTTTCAAGGAAAATGAAGAGCTTTCTTCCACTGCCACTGAGCTTGACCGCGAACTGGGAGTAAAAAAAGACTATATCACCATCAATGGAGACCAATCCATCTTCAAAACCAGCTGGATGGCCGCCGGAAGCCTGGTGAACTGGAACATGGTTCACTACGATGTACAGCTGATTGGTGGCGCCGTATTGCATTCTGGTAAAATTGCAGAGATGGCCACTGGTGAGGGTAAGACCCTCGTGTCAACCCTGCCCGCCTACCTCAATGCACTTGCTGGAGAAGGTGTACACATTGTAACCGTCAACGATTACTTGGCCAAACGTGACTCTGAATGGAATGGAACCTTGTTTGAGTGGTTGGGACTCACGGTGGATTGTATTGACAAGCACCAGCCCCACTCAGACGCAAGAAGAAAGGCCTATCAGGCCGACATTACCTACGGCACCAACAACGAATTTGGCTTTGATTACCTGAGGGACAACATGGTGCACTCTCCTGATGAAATGGTTCAACGCAAACACCATTTTGCCATGGTGGATGAGGTGGACAGTGTATTGATTGATGATGCCAGAACACCACTCATCATTTCAGGTCCTGTTCCCAGGGGGGATGACCAGCAATTCCATGTTCACAAGCCCAAGATCCAGCAACTGGTAGAAGTGCAAAAACAAGTGGTCTTAAAATCCCTTCAGGACGCCAAAAAACTGATTGCAGAAGGAAAGGATGGACCACAGGATGGAGGACTGCAGCTCATGCGTGCCTTCCGTGGGCTTCCCAAAAATACTGCCCTCATCAAGTTCCTCAGTGAACCGGGTATCAAGGTAAAACTCCAGAAATCTGAGAACTATTACCTGGCAGAACAGCAAAAACACATGCCAGAGGTGGACGAGGAACTGTACTTCCACATTGACGAAAAGAACAACCAGGTAGAATTGACAGACAAGGGATTGCAATACATCACCAAAGGTGGTGAAGACCCTAATTTCTTTGTGCTGCCCGACCTCAGCCTTGCCATTGCAGAGATTGAAAAAGCCGCTGCAACAGCAGATGAAAAACTGTCCATGAAAGAGGGATTGCTGCAGGATTATTCATCCAAGGCAGACAGGATCCATACCATACAACAGTTGCTGAAAGCCTATACCCTGTTCGACAAGGACATTGAATACGTGGTCATGGACGGTGCCGTCAAAATTGTTGACGAGCAGACCGGCAGGATCATGGAAGGCAGAAGGTACAGCGATGGTCTTCACCAGGCCATTGAAGCAAAGGAAAATGTGAAGATTGAAGCTGCCACCCAAACCTACGCCACCGTTACCCTTCAGAACTATTTCAGGATGTACCATAAGCTGGCTGGTATGACCGGAACAGCGGAAACTGAAGCTGCTGAATTGTGGAATATTTACAAGTTGGATGTGGTCACCATTCCAACCAACCTGCAAATGACCAGAAAGGACCAGGAAGACCTGGTGTTCAAGACCAAGCGCGAAAAATTCAAGGCGGTTATTGATGAGATTGAACAACTTCGAGAGGCAGGCCGTCCAGTTCTCGTAGGTACAACTTCAGTAGAAGTATCTGAGTTGTTGGGCAGGATGTTGCAGCAGAAAAAAATCCCGCACAATGTATTGAACGCCAAACAACATGCCAAGGAAGCCCAAGTGGTGGCCGAAGCAGGTTTGGCAGGTAATGTAACCATCGCCACCAACATGGCGGGAAGGGGAACGGATATCAAACTCGGGCCTGGTGTGAAAGAAGCCGGAGGTCTTGCCATCATTGGTACAGAACGCCATGAAAGCCGTCGTGTAGACAGGCAGTTGCGTGGTCGTGCAGGTCGTCAAGGTGATCCCGGATCATCCCAGTTCTACGTTTCACTGGAAGATGACCTGATGCGCATGTTCGGAAGCGATCGCATCGCCTCCCTGATGGACCGGATGGGATACAAGGAAGGGGAAGTGATCCAGCACAGCATGATCACCAAAAGCATCGAACGTGCACAGAAAAAAGTAGAAGAAAACAACTTTGGCATCAGGAAACGTTTGCTCGAGTATGATGATGTCATGAACAAGCAACGCAGTGTCATTTATGGCAAAAGACAGCATGCCCTCTTTGGAGAAAGACTGGCCCTTGACCTTGACAATGCCTATTATGCAGTTGCGTCAAATGTTGTCAACCAATTTGCTGGAAGCAATGACCATGATGGTTTCAAACTATCTGCCATCCTTCATTTCAGTGTAGAAACTGCCATTAGCAAGGATGCCCTTGAAAAAGGAAATACCAATGAACTGACCGATCAGTTGTACAAAGAAGCCATTGAACATTATACAGCCAAAAAATCATTGTTGGCCAAACAATCCTTGCCTGTATTCCAGAATGTGCGCATAACACAAGGCAACCATATTGTCAATGTCGTGGTTCCATTTACAGACGGCAAAAAGACCATCAATGCACTGACCAACCTGGACACGACCATCAGCAGCAAGGGCATGGAACTGGTTTCCTCATTGGAAAAATCCATCACCCTTGCCATCATCGATGATACCTGGAAAGAGCATCTCAGGGCGATGGATGATCTCAAGCAAAGTGTGCAAACGGCAGTCTATGAGCAGAAGGATCCATTGGTCATTTATAAACAGACAGCCTTCCAGTTGTTTGCTGAAATGGATGCCGAAGTGAACAAGGACATTGTTTCTTTCCTTTGTCACGCCTCACTTCCAGTAGAAAATTCTGGAGCCGGACTGAAAGAAGGCAGGGAAAGCAGAACAGACATGAGCAGGATGAAAGTGCGGAAGGATGAACTGTCTGCATCTGGTGCCCCCGAAGGCATGGAGGGAGACAACGAATACCATGATCCATCTGAAGCTGCAAAACAAGAACCAGTGAGGGTTGGACCCAAAGTTGGCAGGAATGATCCTTGTCCTTGTGGCAGTGGAAAAAAATTCAAGGCCTGTCATGGTCGTGACGCAGAATAAGCGAACATCATCAACAAAGCAACATGTTCAGATCACTCTATTTCAATCTTCTGGCAATGGTGATGGCATTGGGTGTATCAGCACATGCACAATTTGCCAAAAGCCCCTATGTGAAGAGAGATCCAAGGGTTGATAAACTGGTAGACAAACAAATCGAACTGAACAAACAGGCACTAAGGATCCGAACTACACTTGAACCTGGATTCAGGATCCTGGTGATCAGTACCAACAAAAGGGACATGGCCATTGATGCCAAATCAAGGTTATTGAAAATTTATCCTGACCAAAAATCATACATGTTTTACCAATCCCCCAATTTCAAGTTGCAATTCGGTAACTTCAGAACAATGAAGGAGGCTGAACAGATGAAAAAGGAGCTGGTACTGGATTTTGGAGAAAACCTCATCATCATTCCTTCACAGGTGGAGGTGAAGGGAGAAAAACAGGAAGCTGAAAATTTTTAATGAATTGAACATGCTGAGAGAAAAAATCAAACAGCTATCTGCCCAATACTTTGAAGAGTACCGCTCTATCCGGCACCACTTGCATGCCCATCCAGAGCTGAGTTACAAGGAATACAATACATCAAAATTTGTACGCGACCACCTCACCAACCTTGGCATTCCCTTTACCGTGATGGCCGAAACGGGCGTCATTGGTATCATTGAGGGAAAGCAATCAGACCGTGTCATTGCATTAAGGGCCGATATGGATGCATTGCCTATTCAAGAGGAGAACGATGTGCCATATGCATCCACCATCCCCGGTGTCATGCATGCCTGTGGTCACGACGTGCACACCACTTGTCTGTTAGGTGCAGCCCGTATTTTGCACGAGTTGAGGGATGAGTGGGATGGGACCATCAAACTGGTTTTTCAGCCTGGAGAAGAAAAAAACCCAGGAGGGGCCAGCTTGCTGATCAATGAAGGCGTGCTTGAAAACCCAGCACCTGCCTCCATTTTTGGATTGCATGTGCACCCCCTATTGGAAATTGGGAAAATGAGCTTTGCCTCTGGCAAAGTGATGGCCAGTGCAGATGAATTGTACATTAACGTCAGGAGCAAAGGAGGGCATGCTGCCAAACCTTACCTGACCGCAGATACAGTGCTCACTGCCTCACAGATTGTGGTGGCATTGCAGCAGGTGGTCAGCAGAAACAACAATCCCTTCTCCCCTTCCGTATTGTCGATATGTTCCATGCAAGGAGGTTATACAACCAATGTTATTCCATCAGAACTGAAAATGATGGGTACTTTTCGTGCAATGGATGAAGGCTGGCGTTTTGAAGCCCACCGCCGCATCAGGGAGATTGTCGAGCAGGTAGGAAAGGCTCATGGAGCCGAAGTGGAATTGGAGATCAGCGTAGGCTATCCTTCAGTTGTCAATGATCATGCTTTGACCCAACATGCAAGGTCATTGGCGGAAGAAATGATTGGCACTGAAATGGTGGAAGAAACTGAGTTGAGCATGGGCGCAGAAGATTTTGGATATTATTCGCAGAAAATACCTGGATGTTTTTACAGGCTCGGTACAGGCAACAAGGACATGGGAATTGTGTCTGGTGTTCACACACCAACGTTTAACATTGATGAATCCGCTATTCAAACAGGAATGGCCATGATGGCGTATTTGGGAGTGAAGGGATAGCGACTTAAAAATAATTTATGCAAAAAAAAGATTTGAGAAGAGAACAGGCCCTTGAGTACCATGCAAAGGGAAGGCCTGGAAAAATTGAAGTGATTCCAACCAAAGAGGCCAAAACCCAGCGGGATCTTTCTTTGGCCTATTCTCCAGGTGTTGCAGAGCCCTGCATGGAAATTTTTAATGACATTGAGAATGTTTACAAATACACGGCAAAAGGCAATCTGGTGGCGGTAATCAGCAACGGAACTGCTGTTTTGGGTCTTGGCGATATTGGCCCCGAGGCTGGTAAGCCTGTGATGGAAGGAAAGGGTGTACTCTTCAAAATATTTGCAGACATTGATGTATTTGACATCGAGATCAACGAGAAAGATCCTGTCAAATTTGTGGAGATTGTAAAGGCATTGCAACCCACTTTTGGTGGTGTTAACCTGGAAGATATCAAGGCTCCAGAATGTTTTTATATTGAGCAAAGGCTGAAGGAAGAGATGAACATTCCGATCATGCATGATGACCAGCATGGTACAGCCATCATCAGTGCTGCCGCACTGCTCAATGCACTGGAGCTGCAAGAAAAAAAGATTGATGAAATCATCATCCTCGTCAATGGTGCAGGTGCCGCAGCCATGGCCTGCATTGACCTCTACGAAGCACTGGGTGCCAAGAGGGAAAACATCTGGATGTTTGATTCAAAAGGATTGATCAGAAAAGACCGCACTGATCTTGACGAAAGAAAATCAAGGTTTGCGGTTGACAGGAAAGCGCTCTCTCTGGACGAGGCATTTGAAGGAGCCGACGTATTCATTGGACTCAGCAAGGGTAATGTCGTCACCAAAGAAATGGTGGCGAAAATGGCCCCAAGACCAATCGTTTTTGCCATGGCCAACCCCGATCCAGAAATCACCTGGGAAGATGCCACTTCCGTTAGAACAGACATCATCATGGCCACAGGCCGGTCCGACTATCCCAACCAGGTGAACAATGTATTGGGATTCCCCTATATTTTCAGGGGAGCACTGGATGTAAGGGCAACGCGCATCAATGAAGCCATGAAACTGGCTGCTGTCAAGGCGCTCGCCGAACTCACTAAAACAGCTGTACCGGATATTGTCAACATGGCCTACAATGAATCGGCCATCGCCTTTGGTCCCAATTACATCATACCAAAACCGTTGGATCCCCGTTTGATCAGCACCATATCACCTGCCGTTGCAAAAGCGGCAATGGAAAGTGGTGTTGCGAAAAAATCCATCACCGATTGGGATGCTTATGAAATTGAATTGAACAAGCGCTTGGGCATTGACAACCAACTGATCAGGGCACTGGGAAGCAAGGCCAGAAAAGATCCGAAGCGGGTTGTATTTGCTGATGCTGAAAACGCAAAAGTGTTGAAAGCCGCACAAATCGCGCTGGACGAGGGCATCGCCATTCCTATCTTGTTGGGAAATCCTGACATCATTCATGAGATTGCAGAAATCAACAACATCACCATTGAAGGAATGGACATTATCAACCCCAAGAGTGAAGTGGTGGTCAAACAGCGACAAGAATATGCAGACATCTTTTTCAAGAAAAGACAACGCAGGGGCATCAACAAATATGAAGCAGGCAAGCTGATGAAAGACCGCAACTATTTTGGTTGCATGATGGTGGAAACCGGTGATGCTGATGCAATGATCTCCGGACTGAGCAGAAACTATCCAGATACCATCAGACCAGCGATTCAAATCATTGGAACAGAAGATGGTGTAAAGAAAATTGCTGGCATGTACATCATGCTCACCAAAAAAGGACCCTTGTTCCTTGCAGACACTACCGTTAATTTCAACCCAACTGCGGAAGAGTTGGCAGATATTACCTTGCTGGTGGCGAAAGAAGTGAAAAGCCTTGGTATCACACCAAGGATTGCCATGCTCAGTTATTCAAACTTTGGCAGCAGTGATACCCCTGAAGCAGTTACTGTCCGTAATGCAAGGGCCATTGTAAAGCAAAAGAATCCTTCCCTTGTGGTGGATGGAGAGGTACAGGGTATTGTTGCCTTCAACAAGGAAATCCTGCGCGAGAACTATCCTTTCTCAGAACTGGTGGACAATGGAAATGTGAACACCTTGATATTCCCTAACCTCAGTGCGGGTAACATCGCCTACAACCTTTTGCAGGAAGTTGGTGAAGCGGATGCGATAGGGCCTGTATTGCTTGGATTGAAAAAACCTGTTCATGTGTTGCAGCTCGGTTCATCTACCAGAAGCATCCTTAACATGGTCATGATTGCGGTGATTGATGCACAATACAAATTGAAGAAAGCCGGCAAACCATGAACATATTCACAAGGTTTGGAGAGTTTATCCTGATGATCAAAGGCATGTTTACCAAGCCTGAGAACTGGAGAATGTACTGGAAGGAATTGATGCACCAGTGCGTTGAACTAGGCATTGGTTCCTTGGGCATTGTAAGCATTGTGTCCATATTTATTGGTGCTGTATCAACGCTTCAAACATCCTACCAGTTTGTGAGTCCAATCATCCCGCGCTCTGTCATTGCACAGATTGTTCGCGACAGTGTCATCCTTGAATTTGCACCCACCATTTCCTGTGTAGTGCTAGCAGGCGTTGTAGGTAGCAAAATTTCTAGCGAGTTGGGCAACATGCGGGTCAGCGAGCAAATTGATGCATTGGAAATCATGGGGATCAATACCAAGGCATACCTCATCTTGCCCAAAATATTAGCGGCGCTGATTACCATTCCCATGCTGGTTGTATTGGCCATGACACTGGGTATCTGGGGTGGGCGTTTTGTCGGAGAGGTCACAGGCATTTTGCCCCATGAAATATTTGACCGTGGATTGGTAGAGGCATTTGTACCGTACAATGTAAAATTTGCATTGATAAAAGCCTATACCTTCGCCTTTATCATCACAGCCATCCCTGCCTACTATGGTTACAACGTAAAAGGAGGTGCACTGGAAATTGGAAGGGCAAGTACCACTGCAGTGGTTACCAGTTGTATCATCATCCTGCTGGCCGACTATGTGCTGGCTGCCATTCTTCTTTAAAACTGAACCATGATCTCCATCACCAATATCGCCAAGGGGTTTTCTGACAAGCCAGTCATAGAGGGTGTTTCAGCTGAATTTGAAACAGGAAAATGCAACCTGATCATTGGTGCGAGTGGCAGTGGGAAAACCGTTTTGATGAAATGCCTGGTCGGACTGATTACCCCTGATGCAGGTGATATTATCTATGATGGTGAGAACTTCAGCCGCATGAATGAGGATGCAAAAAAAATCATGCGCAGAAAAATTGGCATGCTTTTTCAAGGATCTGCACTGTTTGACAGCAAGACCGTTGAGCAAAACATCATGTTTCCTTTGGACATGTTCAGCAATGATACCCGGGCGGAAAAACAGAAAAGGGTTGACATGGTGCTGGACAGGGTAAACCTGAACGGAGCACACAAAAAGTTTCCGGCAGAGATCAGTGGAGGAATGAAAAAAAGGGTGGGTATTGCAAGATCAATCGTGCTCAACCCACAATATCTTTTTTGTGATGAACCCAATTCAGGTCTCGATCCACAGACTTCCCTCGTCATCGACAAACTGATCAGGGAAATCACCACAGAATACAATATCACCACGGTCATCAACACCCATGACATGAACAGTGTAATGGAAATCGGCGACCGGATTCTTTACATGTACCAGGGAAAAAAAGAATGGGAAGGGAATAGCAAAGAGATCATTTTCAGCAAAAACGAAAAATTGAACAGCTTCATCTTTGCATCAGAATTCCTGAAAGATGCAAAAGACATGAGGATGCTGGAAGTAAGGGGAAAAATTGACGAAAAAAGGGACATGGACCAGCTGTTGAACGGCTAGGCTTTCCCTCCTGACAAGGAGCCGCCGATAATATTTAAACATTCCTCGGATCTGCACCTCTCCATCGGCTCTTTTTATTATCTTCGCCCCACCAAAATAAACATCTATACCATGTCAGTTTTAGTGAACAAGTCATCCAAGATCATTGTACAGGGTTTTACCGGTACTGAAGGCACATTTCATGCAACACAAATGATTGAATACGGTACCCAAGTTGTTGGTGGCGTTACGCCCGGCAAAGGAGGAAGCTCCCATCTTGATAGGCCGGTTTTCAATACCGTTGCTGATGCGGTTCAACAAACCGGTGCAGATGTGAGCATCATTTTTGTGCCGCCTGCTTTTGCTGGTGACGCCATCATGGAAGCTGCTGAAGCAGGGATTTCCCTGGTGGTTTGTATCACTGAAGGGATTCCAGTACAGGACATGGTCAAAGTAAAAAACTATCTCCAGGGCAAGAAAACAAGGCTGATCGGGCCAAACTGTCCTGGTGTCATCACTGCTGATGAATGCAAAGTAGGCATCATGCCAGGCTTCATCTTCAAAAAAGGCAATATTGGTATCGTTTCAAAATCAGGTACCCTTACATACGAAGCGGCAGACCAGATCGCCAAAGCCGGTCTTGGTGTAACCACAGCGATTGGCATTGGTGGCGACCCCATCATTGGAACGCCTACCCGCGATGCGGTTGAACTGCTCATGAACGATCCTGAAACACATGGCATTGTCATGATCGGAGAAATCGGTGGCGGCATGGAAGCTGAAGCTGCCCGTTGGATCAAAGAACATGGTACCAAGCCTGTTGTTGGATTCATTGCAGGTCAAACTGCACCTCCCGGCAGAAGAATGGGCCATGCTGGTGCCATCATCGGTGGTTCAGATGATACGGCTGAAGCCAAAATGAAGATCATGCGCGAGTGTGGCATCCATGTGGTGGACAGTCCTGCTGACATTGGCAAGACCATGGCAGCAGCAATGGCAGGAAAATAAATTTTTCCGCATAACCATGAGTAAGCCTCCGGTTTATCATATTCCCTACAAATTCAGAAGGGTTGAAAACCTCCACATTTTATTGTGGCTGATCAAAGATGCCTGCTGGGCACTGAACCTCAAGTACCCAGCCTTGATCATGATCGTCCCTACCCTCTTGGTGGCCATCCTGATCACCTGGCAGACCCGAAAAATTACGGGAGAGTTGCTACACAACCTTGCCATCGACTTCTGGATCACAGCCAACTGTACATGGATGATTGGAGAATTTTTTGGTTGGGATGCCAACCTCATCGGGCCTTATGGGTTGAGGGAATTCTCGCTTGTCCCCTTTGGCATAGGTTTACTCATCCTTGGATATTATTACTTTATATACATGCACAAGCCTGGTCTGGAAGATCAGGTGAGGGAGCAGACCGAAAAAGTCATCAGGGAAGAGGAAGCCAAAGGCCTCAACTAATCTGGTCAAAAATGCAGTCCTTGAAGTATCTTTGAGCCCTTAATCAAGGCCTCAACAAATCTATCAATATGTTCAGATCTCATACATGTGGAGAACTAAGGCTCCAGCACGCAGGTTCATCAGTTACGTTGGCGGGATGGGTGCAAACCGTCAGGAAATTCGGAGCCATCACTTTTGTAGACCTGCGGGATCGCTATGGCATCACACAATTGGTTTTCAATGAGGGCTTCAACCAGCAGCTGGACGAAAATCCTTTGGGAAGGGAATTTGTTTTGCAGGCCAAGGGAAAAGTGATTGAAAGAAGCAACAAGAACCTCACCATACCAACTGGAGAGGTTGAAATTGAAATCAGCGAATTTACCATCTTGAACAAATCCGCTGTTCCTCCCTTTACCATCCAGGATGATACCGATGGCGGGGATGATATTCGCATGAAATACAGGTTTCTTGACCTGAGAAGGAATGCCGTGAAGAAGAACCTTGAGCTGCGTTATGCCGTCAACCGTTCAGCCAGAAATTTTTTGCATGAGAATGCATTCATGGACATCGAAACTCCTTTTCTGATCAAGTCGACACCAGAAGGGGCAAGGGATTTTGTGGTTCCATCAAGAATGAACCAGGGACAATTCTATGCCCTTCCCCAATCACCACAGACCTTCAAGCAACTCCTGATGGTCAGTGGATATGACCGTTATTACCAGATCGTAAAATGCTTCAGGGATGAGGATTTGAGGGCCGACAGGCAACCGGAATTTACACAGATTGATTGTGAGATGGCTTTTGTGGAGCAAGAGGATATCCTGAACATGTTCGAGACCCTGATCAAGCGGATTTTCAAAGACGTTAAGAACATTGATTATACCGATGTCGTAGAGCGTATGACCTGGGAAGATGCCATGTGGCAGTTTGGCAACGACAAGCCTGACATTCGTTTTGGCATGAAAATCTGCACCTTGAAAAAACCATCCACTGTGTTTTTCAACAAGGAAGATCATGCAGCCCTGATCAATGATGCAGGATTTGTTGTTTTTGATGCAGCCGAATCTGTGATGGCCATCGCTGTTCCAGGTGGTGCAGCCTTTACCAGAAAACAGCTGGATGAATTGACCGAGTGGGTGAAGCGGCCACAGATTGGCATGAAGGGATTGGCCTATATCCGGTACAATGAGGATGGAACCCTGAAGAGCAGCATTGACAAGTTCTATGCTGAAGACCGTTTAAAGGCCATTGCAGACGCTTCTGGCGCCAACAAAGGTGATATCATCCTGATCCTGGCTGGTGCCGAGGAAAGGACCAGGAAGGCCACCAGTGAGCTGAGGCTTGAGATGGGCAAGCAACTGGGTCTGCGCAAGGAAGATGAATTCAAATTGCTTTGGGTACTCGACTTCCCATTGTTTGAATATGCTGAAGAAGAGAACCGCTGGGTGGCCAGGCATCATCCGTTTACCTCCCCCAAACCATCACAGATCCAGACAATGATCGACAACGATCCTGTGATCCATGATGCTGCCAATTATCTATCTCATCCTTATGCACAAATCAAGGCCAATGCCTATGACATGGTATTGAATGGAAACGAGATTGGCGGTGGATCCATCAGGATCTTCCAGCGCGAATTGCAGGAAAAAATGTTTGCTGCCCTCGGCATGAGTGAAGAAGAAGCCCTGCACAAATTTGGCTTCCTGCTGGGTGCTTTTGAATATGGTGCTCCACCACATGGTGGCATTGCCTTTGGATTTGACAGGCTCTGTTCCATCCTCGGCGGCAGTGAAAGTATCCGTGACTTTATTGCCTTCCCAAAGAACAATTCAGGAAGGGATGTGATGCTTGATGCGCCTTCGACGATTGATGATGCTCAGCTGAAGGAGTTAGGGATGAGGGTTGAGGGATAAGAGATGAGCGGTGAGAGGAATATAGGTTTAGGTGAATAGATTGAATTCCGAACCGATTAAACCATAAATTCCTTATCCCTTCACCCTAATATTCCTAAAGCGCACAACATTACCGTGCCCGAGAAACCCGATATGCCCCTTTGGATTGTGCAACCCTGGGTGTTCGCGGTGATCAGCAGTTCCGTTTTTAGAAGCTTCTTTGATGTCCCCATCGAGAATCACCTGACCGTTCAGGATGACCTTTATTTTTGATCCTTTGGCGATCACCACCTCTTCATTCCACTCGCCAACTGGCTTGAGGAATCCCCGGCGGGCAGGAATAACGCCATATACCGAGCCGTGGTATTGGTATACATTGAGGTTCTTGTAAATATCTGCTTCGTTATCCAAAATTTGCAATTCCATCCCAACATAGGCTGCATCGCCTTCGGTTGGTGTGCGGATGCCCAGGCCATTGTTGGCGCCAGGCGTCAATTGGAATTCAAACCTGTATTCAAAATCACCATACTCTTTGGCGGTGTACAGGTTGCCACCACTGCCACCAGCCGGATTGACAACCATGGTACCATTTTCAACCAGGTAGCCTTTTTTATTGCCAATCCAGTTGTCAAGGTTGGTGCCATCAAACAGCATTTCAAAACCTTGTTGCTTTTCCTCTTCACTTAAACTTGAAGTGAGGTTACCTGGAATTTCCCTGATATAAATATTCCTGTAGGCCACATAGGTTCCATGGGCTTGCAGTTCAATTTGCTCCTTGATAAAAATCGGAATTTTCCTGTCCCAATAATTTTCCAAGACCACATTGTCTGTTACCAAAACACCATTCAACTCAACACTGACCTTGTCTCCAATCATGGTGATGTGAAAAGTATTCCATTCTCCGATTTTGTTGTCTGCAACTGAAGTTGGCTTGCTCTGGTTTTTTTGGTTGTTGTACAAACCACCTGAACCCACCTGGGCGCCCACTTCCCTTCTCGAAGTGTCCCATATCTGGACCTGGGGGCTACCCCTGAGGTAAATTCCGGCATCCCCTTTCTCGGTAATTTTCCAGTCAACGTACATTTCAAAATCACCATATTTTTTTACGGTACAAAGATTGTCTCCATGACCGGTAAATATCAGCAGGCCGTCTTTCACTACCCAATCCTGCTGTGCCTTTGTATTGGCCGCAGCTTCTGCCAACAGCAATTCCTGCTCAGACATTTTGGAACGGGAAACTGGATTTCCTACAAGACCTTTCCAACCCGTGAGGTCCTTTCCGTTGAATAGGGAAACAAATCCATGGTCATAAGGCATGGCATGGAGGTGTGCACGCAACTGGTTCACCAGAATGGCACTATCCGTTCCGCTGATCAGGGGCAATGCTTTCTCCAATACTTCCCTTACTGCTTTTCCGGAGATGGTTTTATTCTTCAGGGCGATGCGGGCTGCAATCAGTGCTGCTTGTTTTTGCAGGCCTTTATCCCCCAAAAAACTGCCTGCAAACATCAAACTACCCAGACCATCAAGGTGATCTGCTTTTGCCAGTACATTCCTTTGTTGAACTGGATTTTTTGCAGCTGCCATTTGGTCTTGGAGGTCAAGCAATTGTTGGGTTTTGTTTTTCAAAGCTGTGGCAGGCTGTAGTGAGGTCATGGTCACAGGCAACTTGAAATTGGCATTGTCAATGGCAGCTTGAATATGTTGGGTAAATGGTGCCTTTGATGATGCAAGGGCCTTGTTCAGGGCTGCAGTTGCGGCCTCAGTTTTAAAAGTGGCCAATGCCCTTGCAGCAGCGCCGCAATAGACCTCATCCTTCAACAATTTTGACAATGGTTTGATGGATTTTTCATCACCCATTAAACCAAGTTCCTGTATCAAAAGGTCTTTGGCATAGCGAGACTTCACAGACGAGAGAGCAGCATTAAAGAGTGCAGCTGTCTTGGATCTCATGGATGCATCCAATGCCACATGATGAGTATAGGCATTCAAAGCATAGGTAGCTTTGAGTTTCAGTGAATCATCGTCCAGCATAGAGAACAATTCCTTCCAAGATGATTTTCCCCATGACTCCATGGAGGCAATGGCAGGCTTTGCGTCTGCTGATTTTTGGTAAGGAAAAGCAGAGATTGTTTTAGCGGCATTGTCTTGTGCATCAACACTGACAAATGCAACAAGAAGCAGCAGGGATATGAATGATTTTTTCATGACCGTTCGGTTGAAGATTAAATGTTCCAGGGTGCGCGCATGGGTGGATTGATCATCCTGTTGGCTTCATCATCATTGATGAAAACCTGTGCGACAGGGTCGAAACGCAGGGTGCGACCGAGCTGTAAGGCAATTTTACCAATATTGATGATGGTGCAAGAGCGGTGACCATTGGATTCATTCAGTGCAAATGGTATCCTGTATCGGACCGAGTCAAGAAAGTTGGTCACTTGTGGTGCAGGGTCAGGCATCATGGCGATTTTCTCTTTTAGGTTCGGGATATCCGATTTGAAGCCATTGAACAATTTGCCTTTTGGACCTTCAATGTAAGGCACTTCAGGTCCTGTGCCTTCACCATCCAGGATGATTTTGCATCCATCTTCGTAGGTATAAGTAATCTTTCTGAAAGTACCACAAGCATCAGGATGTTGCTGTTCTGCATCTACTTCAACCAAAACAGGACTGGTCTCATCCTTGCCAAGAAAGTATTGGATTGGATCTAAGTAATGTTGGCCCATGTCTCCCAATCCACCTCCATCATAATCCCAGTATCCCCTGAAGGTTGGATTGGTGCGGTGCTCATTGTATGGCTTGTATGGTGCAGGGCCCAGCCAGCGATCATAGTCGAGTGTTTCTGGAACCTTTTGTTCTGACAAGGTTGTTTTGCCGATCCAGTAAAATTTCCAGTCAAAGCCGGTTTGCTTGCCAACCGTTACGGTGAGGGGCCATCCCAGCAATCCGGATTCCACCAGTTTTTTCAGGGGTTTCACGGTGGTGTTCATTCCGTAGAAATTCTCTTCAAAACGGAACCAGGTATTGAGCCTGAACATCCTGCCATATTGCTTTACCGCTTCTACAACGCGCTTGCCTTCGCCGATGGTGCGGGTCATGGGCTTTTCGCACCAGATGTCTTTGCCGGCTTTTGCAGCTTCAATGGCCATGATGCCATGCCAGTGCGGAGGCGTGGCAATATGAACAATATCCACCTCAGGAAGAGCAATCAGTTCTCGGTGATCATGAAATTTTTTGATGGTTCCTCCCACCCTTTTTTCGGCAGCCAGAAGATTTCTTTTTTCCACATCACAAACAGCAACAACGCGGGTTCCTGCATATTCAATGTGGTTGCGCCCCATGCCACCCACACCAATGATGCCTTTGGTAAGCTGGTCACTTGGTGGGATAAACCCTTTGCCAAGCACATGGCGTGGAACAATGAAAAAGCCTGCTGCAGCGGCTGCGCTGTTGAGGAGAAATTTTCTCCTGCCTTTTGGATGAAGGGAGCTCATGCGGAAGAATGTTGATTGATTCTAAAGATAATCAATGAAGATGAAATTTCACTTCATTTGGTTACCAATCAAGCAAATCTGCGCAATCGATTGTTCAAACCATTAGAGGTCGGTAATCAACTTGAATTTCGGCACCAGAGATTTCATGATGACCCAGGCAATCAGGTAGGCTGTTGCACAAAAAGTAAACATGATGGTATAGCCTGTTTCAATATGTCCCAATGCCTTGTAGTGATCAAACAATGCACCACCAACTTTGGTGACAATCACGCCACCAATGCCTCCGGCCATCCCGCCAATGCCCACAACAGAGCCAATGGCTTTCTGTGGGAACATGTCTGAAACCGTGGTAAAAATATTGGCACTCCAGGCCTGGTGAGCAGAAGCCCCAATACCGATCAAGATTACTGGCATCCAGAAACTGATTCCGCCAAGGGGTTGGGCTGCCAAAACGACCAAGGGAAACAGGGCAATTACAAACATGGCTTTCAATCTTCCATCATAGGCATTGTATCCTTTGTTGATGAAATATACTGGGAACCAACCGCCCCCAATGCTTCCTACCATGGTAAGGCTGTAGAGGACCACCAATGGCAAAATGATATCCGTGCCGGTCATTCCATACTGGTCCTTCAGGTAAGCCGGCAACCAGAACAAGAAGAACCACCAAACACCATCAGTCAGGAATTTGCCAATGGAAAAAGCCCAGGTTTGTTTGTATTTGAAAAGACTGGACCATTTTACTTTCTCACCATTGGTGGTGGATTGCTGTGCTACTTCTGCAGCATCAGCAGCAAGGATATACTCCCTTTCTGCCTGTCCCATTTTCTTTTGAAGATGGGGTGGCTCATAGTACATGTACCAGAATATCAACCAGAGGAAACCGATGGCACCGATCACGATGAATGCCGTTTCCCATCCATAATTGGTGGCAATCCAGGGCACACTGAGGGGGGCCAGAATGGCACCAATATTGGTTCCTGAATTAAAAATTCCAGTGGCAAAAGACCTTTCTTTTTTGGGAAAATATTCTGCAGTTGCTTTGATGGCGGCAGGAAAGTTTCCTGCTTCCCCCACGGCCAGCACTGCCCTTGAAAAAATGAAACCCATCACCGAAACGGGTACGACAGCCAATCCAATCCAACCCAATGATGAAACCAATACTTCTCCAATGGGAATGGCGAGTGCATGCACAATCGCGCCAATTGACCAGAGGATGATGGCCCAGGCATATCCTTTTTTGGTACCCAGCTTATCAATGATCCTTCCTGCAAACAAGAGACAAACAGCATAGGTAAACTGGAAGGCAGAAGCAATGTTGGCATACTGGCTGTTGGTCCAGCCAAATTCATCTTCCAACATGGGCTTCAGCAAGCTGAGCACCTGTCTGTCCAGATAGTTGATTGTGGTTGCAAAGAAAAGCAAAGCACAGATGGTCCACCTGTAGCCTCCTGGTTTGGTTGTTGATGACATAATCGTTGGGTTGTTGT